>Ga0157379_10001643_pt1 | contig 18470 bp, 17 predicted proteins | sample S25metaG_FD_121802 | JGI IMG/M metagenome (GOLD analysis project Ga0157379, IMG submission 121802) | Switchgrass rhizosphere microbial communities from Kellogg Biological Station, Michigan, USA - S2-5 metaG | ecosystem: Host-associated > Plants > Roots > Rhizosphere > Soil | place: USA... | reverse complement strand
TCGCAGCCGGACTTACGCTCGAGTGGACACCGCTTCTGACGCTCTCCCCGACGCTCATCGCCGGCCTCGACGATGCGAGCCTATATGCGCTTTTCGCGGCGAACTATTCGCTCTCCGACAATCTCGTGCTGATCGCCGGTGCACAGGCGCCGTTTGGTCCCAAGGGAACGGAATTTGGAGGGCTTCCGGCAACACTCGCCAATTCGGCCACTCTCGGACCTTCACCGGTTCTCTACCTGCAGATTCGCCAGTATTTTTGAATGCGATCGAGCGCGTTCGAAAGCGGATTTTGTTCAAGTCGCGCCTGGGGCAGGGCACTTTAGTGCGCGTTCGGAAGCGCGACGCGCGCCATGGCAATCGGAAGGCCCGCCACGTCAACCCTCGAACGGAACACGGTGCCGCAGTTTTCGCGACCCGAGCCATCGGATCCCGTGACAACATAGAGGTCGCGCATGTCATCGCCTGCAAAGCAGAGGCTCGTCACCATCGGTAAGGGCACGGCTATGTCGGCCCGATGGGCTCCACTCGCCTCGAAAACGACGACCCTGCCACCGCGCGCATCCGCGACCCAGACGGAACCATCGGCAGCGACTTTCAGTCCATCAGCAACACGACCTGGCCCAAGCGTGGCAAATTCCTGCCACGGACCGACGGAACCATCGGCTTGCACATCATAGACACGCACCAGGCCCGCGCGTGCATCCGAGTGGTAAAGCTTCTCGCCGTTCGGCGAAAATCCGAGACCATTGGTAAGCATGATGCCGTCTGAGATCGTGCGCATGCTGCCATCGAGATCAATGACATGCAGAAAGCCGGGTTTCGGCTCGTCCGCAAACACCCGATACGTCAAAGATCCGACATAGATCCGACCCAGACGATCGGTGGTGAAATCGTTGAAGCCGATGGCGCCCGGCACCGATTCAGGACTGAGCAGCACCTTCGTCTCGCCGCCATCCAATCCGACCCAAGCAATATTGCGGCCACCGACAATCAGACCACCTGCCTCGTGCAGCGCCATTCCACCCACACCGCGGCGCTTAGGAATGACCAACGACACTGTGTTCGCGGAATCCAGAAGATAGACGCCACCATTCAGCACATCGCTGAAGTAGAGTCCTTTTTTCCGATCCCAGACCGGAGCCTCAACGAGGCCAAAACCACTGGCAAGATTTTGCATGGCCATCATTCCTCCGCCTGCTCGCGAACGAAAGTGTAAGTCGATTACAACTTAAATGTCATCGCGTTCATGCAATCGCGGGCTATCCACGAACACAGGTGCGAGGGCGAATGCCTGCTTTGGGGCGAAAATGGACGCGCCTATCGGAATGTCGGCATTTGCAATCTGATCGTGGACGGAAAACTACCGATCAGGCCAAGTGCGTGAAAAGCGATCAATATGCTTCCGATCAAAATGACGACATCGGTGGCTGCTACCAGCCAAAACCCTGTGGGATTCGCGACTCGATTAAACGTCCATCCCCGACTTCTGATCATTCCTGTCGTGTGCGCCTTGAATAGCGACAGGCCCGAAACGAGACCGAAGAAGACACAAAACGACACGATCACGATTTCAGCCACGGTATCGAGCCCCTCGGCGTTCCCGATTTGCGCATTGAGCCATGAGCCAAAGTTCGGCGCAATTTCTGCGCTCATGTTTGGCGAACGGAACCGTTCGGCTGACCGAGAAAAAGCTGTGCTCCGACAACACTGTGGTTGAGCTGAATCAATGTGTTCTCAATAAACCCGCTCGACTATGTTCTGTGGTGCGTTGGAAGCGTTCTGCAATGCGCAGGTCGACTGTAGTCGTGTTTCTCATGGCTGGCGTGCTCATTCTCGCGGTCTCTGCGGTTTACTTGTCGTTCGGCGCCGAGATCAGCCGGATGCGAGCGAATACCGAGAGCGGCGGCCGGATTGCTGACACAAGTATTGGGCGAATGGAGTACGCCGAAAGAGGTGCCGGCGTTGCGCTCTTATCCATCCACGGAGCCGGCGGAGGCTATGATCAGGGCTTGGACAATGCTCTGGACCTCGTGGGCGAGCACTTTCGAATCATCGCACCATCGAGGTTTGGCTATCTCGGGTCCGCCATTCCATTCGACACGTCACCAGCCGCGCAAGCAGATGCATTCGCGGCGTTGCTTCGCACTCTCAAGGTCAGAAAAGCGATCGTCGTCGGCGTCTCGGCCGGCGCGCGCTCGGCTGTCGAGTTCGCACTTCGTCATCCGGATTTCGTGTCAGCGCTGATCTTGATTGTTCCGGGATCCTATGCCCCAACGAGTCCTGTATCGATTCAAGCAGGGCGGGGAAATGAGTTCGTATTCTGGCTGGTGAATGCAGGAGCCGACTTTGTCTGGTGGGCGATGGAGAAGTGTGCGCCTTCTCGATTGATCCGGTTTGTCGGAGTTCCTCCGGATATCTTTGCCACTGCATCTGAGGCGGAGCGGCAGCGCGTACTGCACGTCGTTGCGAACATCGAACCGCTTTCGCGACGGTTCCGAGGCATCAACATTGACAGCCATCAAGCTGATCGCAGACCGCCGCTCGAGAAGATCAGAGCTCCAACCCTCACCATCTCGGCGCGGGACGATCTCTTCAATACGCTTCCCGCAGCTCAATTCGCGGCCAGCACCATTCCAGGCGCAAAGCTCATCGCTTACCCGACCGGTGGTCATCTTTTGATCGGTCATGGCAGTGACGTGCGCAACGTCGTCGGCAAATTCTTGGCAGCGAACGGTATCGTATCCGCTGAACCACCGGCGGCTATGAGCCAGCCATAAGCGTGCGCGAATAGGCGCTACCAGTAACGGACACGTCCAACATCGACGTGGACAAAATCGGAACTCGGATAGAAACCCACGCCTCCTGCCCGCAAGCTCACGGCTGCGGTGTGCAAGTCCGTAAGCTTGCGATCGGTCAGGCGAATGTCGATTGCCTGGCCCTGCATGTGAAGGCTCTTCGTCGCGGTGCCGTGGCCTTCGCTCCTGAGCATCGCGTTCGTAGCTGGTGACCTGTAACCCGAAATCACTTCGAACGGCTCTGCGCTCTCGAGGCGAAAATGCAATTGGTTTAGCAGATCGAGCAGTTTGGGATCGATGGCGTGGATTTCGCCGTTGCGAAAATCACGCAAGATAAAGTTCACTTCCTTGAGTGCATCCGGCAGATATTCGCCGTCGGCCCAATAGGCGATCTTGGCGCGCTCGCCGGTGTGCAAATTGTCAAACGCCAGTGTGCGCACCGCGGGGGAGGTCAGATTCGCGGCCGCCGGGCGCACAAGACTAGACGCCGCCAACGCGCCGCCCAAGCATGCGAGGAAGTGCCGGCGGGAATTTTGTCCGGTCATTGCAGAGTCCCAGTTGGAAGAATTAAGACCTATCCGCAAATTCTTAAAAAGTAAACAATTCAAGCGGGACGACGGCATACACCGGTGGAACTCGTGGCTTGCGCAAAGGATCTACCACGCATCTCCGCAATTAAGCGTGCGTCCCGTCCGTAGATGTCTGGACGAAACTGCAAGGACCCGTCCGCCGAAAGAAAGGCCGTGAAGTAATTTACATATAGCGGAATCGGTGCCTTTAGCGTCAATCGCACGGTTTGGCCCGTGGCAATCGCTGCAGCCAATCGTTCTGCGCCACCTGTGACGTCGCCCGTCAATGCGTAAGACGCCAATGGGACGATTTGCTGCACCCGGATGCAGCCATGGCTGAGAAAACGCTCGTTGCGTGCAAACAACGTGCGTGACGGTGTGTCGTGCAGGTAGACGGCGAAGCGGTCGGAAACGTTGAGCTTCAGAAATCCTAATGCGTTTTTGGGACCTGGTAGTTGCCGAATTTGTCCGTTCGCCATGATCATCTGGTGGTCGACGAGATAGGACGGGTTCTTCCTGAGTTTTGGCAGAATCTCCGCGCGTGCGATCGTTTTGGGCACCACCCAGGGCGGATTTGCGACGACTTCCGTGATCATGGCCCGGAAAATCGGCGTGCGGTCATTCGGTCGCCCGACGATTACGCGCGATGACAAAAGTTCAACGCCATTGCCGACAACGACAAGCGTCGCGTTGGGCACATTGACCGTCACGTAGCTCTTCTCGGGCGTATGCGGGAGCCAGCGCAGCCGCTCCATATTCGCGCCAATTTGAGCGACACGAGTTGCCGCTGACACATTAAGCGCAGCAAGTGTCGCCCTTCCAACGACACCGTCCCCATCCAGACCGTTGCTGATCTGAAAGCGACGGATAGCGGAATTGATATCCGATACGGTGGGGCTGGGATTCGACGCAAAAGCCGGATCTTCCAGCTTCAGGCGACGCTGCAGAAAGGCCAGCGTCTCTGCGTCTACATCCTTTGCCTCAAATTTGGAGGTCGGCGGCAGTTCGCCCCAGTCTCCTTTTTCTGCGACGACGCGGTAATTCTCCAGCGCGGCCTTCAGCGCTGCATAAGTGGCCGACTGCGGCGGCTGAGCCTGCAGAAACTCCGGCAGCTTTCGTTCCAGAAGCGCATGAGATAGCGCAGGCGCTTGATTGATATCATCTCGTGGAAGATCAACGTCGGGATCCAGGTGCAGGAGCTCGTCACGTCCGTTTCGGACGTCGGCGCAGTAGTGGAGAACTTGGATTGTCAGAAACAGGTCGCGGCGGGCGATCATATCCGGCTCGCGCTCACCCAGAGGCTTGCGCAGATTCACAAGTTCGTAGTTTGCCGGATCAAGCCCGTCATCGCTCGAAGCGGCCATTGCGGCAATTGCCGTTGCGCCGTCGGCATTCAAATTATCGCCATCAAACCAGGCTGGCCGGTATTTTCTGGCTTCGTAGAATTGCTTCAGCGCGCCGAGATCTTGCGGCGACACTCCCTCGCCGGAGCGCAGAATCGCCTCGATCGGGCCTGCTGTTTCGACGGCCTGCGCGTGCGCTCTCTGGCGATCTGCTGTCGCGAGTCCGACCAGAACAAGCGTAATGGCTGCGGTTAACTGAACTGCATTCCGCCAAAACCGAACGCCGCGTATCTTACTCAAGTATAATCCACCTGCGTTCCAAAAAGGATACGGAGGCTCGCGGGGGCGTGCGAGCCTCCGTCGAACAACCTTCAAGCCGCCTTGACGGCGATCTTCTCAACTTTCTGCGCGGCTGGATTCTTCGGGATCACAACCGTCAGAACACCTTTGGCAAACTTCGCGTCGATCACCTTGCGATCCGCATCTTTCGGCAGTGCAAAGCTGCGGCGGAACTCGCCATAGGTCCTCTCGGAATAGAAGCGGTTCTTGCCCTTCTCTTCCTTCTCTTCGGACTTCACGCCCTTCAGCGTGATGGAATCGTCACTGACCGTAACTTCGATGTCCTTCTCATCAAGGCCAGGAAGCTCGGCGGCGATTTTGTAGTTTTTGTCGTCCTCGGAGACATCGACGGCCATTCCCGTCATTCCCGCAATGGAAGTCGGCCAGAAGTTTCCCAGCTCGTGAATGGGCTTCAAGGAGGGAAATTCGAATGCCGTCGAGAAGCGGTCGAACAGCCTCTCCATTTCGTCCCGGAACTTGTCCCAGGACGGCACGTTTGTCGCACCGATGGAGGTGAGGCCTTTTTCGGTTCTTACTGGAACGTTTGTCATGATGGCTCTCCTTCAAAGAGACCGATTGAGCCTAATTCCTGCCGCACCGACATTGCTGATGCAGGTCAACAAACGGTTGCTGCGAGGGTTTGCAGATCTCAGCTGAACTGTGACCTGAAGTGCCAAAACGCCGACATTTTTTGGCCAACGTCAAAATCGAGCAGTGCGCGGTAGCTGAACGTCGAGCTAATGCGGCTTAAAGTGCGGAAATCCCTGATGTACAATATTGCCCGTCGACCCCGTAGCTCAGCAGGATAGAGCAACGGTTTCCTAAACCGTAGGCCGCCCGTTCGAATCGGGCCGGGGTCGCCATTGACGTCAACGGTTCAACTGGAGTCTCTCGCCGTGGTGCCCCGAACCGCCAAGCCTATACGGTAAGGTTCCCGTCAGGCGCTAGACCTTCGCCCAACCACCATCATCGCCGCAGCGCCTGCCCATCACGATTTTGGCACAATGACCACAATGACCACAGCGCGATTGGAGAATTCAGTTCACACCAGTGCCTGACGCTGTCGCGCGCAGCAACTCCGCGCTACAATAGGTTACCACAAAGATATGGGAGACCCGTTTGAGAACCGCCAAGAGTCTGTCGCTGATGTTGATCTTCGCAATCGCCACGATTGCGCCGGCCGCGGCTGCGCCCACGTGTCTTTACACGTATCAGATCGATCGCACCAAAGTCGTCGACTCACAGACGATAGATTTCCGAATGCGCGACGGCACGGTCTATCGCAACGTCCTGCAGCACAAATGCACGGGTCTGCGCTTCAACGGCTTTGTCTACCGCGTCCAGACCGACGAGATTTGCGACAACCTTCAATCCATCCGCGTACTGCAAACCAATGACATATGCCTGCTGGGTGCGTTCACCAAGTTGCCCGCCGGCACGATGAAGTAGGCTCGCCCAACGGGAGCGAGCCTACTTTCGGTTCACTCAGCGTGTGCGCCAGTTGCCATCCGGCCCGCGGCACGCCGTGCCCTGACGTTCAAAGCGCTCGCCATTGCGATAGATCACGGCGCGGAAATCGCGGCAGACTTGGCCACCGTCCGAATATTCCCGCGTGCTGCTGAAGGTGCCGTAGTTGCTGCCGTGGCGCCATTCATAGTCGCGTCCGATGTCGCCGTTCAGGCTGCGATAGTAAGAATCGAACGCGTAACGCTGATCGTCACAATCGATATCGCGGCTCAACGTGTTGCCGAGCAGGCCACCGATAATAACGCCGCCCGCGATCGCGCCGCCGTTGCCGTGGCTAGCAGCGCCACCGATCAGCCCGCCCGCAATCGCACCGAAGATCGTGCCGGCTGCTGCATTGCCGGACCGGCAGCTACGCTCATAGTCGCCCTCGCGATAGTAGTTGCCGGGCGGCGGAGGTGGCGGAGCGTTGTAGGCGCCGCCATTGTCATAGCCACCGCGGCCGTAGTCTCCACCGCCGTAACCGCCGCGGTCGTCATACCAGCCTTGATAGATATTGCGCGAGCCCCAATCGGCGTCGCCCAATTGCGAGGCGATGCCGCGTAGCTGGTCGGCGTACCGGCGGAAGGTGCGCCGATCGATGCCGTCATTGCTCTCGTAATAACTCTGCAGCACACGGGCCTCGATCGAGTCGAGGTCCTTTTGCAGTTGCCAGGCGCGTCTAGGGTTCAAAGATCGATTGTTGATACCGTCTGCGATCCGGTCGTCCAGGCGCTTTTCCCAGCGCGCCAGTCGCGAATAACCTTCATCGTCGCCGATCACGATCGGATCGGCCCATGCGGCGCTGCTGCACAATAGCGTAGCGGCCGCAAGCGCAATGGGGGCGAATTGCTTCATGGCATACCTCTTGGCGTTGTTCGAAAAAATCGGTTGCACGCTCACGCCAACAAAACGCAAGCGCGGACCGTTTGTTCCATGCCCCAGCGAAGCGGAGATTTGCTTGCGATTGTGTCCTGAATTTGGCCGATTTGCGCGTAGATTCGTGACTGGCCCACACGACTCAAGGTTGAACGCTTCCGTCAACCGCGATCGGGTTTGGCGCTGGGATCTATCCACAGCCAGCGCGAACGGTTGACGTTGCGAAGGTTGGGAATCCAGCCCTTCACATAGGGCTCGACAATGTCCTGGGTCAGCACAAATCGCGTAGGAATAACGGCATAGTCATCGAGGGCCAGCTGTTCCGCCTGTTCAAGCAGGGCGCCACGTTCAGTTACACTTGCGGTGTGGTTCGCGCGCTCCAGCAGCGCGTCGTACCGCGGATTGTTGTAACGCCCGTAATTGTTGCCGCTCGCCGATTGCAACAGGTCGAGAAAGGTTCCCGCATCGTTGAAATCGCCGATCCATGCCGCGCCCGCCATTTCGAACTGACCTGCTTGCAACTTTTTGTAAAAAATCTGTCCGTCCGACGTTACCGGATCGATGTCGATGTAGATGCGGCGAAGCATGGCCTGCAACGTGGCGAAAGTGCGCTTGGCGTCAGGTGACGGCGTGGTGTCATAGGTCGAGTGAAAGTGATTGTTCGGTCCATAGCCCATCTCAGACATCAGCCTTCGCGCGAGCGCGAGTCGGCGGTCATATGGCATGGCTACGAAGTCGAAACTCGCGCCGCCGGGGTAGTTCGCCGTGTGCGGCGGTACGAGGTGGTAGGCCGGCGGCTGCCCAAGCCGCACGATTTTCTTCGTCATTGTCTCGCGATCATAGGCAAGTGCGATTGCCTTGCGCAGGCGGATGTCCTGAAACGGTTTGTGTTCGAAGTTCACGATCACGTACAGGGAACCGAAAAAAGGACCGATCTGCAAAGCACGCTTGAGATGCGCACGCATCCAGTCGATCTCGGCGGCAGGCACCGAATTCTGCGTGTCGATTTCTCCGGCGCGGATCAGCTTCAGCGCTTCCATAGCGTCCTGGGTCGGCTTGTAGATGATCATTCGTAGGCGCACATGCTGTGCGTCGTAGAAGCGCGGATTTTTGATCAGGGTAACGTGGTCGTTGGGCACCCATTCTGTTGGGATATAGGGCCCGTTGGCGACATAGTTTTCGGGCTTGGCCCAGCGATCGCCGAGCGCCATTACGACGTGCCGCGGCACCGGGAGAACCGCCTGATGCAAGAGGTATTGCAGCATGTAGGCGGCGGGATGCTCCAGCTGCACCACGAGAGTTCTGTCGTCCTTGACGCTCACGCCGAGTGCGCTCGGCGGTAGCTGTCCTGCGCTGATCGCCTTCGCATTCTTGATGAGCCAGAGATAATAGGCGTAGGGCGCTCCGCGCGCAGGTTCGAGGATCCTGCGCCACGCGAATGCGAAATCTTCCGCCGTCACGGGTTGTCCGTCTGACCAGACGTGCTTGCGAAGATGGAACGTCCAGGTCTTGGCGTCCGGCGAGGTTTCCCAACTGAGCGCTGCGCCCGGCATCGGCGTGCCGTCTGCCGCGTCCGTTGTCAGTCCCACCAGCGCGTCACCGACGACATTGGCTTCCCACAGCCCGTCGATGTAGTGGGGATCGAGACTCTTGATCTCGAACGTATTGCCGCGCACGAGATAGTCGGGCGCATGGACACGTTGGTTTGCGGCCCCGGACCTTGAGCAACCGCCAAGCACGATAACCAGGATGGCGATGCAAGCCGTCCGGAAGAGCGTCATCGAATGGTTCCTGAGAGCTGATGGCGGGCGGCGCTTGCGCTGCTCTATAGCCTATCAGCGGGGGCACCGCGCAAGGAGGATCAGGGCGCGGTCGAGCGACCCTCCAGCCACAGCCAGCGCGAACGATGCTGATCGCGCGCATTGTCGACCCAGCCCTTCACGTAGGTGTGTACGAGATCCTGCGTGGTCCGGAAGCGAAGTGGTATCCATGGATAGTCGGCGAGGGCGATTTTCTCCGCCTTTTGCATCAGGGTACCGCGCTTGACGACATCCGGCTCGAGCTGTGCGGCGTTCAGCGTGGCTTCAAAGGCCGGATTGTCGTAGCGGCCGTAATTGTTGCCGCTGTCCTTCCTAAGCAAATCCAAAAAGTTGCTGGCATCGTTGAAGTCGGCGAACCAGGACGCGACACCCAGATCGTAGTTGCCCTGCTGCATATTGCGGCCATGCACCGTGCCGTCGATCGCCACGATGTCGAGGTCGATCCAGATCGCACGCAGCATGGCCTGTACAACGGCGGCGACGCGCTTGTTGTTGGGTTCGTCGAACGTCTCGAAGACGAGGCGCAGATGGCGCTCCGGACCGAAGCCCGCCTCGTTCATCAACCATCGTGCCTTGGCGAGTCGCTCCGGCTGGCGCAGGGCGCGAAACTCGAGCGAAACACCGCGCGGATAGTTTGCGACCTCCGGCGGCACGATGCTGTAGGCCGCAGGTTCGCCCAGACGAAGCACCTTCTCCGTCAAGGTTTCGCGATCGATTGCCAGATTGAGCGCGCGTCGGATGCGAACGTCGTCGAGCGGCACATGGCGCAAGTTGATTGAGATGTAGGAAAGACCCAGGAACGGCTTGGTGTGGAGGACGTTTGGCAGGTGTGCGCGCAGCCAGTCGATCTGGGTCAAGGGAATCGGCGTCTGCGTGTCGAGTTCGCCGGCACGAAATCGCCGCAGGCTCGCATTGCTGTCCGGTGAAGAACAGTAGTTGACGACGTCGATGTGCACGTGCGCCACGTCATAGAATTTCGGATTGCGCACCAGCGTAAGGTGATCATTGGGAATCCAGCGCTCAGGCGTGTAGGGACCGTTGCCGACAAAGTTGCCTGGCACCGACCAGGAATTGCCCTTCGCCAGCACGACATGACGTGGCAAGGGATAGGCTGTGTCGTGGGTGAGAAGTTCCGGCAGGTATGCGGCAGGATGCTCGAGTTCGATCTTGAGCGTCTTGTCGTCGATGGCGTAGACCCCGAGCGCGGACGGAGGTCGCTGCCCCCGACTGATGGCGTGCGCATTCTTCACGACCCAGAGATTGTAGGCGTAGGCGGCTCCGGTTTTGGGATCGAGCAGCCGTTGCCAGGCGAAGACGAAATCCTGCGCCGTGACCCAGGTGCCGTCGGACCACAGATGATCGCGCAGGTGAAATGTCCAAGTCTTGCCGTCGGGCGAGGTGCTCCAGCTCGTCGCCGCACCCGGGATCGGTGCTGCAGCCGCATCCATCGTCAACAACCCGATCAGCAAGTCGCCTTCGACGCTGGACTCGTTCAGCCCATCGATGAAGTGAGGATCAAGGCTCTTGATCTCGCCGCCATTGCCGCGATTGAGAATACTCAACGCGGCGGCAGGCGTGAATGCCGAACAAACGAGAGCGAACGTGAGGATGGCCGCCGCCGGCCTCATACGCTGCGAATGGAGCGGTCAAGCGAAAGAAAGCGCGTGCGGTGAACGTTCAAGACGTTGTCCTTCCATCCCTTGACTTGCGGCGAAACGAGATCGCGCGCCACGCCGAAGAAGACCGGCGCCACCGCCACATCGTCAAGCAGAAGTTGTTTGGCCCGACGCAATAAAGCCGAGCGGGTCTCCACGTTGCGTTCCCGGTCCGAGCGGTCAAGCAGCGCATCGAATTGCGGGTTGGCATAGTCGCCATAGTTCAGATCAGGCGCCGACACCGAACCGAGCGTGAGGAAGTTTTTGGGGTCGCGGTAGTCGGCCGCCCAACCCGCCCATGCCGCTTGGAAATCGCGTTTGCGCAGAAGGTTATAGTGAATCTGGCTGTCAGACGGGACCATGAGCGCCTTGACGCCGACATTGTTCCACATGCCTTGCAGCGCCACCGAAATGATGCGCGTTTCCGTCGTGCCCGCGAAATTGTATTCGAACGAAAGGGGATTGTTGACGCCATAGCCGGCGTCCGCAAGGAGCGCACGCGCGTGCGCGAGGCGTTGTTCCATGTTCATTCTGCGAAATGACAGTTGTGCGCTTTGATATTGCGGCATTCCCGGCGGCACCAGCGCGTAGGCTGGCCGTTCCCCTGCGCGCGTTACCTTCGCAACCATGATCTCGCGATCAATCGCGAGCGACAACGCCAAACGCACGCGCGGATCGTTGAACGGTTTGCGCCGGACGTTGAAGCAGACATATTGCGTCAGAATGTAGGGCGATAGGTGAAGCTCGCGCGGCAGGTAGAGTTGCAGCCAGTGGAGTTGCTGCGGCGGCACCGAGTCCGTGACGAGATCGAACTCGCCGCCGCGAAATCGTTTCAATGCCGCAGAGGAGTCTTGCGTCGGACAGAATATCACACTGCGGATCGGCAGGTTGCCGGCGCCGACAAAGCGCGGATTGATCTCCAAACGGATGTGGTCGTTCGGCACCCAGGCTTTCAGGATGTAGGGTCCGTTGACAACGATATGTTCCGGGCGGGTCCAGTCGTCGCCGTATTTTTCCACAACGTGGCGAGGCACCGCGAAGCTCGCATAATGCGTGAGCAGCTCTCTGATGTATGGCACCTGGAAGCGGAAGGTGAGCTCGAGCGTGCGATCATCGATGGCGCGAGCACCGACTGCGTCCGGTCGCACATGCCCGGCGGCGGCCTCCTGCATGTTCTTCATGGGATAGAGAATGGAAACATATTGCGCTGCTGTCTTGGGGTCGGCGATGCGGCGAAAGGAATAGACGTAGTCGTGCGCAGTCACGGGCGTGCCGTCCGACCAGACGTGATCGCCAAGCTTGAAGGTGTAGGTGAGTCCGTCGGGACTGACGCTGTAGCCATCGGCCATGCCGGGAATGGCTTCGCCGTTGGCACCGTCCGTCATCAGCCCGATGAACATGTCGCCGATGATGTTGTTTTCCCAAGTGCCGGATGCTTTTTGTGGATCGAGCGTGTCCGGTTCCGCGCCGTTACCGCGGATGAGCGTGTTGGCGTCGGCATGTGACAAGTTCATGCCGGGTCCCGAACTGTTCTTCAGTGCGGCAGCCGCGCCACCGATCACCACGAGCGTGCCGCCCGCGATCAAACCGCGCCTGGTCCACTTGCTCTGTTCCATGTCCGTTCAGACCCTCGCAGGCGGCGGTTCGATACCATATAACCGGTTAAGGTTCCGTGCCTTAACACCCGCTCACGCCAGCACAAAACGGATGTACCAAAGATGAACTTGTCGCGAATCGCCTGTATTGCCGCAATTATTGCGGTTCCGTCAGCCGCGCTCGCCGGCCCTCAGGAAGACTTGATGGAGGGCATGGCGAAATGCGCCGTCATTGCCGACAACACTGCGCGCCTTGCTTGCTACGACGCGCTGGCGCCGCAACTGAAGGCCGCGCGCAGTGCGCCACCGGGCGATAACCGGCCGTGGTATGATCCAAGTCGCATCTTCGGCACCAGTCCCTCGGCGCAAACGACGCCCGAGCAATTCGGCTCCGAGAATCTTGCGCCGCCTACGCCGCCGCCGACTCGGCCTGGGGAATCGCCGCCGCCCGCGCAGCCGCAGGCCTTGGACAGCATCAGCGCCACGGTCAAGGACTACGCCTACAACCCGTACGGCCGCACTGTGATCTTCCTGGATAACGGACAAATCTGGCAGCAGCTCGAGGGCGATACCGATCGCTTGCGCTTCAAGAAGGGCGCGGCCAACACGGTCGTCATCTCGCGCGGCGCGCTCGGTTCGTACAATTTGCGCGTCAACGATGCTGGTCCCAGCGTGAAAGTTCGGCGCCTCAAATAGGGTCTTAGACTGGGTCGTGCTCGGCGACGAGATGGCCCGGCGCTACTTCGATCAATTTCGGGCGATACTGCTCGGCATCGAAATCGTCGATCAGTTTCGACTTGAGAAAGCTCAGCTGCGCACGCGTATCGAGCGGCGAGGGCAGGTCGCCCGACAGGCGGACGCGTTGCTTGGCTCGCTCCGCCTTGGGGTCCGGGATCGGGACCGCGGAGATCAGCGCCTTTGTGTAGGGATGTCGCGCGTCTTTGTAGATCGTTTCGCGATCGGCAAATTCCACCACACGACCCAGATATAGCACCATCACGCGATGCGAAATCTGGCGCACGACCGAAAGATCGTGGCTGATGAAGATCATCGACATGCCGGAGTCTGCCTGCAGCTTGACGATCAGATCGATGATCTGGGACTGGATGGAAACATCGAGCGCGCTGACCGCCTCGTCGCAGATTACGAGCTTCGGTTTGACCACCATTGCGCGAGCGATGCCGACGCGCTGGTTCTGCCCGCCGGAGAATTCGTGAGGATAACGGTTGATCCAACCCGCCTCGAGGCCAACCTGCTGCATGATCTCGCGCACCCGCGCCTTGATCTGGTCACGCGTCAGGTCCGGCTCCAACATGCGAAGGGGTTCGGATATGGACTCGCCGATGGTCATGCGCGGATCAAGGCTCGCCAGCGGATCCTGGAACACGATCTGGAGTTCCTTGCGCAACAATCTCTGATCGCTTTCGCTGATCTGACTGAGATCGCGCGTCATCCAAACGACGGTGCCGTCAGTCTTGGGCAGCAACGTGAGCACGGTGCGCGCCAATGTCGACTTGCCGCAACCAGATTCTCCCACGATGCCGAGTGTTTCGCCTTGATGCAGCGTGAAGCTGACGCCGTCGACAGCGCGCAGCGATTTCGGTTTGGCGAACAGTCCCCGGCTGCGAACGGGAAAGTAGACCTTCAAGTCGTCGACGTTCAGTAGCACGTCCGGCTTAGCGGTCGGCGCCGGCGTTGCGTGCCCCCTGCGATCGGGATTGTCGAGGCGCGGCATCGCATCGAGCAGCATTTTCGTGTAGTCGTGACGCGGACGGTAGAAGATATCGTCGATTCCACCAGCCTCGACGATATCGCCGTCGCGCATCACTTGCACGCGATCTGCTATCCCGGCAATCACGCCCATGTCGTGGCTGACAAGAACGATGGCGGTCTTTAGCTCATTCTTGAGATCGCGCATGATTTCGAGAATCTGCGCCTGAACGGTGACATCGAGCGCTGTGGTCGGTTCGTCCGCGATGAGAAGATCAGGCCCGCACGCCGTCGCCATCGCAATCATCACCCGCTGTCGCATGCCGCCGGAGAGCTCATGGGGAAACTGGCGCATGCGCCGCGACGCTTCGGGAATGCGCACGAGCTCCAAAACCTCCATCGCGCGCTTTTCCGCTTCGCCATAGGGCAGCCCCGAGTGGGCGCGCAACGACTCGATGATCTGCGCGCCGACCGTCATGTGCGGCGTGAGCGAGGTCAGCGGATCCTGGAAGATCATTGTTATCTTCGAGCCGCGTAGTCTGTTTAGTTTCGGTTGACTGATATTGAGAATTTCGCTGCCGCGATATTTGACGCTGCCGGTTGCCTTGCCGTTGGCGGAAAGTAGCCCGGTTGTCGCCAAGAAAAGCTGACTTTTTCCCGAGCCGGATTCACCGACCACGCCCAGGCACTCACTTTCTTCTATGTGAAAGCTTGCATCGCGCACCGCGTGAACTTTGCCGTCCGGCGTAGTGAACTCCACGTTCAGATTGGCGACTTCGAGGATCGGCCCAGCCATGTTTCAACGGTCCTTGGGGTCGAGGGCGTCGCGCAAACCGTCGCCGATGAAGTTGAAGCAAAAGAGAGTGATCGCCATGAAGAGCGCCGGAAAGATCAGCATCCACGGCGCCGTCTCCATCTGGTTGGCGCCCTCGGAGATCAAGACACCCCATGACGTCAACGGCTCCTGAATTCCAAGGCCAAGGAACGAGAGAAAGCTCTCCGCGAGGATGGAAGCCGGTACCGTCAGCGTCACATAGACGATCACCGGCCCGAACACGTTGGGGATGATGTGCCGCGCGATGATGCCGAAGCCGTTGACGCCGCTGGCGCGCGCGGCCTCGATGAACTCCTTCTGCTTGATCGAGAGGGTCTGGCCGCGCACGATTCGCGCCATCGTCAGCCATTCGACCGCACCGATGGCAACGAACAGCAGGAAGAAGTTGCGGTTGAAGATCACCATCAAGATGATGACGAGGAAGATGTAAGGGATCGAGTAGAGAACATCGACGAAACGCATGAGAAGTTCGTCGATCCGCCCGCCCAGATAGCCCGCGGTCGCACCATAAGTGACGCCGATGACGAGGCTGACGAGGGTGGCGATCAATCCGACCGCAAGCGAAACGCGCGCGCCATAAAGCGTGCGCACGAGAAGGTCGCGGCCGACGGAGTCCGTGCCGAACCAATGCGTGCCGCCGGCGTTGCACAGCACGGAAGGGTCAGGCCACCAGTCCGGCGCGCAGGAGACGACCGAATAATCGATATAGTCGTAGGGATAGGCGAGCAGAAACGGCCCGAACACCGCTGCCAGCGCGATGGCTCCGAGCGTCACGATGCTGACGACCGCGGCGCGATTGCGGAACAAGCGCCTTCGCGCATCTTCCCACAGGCTACGGCCCTTCACGTCAAGGGCGCGGCCGACGAGTTCGGCGGTGCGGTCGGCGGTGAGGCTCATCTGGCGTACCGCACGCGCGGATCAAGAACCGCGTAGAGAATGTCTGCTATGAGATTGAGGAGAATGACGAAGGTCGCGTAATAGATCAGCACTCCCAGCACCAGCGTGTAGTCGCGGTTGAGTGCGCCCTGCACGAAGTAGCGACCGATTCCGGGAATGCCGAAAATCTGCTCGACCACCAGCGAGCCTGTGAGAATGCCGGCGATTGCCGGTCCGAGATAACTTACCAGCGGCAGCACTGCGGCGCGCAAGGCGTGGCGCACCACGACCTGAACGCTCGAAAGTCCTTTGGCGCGCGCGGTGCGGACATAGTTCGAGTGAAGTACCTCGACCATGCTGCCGCGGGTCAAGCGCGCGATCACCGCGATCTGTGGCAACGACAGAACGATGACCGGCAGGATCATGTTGCGCAGTGCGCCGCCATTCCAACCGCCGACGGGCAGCGAAATGTCATAGCCGAACAGACTCACGCCGTAGACACCGAAGATCAGGGTCAAGATCGGTGCCATCACGAAGGTCGGAATCGTAATTCCAATCATTGCCAAGGACATGATGGAGTAGTCGGCCGCATTGTTCTGGCGCAGCGCTGCTATCGTCCCCATCGTCAAGCCGAAGGCGATCGCAAGAATGATGGCGGAGAGACCAAGCTTTGCGCTTACCGGCAAACCATCGGCAATGAGTTCGCCGACGCTGAAGTCCTTGTTCTTGTAGGAAGGACCGAGATCGCCGCGGGCCAGCTTGCCCAGATAGATCAGGTATTGTTGATAAACCGGCTTGTCGAGGTCATAAGCCGCCTTGATGTTGTGCTCAATCTCGGGTGGCAGTCGGCGTTGGCTGTCAAACGGACCGCCAGGCGCGATCCGCATCATGAAAAACGCGATGGTAATAATGATGAACAAAGTGGGAATGGCGCCGAGAAGACGCCGGATGGCGTAGGATAACATGTTGTCCGTTGGTCCCGCGCGCGATGGTTCGGCGTCAATCAAACTCGGTGAGCGTCAAGATTATGTCAATGCGCGTGATTATGGACATCGCGCAACAATGCCGAAACCCTGAAAAGCCCTCAGTTCCGCGAATCGAGCCACGCCTGCCAACGGGACGTGATCTCAGCGTCGTGGTCTTGCCACCACGCCTCATCGACCGCGAAGGCGTTGACGAAGTGCGTTTTGGCGGTCGGAAGATACGGCGCCATGGGCGCACCGGTCTCGGGGTTCCGGCCGACGAAGGCAAGTGCAGAGCGGCGCGCAGGGCCATAGGGAACCCAATCCGCGACACCGGCCAGGCTCTGTGCACTGGTGGCAAAGCGAATGAAGTCTAAAGCCCGGGCCCTCTGTGGATTGCCCCGCGGCACTCCAAAGACGTCGAGTTCGTATAGCGCGTGGTCCCAGACGACGTTGACGCCGTCCCCATGTTGGGCTGCGTCATAGAGATCGCCGTTTAGTGCGGTGGCAAACGCCGCGCGGCCATCTTTCAGCATGGCGACCGAATCGGCCGAACTGTTCGACCAGACGATGGCATGACGAATCGATTCGAGCTTGGCGAGCGCACGGTGGACGCCCTCCGGAGTGGCAAGTGTGGCGTAGACGTTTTGCGACGGCACGCCTTCGGCGAGCAAAGCCATCTCCAGATTGAATTTTGGACTGCCCCGCCTCAGCGCACGCGGACCGGGAAAGCGCGCGAGATCGAAGAAGTCTGCGATCGTCTGCGGCCGTGCGTCACCGAAGCGGCGAGACGAATAGGCGATGACCTGCGCGTAGACGACGCTACCGACCCAGCAAGGACCAAGCGCGCTGGGCACGAAGTCGCGCTTGGCCGGAGTGCCGTCGGCACCGGGCTGAAGCGAAGCGGTATCGAGCGGCTCGAGCAGGCCCTCTCTGCACGCTGCAATCGCGTCGGGCAGCTCCAGATCCATAACGTCCCAATCGTAATGGTGCGCGGAAACCATCCGACGCAACTCGGCGATGCCGCCATCGTAGAGTGCGATGCGGACGTCGATGCGCCGATCCTCGGCAAAGGGACGGAAGAGTGCGCTCGCCTGTGCGCGAGCATAGGGTCCCGACCATGTCGCAACCGTCAGAACAGGTAGCGGTCGAGTGAGCCAATAGAAAGTTCCCACCAGCGCCGCGATTGCGATCAGCGTCAGGGCGAAAGTCAATTTCCGGCGTCGGCTCATTCGTTCCCCGGCGGATGGTCGTCGGCAAAGCAGGTGATTGGGCGGTAGGTTATAGTCGCTGGGTTGGCGGACACCAGAACAGCGCTTGTCGTCAAATACTTATGGACCGCCGAACCAATGCGATGTGCGCCGAAGTCTTGCTTTTGCGGGGAGCGGGCCATAGTTTCCGGCCCTCTTTTTGAGACGTGCAGTTGTAGCTCAGCTGGTTAGAGCGCCGGATTGTGGATCCGGAGGTCGGTGGTTCGAGCCCACCCAACTGTACCATTCACTAGCATTCCTGCGATTACAGAGGGTGGGCGAGAAGTCGCCGGGAGATATTCGCGCGATCAGGACGCGACAGGGTGCGGCCCAGTGCTT
>Ga0157379_10001642_pt1 | contig 18474 bp, 17 predicted proteins | sample S25metaG_FD_121802 | JGI IMG/M metagenome (GOLD analysis project Ga0157379, IMG submission 121802) | Switchgrass rhizosphere microbial communities from Kellogg Biological Station, Michigan, USA - S2-5 metaG | ecosystem: Host-associated > Plants > Roots > Rhizosphere > Soil | place: USA... | reverse complement strand
TGTCTCAAGGGGGTTGGGAGGCGGACAAGTTTTTATAAAAAGTCCTTTTTTGGGTTTTTTTTCCCCCCCCCCCCCTTTTTATTCCCCCCCCCCTATGTTTTTTTTTTTCCCCCCCCCCCCTTTTTTTCCCCCCTCCCTTTAGGGATAAAGGTGAGTAAAAAAAAAGCATAAAATATTTATATTTTAGTACGCTGGCTAGAGGGGGGGGATAAAGGTGGGGAATAAAAGGGGGATAAAACTCTAATTATCTAAATAAATTAATATTTAATTTTATAGATTTAATCTTCGACAAACCTTCTTCAATTAGATGCTGTTTATTATACATAAGGTTAGCTACTATTTTAAAATCAGAATAATCGCCGATTATTCGCCCGGAGGGCGAATAATCTAAGGCTTTTACGCCTTTAATATCCTGCGCAGTACCGAAGGGTACGTGCTGGACTGCCCCTCCTAAGGGCTGGGATATTTATCAAATAACGGGATAATTTTTTCTAAAATATCAAAATTTTTCTACGAGCTTGCGTCGTTTTCTTATTGAAATCTATGTCGTTCCAACTTGCAGGGGGACCCCCTCCTAATTGCCCCATCACACTTATTGATGGGGTACGGGGGTCTAGGTTTCAATAAAGAAACTAAAATATACGGCTGACTGCTTTAATATTAATTCAATTCTTCCACACCCAACCTCGGGTGTCATATGACTTACATTCTTACTGAGGGTACCCTAAAGGGTTCGAAAAGATATTAATTTTTCCATAAGTTCCGGTCGCTGGGCGTAACCACCCTCCCTCGGAGGGGCGGTTCAATATCTCTACTATGTTGACCCTTACATTCCCCTTTTTTTTTATCCCCCCACTTCCGGGCCTAGGGGATTATAAAAAAAAGGGGAATCTCAGGCTACCGGCAGGGCGGGAGCCCTCGCAATACTAAATTTTAATCTTACTGTTTTACCTAATTCAGTAGTAGTAGAATTTCGTAAATAAACATGAAAACATCCATCACCATTTGCTAATCCTGCTATTCAATCAGATGTTGCGGGGCTAATACCTACTAAATTATTTTTAATAACTGCGCTCTTATGACTCAATAAAAGTCTGGAAATAGGTTTAATATCAGGAAAAGATATTTTTAGTTCAACGCTTCGCTACTGATTAACCTAAATTTATATCCCCACCCCCCCCCCTCCCTTCCCTCCACATTAATGGGGAAGGGGATAAGCTTTTAAAGATAAAACTTTTATAAACCCTTCTTTATTTAAATGTTCTTTGTTTTTATCTCCCCCCCCCTGGGTAGGGGGGATAAGATTGCATCTTTAAATAAATTATAATCAATAGGAACGTACCCAGCCAGCATAGCTGGCGGGCCGGCCCAATTTTTGACTTAATAAAGGATATCTCCCTTCGGACAAAATGGTTTATTATTATCTGTAATTCTTTTAAAGATCTTATCATATATTGTAAACTTGTTTAATGTATATATATCCTGCGCAGTACCTAAGATACGTACTGGACTGCCGCGCAGTAATTTATGTAGCGACTGGACATATATCGAAAATAAAAAATATAATTTTTTATTTTCGATATTAAACAACATACGAATCCACAGGGTGCCCCGTCCACTGAAGCTGGATGTTCGTACGCAAGCTCGTAGTGTTTCCGTATTTTGTTATTTTCCCTACCCCAAAATAAGCCTGAATTTGTGATAATAAGTCATAATCTTTATTGTGCAATGTGACTTTGAAAATAACCTGTATCTGATAACCCATCTTATATTTTACACGAGTACGCAAAGCTACACCCTAATTAAAAAAATATATATATATTTTTAAGTTTTGTAGCGAAGCGTCGGACAAACCTCCCCTATTCTCGGGCAGGGTTGGGGCAAGGTTTGTCCGATGCTTCGCTACAAAACGTGCAAAATAAATTTTGCTACGCAGGCTAGGAAAAAAATATATATATATTTTTTCTAGTTTTTTAAACTGCCCTCACCCTCCACAGGTGGCGGCCGAGATACGAAGAGAAGCCCCCGCAGAGCGGCGGGCCTAGGTTTTTAAAAAGCTTAATGTAAAATATCCTGTTCCCTAGGGGACCCCCTAAGACAAAGCCTACCTTCCTGCGGCAAGCACCGGAGGTCCTCCTCGGGGACTGTATCAACTAATCCTGTTACAAATCAAGGATTTAAAGTTTCGTGTGTTAACCTAATTTCGTTATTTTTACCAACCTCGTTTCGTGTGTATTGCAAAGCATTCTAGACGAAGGTCCGCTGTACGGTACGGGTAAAAAGAGTTCTCTCGCTTGCGCATTGCGCTCGAAAAAATAAGACGTTAGTCTAAAATTTGCGGGTAGCGAAGCTCATACTATCTCTGCGCGTAATAAATTCGCCCTGGACACAGGTACACATACAAAACGTGCAAAACTAGAAGATTTAATTGTCGTGAGGCTACCTTGCTCAAGTTTGAATTTCTTAAACGTTGAGTAGCGGAGCTAGCTCCTGAATCCAAAAAGTATATTTTTTTCATTATACTTCGTATAATTATTAGAATGAGGTTGAATTTTTAGCCCAAAAACTGGTTTCCCAGCGACTAGAGTACACCTTACAAAATCTAAATTTCTAGAAATTGAAAAACCATCTGCTCGTTGCTCTTTTACACCCTGACTTTTTATAGTTTGTTTACACTTATCTTTAAAGCCAGAATAACTTAGATCCGCTATTGCCCATGTATCTGCTACTAATTTTATATATATATATAAATATATAAAAAAAAAATTAAAAAAAATATATAATTTTTTTCATAGTAGCTTTTCGTCGCGCTTTTACTTAGTGAGTTTTTTGTGTGAACCTAATCATAGGTTCACATAAAAAACGTGGGCCTTACCGGCCCTCGGGACGAAAATACTAGTGATGTTACCATACCATGGATTATTAATCCAACTGACAATAAAATTTCTTTTATTGCTTTGGTTACTAGAGTTTTAGGGGTTTCCCGGAATTTGGTTTTTAAACACTTAAGGTTAAATGTGTATAAAAAAATGTAATAACCAGCTCTTATTTTATTATTAGCTCCAAATAAACCTATTAATATAAATAACAAGGCAATCAGATTTATCTTGCAAATAAATAATTTAATTAATTCGAAGCGCAGCTACCCCCCCCCTATTAAGTTTATAAGTTTCAGTTGAAACCTATTTATATATATATATATATAAAAAGTACCCCCTATGGGGTTCGACATAGGTTTCAATTGAAACGTGCGGAGCTCGACAAATCTGCCCGACAAGGTTTGTGTTATAAACGTGTTAAAATATATATATATATTTTTTAATCTACGCAGGCTAGAAAAAATATATTTATATATTTTTCGCAGTCGTCTACGACGCCCGAGATCGCTTTGGCTAAATTAAACTCGACCTCTGTTCATTCCAGCTTTAATTAGACAAATTTTATCTAATCCTTCACTTGTTAAGTGTGCCTTCTTTTCCATTAATATCCTGCGCAGTAGTCCGAAGGCAGAAGCTGCTACCTTCGGATAGCGCGTGCTGGAGAATTTTTCCTGCCCTCGGAATTTTATTAATAACCCAGTTGCGGACGTCGTCAAAACGACTGCAACCTGCCCCCCCCCACGGAGGTTGGACATGGGTTATTAAGAAAATGCATTTAAAAATAATCGAGGGGTGGAGCTACTTTTTTGAAATCTTGGTAATCTTGAAATTTCACGAGGGCTCTCCGAAGGGAGCCCACCCCGCAGCCTGACATTCTTATCCTCAGGCGGCGGCGCGGGTCCTATAATTTTATATTTATCAAAAAACGGGTGAATCGACAAAAAATATATTTTTTGTAGATTCAAAGACCCTAATGGAATCTTTTCCGTTATATTAGAGAATTTTGTAATCGTTTTATATATAACCCTACAGGGTTATATATAAAAGGACGCTAGTAAACATGACTGCATTGTCAGAATGTTTATTAACTGAACCACATCCTATATAATTTTTAATACTTATAAGTATTTCATAATCTCGATACCTCGGCCCGCTGAGGCTGTTAAAAAATATATATATAAATATATTTTTTATATAAAATCGGGTACCGAAGGGGTTCGTGTTGAGCTAAATCAAATTTTAATTGAACTGCTTTTCCGAGTTAAAATATATATATATATTTTAACACGTTTTTAGGACAAACCTTGTCAGGTTTGTCCCAAAAACTAAATTTGTTTTAGTTTTATATGGAAACCTACCTTCGGATAAAACAAGCTTTTAGATTCGCAATTTGTAATACATAGATGAGTGTAGATAAGGAATAACAATAGAACGTAATAAAGCCATAGAACCTTCTCGTATATAGATCAAATATTCAACTTTTTGACTTTGTCTTCTTTTTAGATGAATTGTACATTCTAACCTGTATCTGATCATTAAAACATTCATTAATCTGACAACATCTTTAACTGAAAAAGAATTTGTACATAAAACAATACCATGGCGTGAGGCTTGACCATCCCCCATAATGATATGAGCTAATGCTACAGGAGTTAATAGTTCATATATATTATAAGGTATTACTTTTATACCCTCAGGGTAAAATAGATTTTTTAATTCAGTTATACATGGCATTGAACGAGTTTTAAATTGTAAGGTATAGCTAAATTTTCCTTTATGTTCACGTATTATATAAATAGGATAACTAGAACAATAATGAGATAATATGCTAAATACGTATAAAGCATAGATGGAATTAGCTCCAGACTATGAAAACCCTAACAAAGCATTCTTACATCTTTTTTCTAATCTAACCCAACCATCTGAAATAATTAATCCTATCATGACACTACGAATGTATAATGGTATTTTGACCAAAGATAACTGAGAACGAGTAAAACGTACTCCAACAGTAGAAGAAAGGTTAGTTCCTCATAATACTAAATTTGTAGATTTTCCATTTTCTTTATGTCTTATACCTGAAAAAAATCTTTTATTTAAACTGTATTTTTATAGGGAGAATTATAGCAATTTCTGCTAATAGGTACAAGGCAATCAGATTTATCATACAAATAAATTTAACCAATCCCCCCCCCCCCTCCCCTAATCAGTAAGGATCCAAGATTTCTTGATTTTTAATTAAAGGTCTCTTAATTGCAACTATATTTGAAAAAGATGTTCTTAATTCATCTGATAAACCTAAATTTAAAGATGCGACCCCTGTGGGGTGAGCATCCCGAAGGCGATGCTTTAATTGCGACAATTTTTAGGGCGGAGCCCAGTAAACCTTCAATTGTCAAATGTTCTTTATTATTCATTAAATTTACAACATCTTTTAATAAAACTTTTTTTAGGGCGGAGCCCCAGAATATAAAAAAAAAGGTAGCGGAGCTCGAAAATCAGCTTTCTTCTGAGTTATTAAACTTCGGACGCCTAGCGGCTGAAGGTGGTCGACGCGGCCGACCTAGGATATTTTTAAAAATGCGGTATTATAACATTAGTTAAATCACGAAGAGAGGCTACCCGGTAATGAATAGTCTCTTGACTTGCTTTTGTAAGGCTACCTACTCCATCGAAATAATTCTAAAAGAGTTTTAAAACTGCTATGTCTTTATTTAGGGCGGAGCCCAGAATACAAATTGAAAAATATGCTCCCACACTTCAACTTATTTTTGTTTGAGGGTTTTTTCGAATTCTAACCATAAAACTTCCTTCAGGTTACTATTTACAAACACTAATCTATTTTATAGAATATCGATTTTACCGTAAAGGGTCTAATTAAATCTCATAATATAGGCATACTACGTTCTTTAATGTAAACTCTGGGTTGAGTTGGAGTATGATACCGTAATGTACATTCTAATCTATATTTGATTATTAATACGTTCATTAAACGTACAATATATTGAACAGAGTAAGAATCAGTACAAAGTACTAAACCACGATGTCATCTATAACCATCTCCCTCTCCTACCTATACTATACAAATTTAACTATAAATCTTTTCTTTATAAGTTTAGAAATTCCTTTTTCTTTAGATCTTTCAAGAGATGTTCGAATAGTATTATGATCACACCTTATAACTTGAGAAGCTTCACGAGTAGAAGAACAAGATGTAGTTTCGCTGCTTAAAGTATAAAAAACTTCTACTGGAAAACCTTTCGATTTATTATACTCCAATAAATGTTTTCTGGATTTTTCTCTAGCCCGGTGGGCTAGCGAAGCACGTTTTGTATTTGAACCTCGGTCGAGGTTTACACACAAAACTCTGTTCTTTACTTGCATTATGAATTTTTAAACATTCTAAACGCTTAGATTGATATTCAGGATTTGCTTGAAGTTTTTTTTTAATGTTCTTTATGTTCTTGATTATTAGATCGAACTCTAATTTTAGCTAAAGACTCTTCAGAATGTTTGTATCCAACAGGGGAGCCTGCTATTCGTAAGATATTATATTCAGCCTTTAGAAGGTCCAAATAATATTGTTCCCTTTCTAAGACTGCTTCAGATGGATCGCAATACTCCAAAATTTCTAAGCTAAAAGAAGAATAACCATGTTTCAGGAGAGCTTTACAGATTAAAGACTTACCGCGTCTTTGATCACTTATATAGCTAAAATCAAAGTAAGTTTTCAATCTTCGCCCTAAATTCACACTACTTCCTACATAGCTTTTCCCATTTTTTAAATTAACTCAGCTATAGACTCCGGATTTGCCTTTATTTTCCAGCCCTCCCTAGGGAGGGCAGTCAGCACGTACCCGCTTAGCGGGTACTGCGCAGGACTTAAGGATTTGTACCTTCTGGATATCCGCATTTTCATATTTAACTACCGGTTGGCTGAGAACATCAGTAACTGAAGTTTGTAGAATTAGCTCTACAGAAGGATAGAAATAAAGGGGTTAGAACACTCAAATTGTTATTGTTAAATGGTTTTAAGGATGAAGAATAAAATCGCATATTACGAGGAGCGCAGCTCCACCCTCAGTCCGCCCTGCGGGGACGGCCGAGGTCTTTTGTTTGGTTAACCGACCAAAACCTACTAAAGGAGTTAAATTTGTTCATCGCGAAGCTTGCGAAGCACGTTTTGTATCTGAACCTATAACGAGGTTCACACACAAAACTCATACTACTAAGCTTAGGTTATTGCTACAGCTTCGCTTAGTACTAAATTGGTTTATTCCTGCAACTTTTTTAGTAGGGCATCTGTAAAACCAGTTACAAAATAAGGATTTTATAAGTCTAATTCCCTTTAAGCTTTAACTTCATAACCACTAACTAGAATATAATCTTATTTGATTTATTTGGTTAGAAGAGATTCTGATTTGATAACTTCTTTCGAAGCCCTTTAGAGTACACCTTAACATTAATTTATTAATGCAACTACCGCCTACTCGTTGCTCTTTTACAATAATATTTTCTTCGCTTAAAATTTAGCGACTATTATTGAGTTAGATACACGATTGTCCATTTCGTTTTCACGAGGGGCGTAGCCCCACCCTAATAAGTTTTGTCGCTCCGCGAGAGGACAAACCTAACCCTCCAATACCCCCTTTTTATTTTGTAATTTAAAATAAAAAAAGGGGGCCTGGGTAGTGGGGTTATTCCAAGGTTTGTCCGACGCTTCGCTACAAAACGTGCAAAATAAATTTTGTAGCGAAGCGTCGAAAAAAATATATATATATTTTTCGCAGGACGCAAGCTCTGGCCCTAGGTCATTTTCTGACTTATTACCATACCTGAGTAATTACTTCAGCCGCTTACATATTTTCATATATAACTTGGTATCAGAAACTTTAGGATGTCCCTGATATTTGGCAGTTTATCCCGCAACAGTGATTTCTCAGATCACTCGGCAGGAGGCAAAATTGATTCAAAAAATATATAAAATAAAAATCCATCTAATGCTGCAAATACAATTAATAATAATATTTCCAACAATATCATCGCTACTAAATAAGAAGTTATAAATTGTAATATAGAGCTTCAATTTGATGTTAAAGCTAATGGTACAATTATTGTAGTTAACAAGTTGGGTCGCGAGTAATTTATTACAAAACCGTATGACGGCCTTCCGTCTCGCTCCCACCGAACCGAACGTGCAACTTTCACTGCATTCGGCTCTCCAGAAACAGTCAGCAAACCAGTATAGTAACTGGGCGCAACACACTTCGTACTCAAAGGCTCTTTTCTAGGAAAAAAATACATTTTTTTACTAACGCTATAGTCGTTGTTTAAATAAATATATGTCCGTAAGTTTTCATGATGATCCTGACAAGGATCACGATGAAAACGTGCTTCGCTAGCGAAGGCTAGCGGAGCTCACGCATAAAAAAATTATCTTTTTTATTCGCCCAGGAACCAGTCGTAATTAATATTTTTAGTTATTTTATTTATTCCCCCCTAAAATATATATATTTTTAGGGGGGGGGGAACTAAAAAAGAATAAAAAATTTTTAGCCCGGTAACCGTAGGCGTCTCGGTAGCGCTGGTGCTACCGGGACTATATTTATTTAAACAACTCGATTTACCACTTGATATATCAGTTAAGCCGCCCGTTCCCTACCAAGGGTACGGCAGTCCGGACCCATCCCTTTCCTGAAAGGGAACGGGGACCGAAGAAAAAGGATCCTCGGCCCGTCTATACTCTATCCTTCACCCCTATACGAACCCTTCGGGTGCTTTTTTTAATCGATATAGGTCCTGCCGCAGCGCGGCAGGAAAAATTCTCCAGCACGTACCCTTTGGAGTTACGCAAGCTAGCGCTGGATATATCGATTAAAAAAATATACTTAATTTACCATATTTATTATTAAGATATTCTGCCTTTAGACTACTAGATTTGGCAAACTTTATTTTATCTGAATCGCTACTAGTTACACTGATGGGCTTACCATATTTATTGAATATCTTGGCTAAAGTTGAACGATGTTTTGCTGCAAGTGTATGGGCTAAAGAGTATTCTAAGATATACAACAGTTCACCTAAGCCAGAGCGATTATCAGCCATATTATAGAATGTCATGATTCTTATAAGTACGCTGTTGTATTTTTTAACTATTTCATCCCCCCTTTTTACCCTCCATAAATATCCATGTTTCCATGGATATTCACATACTCATATGAGTATGTAAACGCGTATATAAGCGTTGAAGGGGGGGGGAAGGGGCAGATAAAAATAAGAATTTACCTTTGAATTTAGGATGATCCGACTTATCCGCAAATCCTTTTTCTCCCCCCCCATGAAACATGAATATTAATATCCATGGAAACATGAATATTAATGGAGGGGGAATAAAAAGGGGGGGGGGGAAAACAAGCTTAGATTTTAGGTCATTGAATGGAATTAAGATAGAGGGTGCAAAGCTCACTTTGCGAAGCAAGAAGCCGGGATTATCTGTGAATTGGCTAGCTCCACGTCTAAGGGTACTTCGCACTAAAGTCTTTGCCTCTGACGGTTGATCAAATGACGGCCCACCCAAGGTAATGTCCTAAAAATTTAGCATATTCTTTCCCCAGATGAGTTATCTTGGTTTTCGAACCCTTTAGGGTACCCTCACCGCCGGGTTTTTTTTGATTTATAGAATGAATTTATAGAATCAAAAAAATAGGCGCCGGAGTCATTAATTCGGCAGCTTCACTTCAAGACTGGAAATCTTTAGATTTAACACCTATAATCGGATAATCACTCCGCAGGCTATAAAAAGGATTAATTTTATTTAATATATCTGGTAAACTAGTAACTACAAAATCTCCTCTAAGTTTGGATCCCTTTAAAGAATAATACCGACCACAACCCATGTAACCTATAAAGCTTCGTATTAACTCCTCATCACGTGAATGCTGAGTTACCTAAAATCTTAAATTAACCACCAAAAAAATTTTTTTTGGTGGAAGCAGAAGATTTCGTTATATTTATATCCTGTGCAGTACCGAAGGGTACGTGCTGGACTCCCACCTGCGGCGGGCTGGTGAAACAACCTTCACCCGAAGTAAAACCTGCTACTCAATAAGGATCCAACCGCCAACCCCTACAATGAATGTGTTTAGCTCCCGCTATGCGCGAGGGGGTTATTCGGGTGGATCCACCCCTTAAAAGGGGGCGGATCTGGTATTTGTCGATTTTCTCCCCCCCCCCCCCTTTTATCCCCCCCCCATATAGGGGGGGAATAAAAGGGGGGGGGGATAAAGATCCAACCCGCGACCCCATCAACTTCGTGTGATGGGGAAAACGGGGTGGGTCCAACCCCCTTTAAAAAGGGGGTCGATCTTGGTACTGGAATACATTCAGGGAAAGCTTCTTGCAATAAAGGAGTAAATCCCTTGTTAAGAGTAGCTTTAAGATTAATAATGTCTTGTAGACCCTCAGTTGTTAAATGTTCACCACGCTTCATCTTCATTACAGCTTCCTTAAACATCCTGCGCAGTACCGAAGGTACGTGCTGGACTGCCCCATTTAAAAAAAATGGGGCTGGACAAAAATCTACATGTTTTTTGGTCTGTAATGGATATTGTTCGAAGTGATAAATAACTTTATCTAATTGTTCTAAACATCGGGCGCCGGATTTAATTTTATTAAATCCGGTTGCTTCGCTACCGCAGGCGGTAAGGCTCCGCGAACCAACCGGGTAAAAAATATATTTTTACCCGGCTGAAGGTACCCCCTGAGTGGTTCGAAAATATTCTGAATATAATACTATTACTAGTTAATTTAGTCATAAACCCGGATCCCGCAAAATACGCTTGAAGATTATTTAATAGCTCGAGGCGAAGCCACGTTGCAGCTACCACAGGTGGCGTCCGCAACTTCATCTCTTGAATGAAATTCCGGCCGCATCCTTGGGTGCTGGAATGTGGGCGGCGTAGCCGCCCACGTCCTATCTGAAATACAGGTTGAACCCTTCAACCTACACGTAATTTAGGTACTTTTAAGATATTTACCATAAAACATCCCTCTGCATCAGTGAAGCCTGTTATGGATCAGGAATTAAGACTTTTTTTAGTGCTGTGGCGAAGCCAATGCGATGCAGGGGTCGAAGATTCCCCTCACAAAGTGCGTGCAGGTTTACTTGAGAACTTTCTGATACCCTTTGGAATCTTGGCGCAGCAAATTAACTCTGCGCGGTTTCGCCGGCTAAAGTTAATATTATTCGATTGAAGCTCAGGAGCCCCCCCCCCTCAACTTCACTAAAGATCCTTCGAACCCTCCCCGGGAGCCTTCCACCTCGAGCTTCAGGCTGCTTTTTTCACCCCTTTTAGGGTAAAAAATTTTTTACCCCATTATTTCCCCCCCCCCTTTTTCCCCCTCTATAAGCTTCCCAAGCAAGCTAGGGGAAGGCAGTAGCTTCGCGTAATCGAGGGGGGGGGGGAAAGGGGCGGGGGACATATGGGGCGGTGGAAGTTTTGTTCATTCCTGCTTTTATTTGTATAATTTCCGAACCCAAAGGGGTACCCGATTTTATATAAAAAATATATTTATATATATATTTTTTAACAGCCGCTTAAGCGGCGGCCCGAGGTCTAAGCCTTCTTCAGTTAAATGTTTTTTGTCCTTAATCATCTTAACCGCTGTGGATAAATCCTAAAAATCTTGAGCCTTTACACCTAGGATGGGATAAATTTTAAACAATGGAACGATCCTATGAGCTATATCGTCTAACTTTCTTACTACAAAACTAAAAGCTTCTCTAGATTTATATATATTTCCACAACCTAAGAATTCAAGGATGCTTATCATTAATTTATTATCTCGAGTGTGTTGAACAAGTATAAAATTTAAGCTAACAGATTTTCCAGACTTGGTACTAGGGGATTTTTTAATCTCGATATAAAAACATCCAGATGTAAATCCTGCTAATCAATTCGGATCAATGATTTTTGTTTTATTTTCAATGTCAGCTCTCTTCACTGGAGGACACGCGGCCGCCGCCGTTGCGGCTGCCGGGGTGGGCAGAAGCCCTCGTAATTTTAGGAAAAGCTTTTTTTAGCTCGAAAGACCGTAATTCATAGAGGTCTTGATACCAACTAACTTAGGTAATCCTTCCTCGAGATCCGCTGCCTCCCCTCAGGGGAGTTTTAAATGTTAATTATTCAACAAGATTATAAGCTTGCTTAAAAAGTTCATAATTAGCCAGTTTTGTTGTAATAAGTGGGTATTTTTCGAAATGCTCAATAATTTTGGCTACTTAGCGCCCTGCACCTTTCCATTTCAACCCCTGTCGGGGTTGAATTATAAAGTTTTAGAGATTGTACATATAATGCTACAGAATTTGAACCCTGACTATAAATTAGGCCAACGCCCAATGAATTTTGAATTTTTTCTAATATCCTGCACAGTAGCTCCGCTAGTGCTGGAGAATTTTTCCTGCCCTCCGGAAATTTTATTAATAACCCAGTTGCAGACGTCGTCCAGACGACTGCAACCTACCCCGGAGGGTTGGATATGGGTTATTAAGAAAATGCATTAAAAAAAATCGAGGGGTGGAGCTCTATCTTTTAGATGTAAAGCAATTTAAAAAGAGAGTTTAATTCGTCACCCTATCTTTCGCCGTCGATCTTTTAAAATAATCAAAGTGAAGGAGCCTTCACCATCGGCAAAACCAGTAATAAACCAAGGATGAAGCGAAGCTGAACTAGTTGAACTAAGGGTGGAAAAAAGACAACCGCAGTTATGGTTAGGTACTAAACGTACTGAAGCGGCCCCCTCGTCAGGTACCTTGAGTATTTTTATTTTTATGTATTGCCAACATTGAATTATAATCAAATGTCTTTGTTCTCAATATTTTTTCCCTTAAAGGGAAAAAACCCCGTAGGGGCGATGAGTAGAATGTATAGTCTTACCTATACTGGTTCTATCCTTATTGAAAACTGTTTCCTGTGACCCTTCCCTTCGTATTATCGAAGGTACTACGATCACTCCGTCCCCCTTGGAGGTTTCGCCCACAAAGTGGGCGAAAAATAAGCCAACGCTTATAAATGTCCCCGAAGTCAATACTCTGATGCCTATTACTAGGTTTAGGGGATCCCCAGTTCCCGATAAAGAGTCTGATATTATATCTTTAGCTCACTGCTTTAGGAATATTTCCCATATCAGCAATCATGAACTTAAATATGCATTTTGCTTTTCTACATATTTATGATTGCACTTCGTATCAAGTATTTTCGAAGCCAGATTATAGTTCTGTGACCGCATTATAATTTGAACATGGATATAAATTACCTTGCCCCTTAGAGATTTACACTTAACCTCCTTCGGAACTTTACTAACATGCTCCACTCCCCTAGTCATTTCGACTTTACGTAAGTTAGTTGGTTTACGTAACGTTAGTTCAGTTACGGTCCTTAGTGGGACGGGCTCTAAATTACATATTTCTTCCTTTGTCTGAATTTTCCATGCTTCAGGCCGCCTCCACACGTGGAGGCTGGAGGAAGCCGGAGGCTCGCAAATAAAATAGCTCCATCTTATTCATCGCTCTAAAAATCATGCGTAAAAAGTTCCTATAAAGAACCCCTCCACCTGGGTTGAGCGGGGCTGTATTAAAACCCTTTATGACCCACCCTTCACCGGCTTCACCCTCCTACCAGAACAATCCCCTAATGGGGGTGGTTAGGTAGAAATTTGGAGGGAGGAAAAACTAGATTAGCGTTCACTGCTGTGTGATGGTTACAGACTAATTTTTTCATAATATATCGCCCCTTATAAGGAGTATTTACCTTACCTGTGGCATCATTAAAATATTTAGTTAGAGTCCTTGATGATACACCTAAGGCTTTAGCGGTTTCAACTTTAGTTGGATATACTGCTTTGTTTTTGGTTTCTAAATCATACACTTCTATATGTATTGCGGGTTTACCTGCCCCTTCTGGTCTCGCACGACCCTTTAAACTTGCGTTGTAAGTTTTTAATCATTCCGAAATCTTAATTTGCCATTGGGGATCCGCATGCAATTTTTTTAAGTGTTCTAAACGCTTAGCTTTCCATTCAGGATCGGCATGTAATATCTTTAAGGCTTTTAAATTATTCTCTTTCCATACGAGGTCATCACAAAGACGTGAAGTGACATTTTTTAGATGTTCAAGATTTTTTTGACTTAAGCCATAAATTCTTAATTTATCTTTAGTCTCCGGAGAATGCTTAAAGCCATATGTGGATCCGGCAACCGGTAAAATATTATAATTAGGCTGAAGCAGGTCAATGTAATATTGCTCCCTCTCTATTACTTTATCTGCTGTGCAATATTCCAGAATCTGCTATGAAAAATTAGACCTAGGCGCCATTAAGGCGGCTGAGGGTGTCGTTCGCGACTCGTAACCATTTTTAAGTATCCTGCGCAGTACCCGAAAGGTACGTGCATGACTGGCCCGCTAAGCGGGCCTGGACTAGAGCAGATAAGACTATTACCTTTTCCAAGTGTTCTTTCTAGGTATTTTTTAGTATAATACTGTCCCAATCTTCTTCCTAAATTTGCACTACTTCCAATATATATATCACCGGTTATTAAACTGCTTCATTGATAAATTCCGCATTTCCCTCAATTTTCTTTGATAGCTTCCTCCTTATTCTCATCTGCGTTTCTATATACCATTACTGGTACTAAAGTAAAGGCTAAGTAAGATTCTTTTATCTTTCCTGCGAAACCCAAGCAGTCTATAAAATCGTTAAAGTGAAAAACTAAAATAATGGAGCAGCAGCAGCAACTTACCGTAAAAAGAACCACTAAAAATATTGCGCTAAGTTTAAGAGAAGTGGGTATATATACTATCATTTTAAGCCGAGTAATTACACTGTTCCGGTAATTAGATAGAAGAGATCATCAAGCGAATACCCTCTTTATGCTGATTAAAAAACAAGTCAAGTTTATCCTAATTTTTAAAGTTAAATAAGAAAAGAACCCGAAGATTATTGAAGGTGTAGACGGTCTACACTCATAATTCCTCGATAAGAAAAGGTTTAGATAATAGTAAATTTTTTTTATCGATTAACACTCCAGTCAAATTTATCATACAGCAAAGCAACCTCTCATGAAAATATCGCTTAAATCTTACCCTACGAATCCTTTAGGATACCCTCCTAAGAACCACAGGTGTAACACATTCTTAGCCGGGTAGTCTTGCAAGTAATTATACCCTACACCCTTATTCCTTTGGATGGACAGCTTTCTTCTCATGTCTTGATCGCACGGGGTCCCCTATAAGTTTTTGTGCGAAGCGAAACCCTTAGCTTGCTACTTCGTACAACACAAGGGTTTCATTAAAAACGTGCCTACATAAATTAGGTGTTTTTAACTTCGTAGAGAGCCCTACACCACCCCCCCCATTCGTTTAATTAAATATATGTCGAGCATAGCGTAGCACCCTTTTTTAGTCCCCCCCCCCCTTACCCCTTATAAAGGGGGGGGGGAAGGGGGGGGGACTAAAAAAGGTATATTTAATTAAAAAGTTCGGTTGTATGGGTGCGAAGCGCTGCGATACATGAAGATCAGGTATAGCAAGAAACTAGTCGAAGATTTTTATTGACCTCTCCCCCCCCCCCGTGTTCATACCGCTTTTAATTGTTCTAATTTGATCTAACCCTTCGAACCCCTTTGGGGTGCCCTTCAGCCGCCTGGTTTTTTTAATTTATAGAATGAATTTATAGAATCAAAAAAAAATAGGCGTCCGAAGGTTTAGTTAAATGACCCTTAGCTTTAATTATATCCGCAGCTTTGCATCAATCAGTAAAATCTAAGGATTTTTCACCAACTATCGGATGTTTAATAAAAAATGGGATAATTTTCTCATTTATTAGGGCGGAGCCCACTCATAATTTTGTACATTCACACTCTCCTAAGGGTTTATTACTACGAGCTGTATAGCGACCACATCCAAAATAAGATACTAAACTCCTCATAAGTGGCTCATCTTTAATATGTTGACTTATACTAAAACTTAAACCCGCTAATTTTTCTAACGATGAACTTATGTATAATTTAATACGGAAATTTCCCTCACCTAAGGTAAAACCACTAAGCCAGAATGGACTAGGTATTTCGGCTGAGGGCGGGGTAACTGAGCAAGATTGGCAGTCCGCAGGTTTATGGATAAAAACCTGCGTAGCCCCGCCGGCTTCCGGTAACGAGAAATTTTTAGTATTAGGGAAAGCCTCTTTCAATTCATCTGATAAACCTTTATTCATTGAGGCTCTAATATTTACAATTTCTTGTACCCCAACATCCGTTAAATGTTCCCTATTTTTTATTTTTTCAATAACACGTTTAAATAACTCAAAATCAGCTTTCTTCTGAGTAATCAGAGAATATGAATCGTAATGGGGTAGAATTACAGTATATAGTTCTTATATGGAACGTATATCTTGTGAAAGAGTATCTTTACCGTTTTCCCTATTTTCCTGCACCCTAAAAAATTTTTTTTTGAAGCTGTTTCAATATCCTGCGCTGCGCTAATGAAATGTAGCGCGTGCTGGAGAATTTTTCCTGCCCTCGGAATTTTATTAATAACCCAGTTGCGGACGTCGTCAAAACGACTGCAACCTACCCCGGGTTGGACATGGGTTATTAAGAAAATGCATTTAAAAAAATCAAGGGATGGAGCTATATCCTTTTTATGTAGACCCGCGCCGCAGCTAGGGTAAGAATGTCAGGCTGCGGGCTGGGCTTCCTTAGGAGAGCCCTAGTTATTTTAAAACGGCCTTTGTCGCGCCAGCCGTATTATTACGAAGTAATTTCCTAATATGAACGATAAAACTTCCCTCTCCCCGTCAGCGAATCCCGTTACAAACCAAGGATCTAAACTTCTTCCATTAAGACCTCCCCCGGGCCCGCTTGCTCTGGGGAGTGGCAGAGCCTCGTAGTAGTCATAAAAGACCTATTGGCGGCGAATCTGAAACTAAGTTTTTTACTTCCTGCGGAGTGAGGACAAGAACCCTGGGTTAAGGATGAAGCGATGGATGTTTCATAAAATGGAGGTATTTGCTGGTTAGAAAGGATTTTGGCTTGACAATTACTATCGTAATTCGTTAGAGTACACTTTAATACTGAATTAGTATAACTACCATCTACTCGTTGCTCTTTTACTGCTATACCCTCTTTTCTCATTATTTTTAAAGGAATTGCAGGTTTAGATCCGCGATTATCTATTTCTCTTTCGATCATATTAGGGCTTATTACCATACATGAGGAGTTAGTTCATCCACTTTCAATCTTTCAATTACAGCTTGGTACCATAATCTTTAAGAATCCCCGGAATTTGATAATTTTCCCCTTACACCTAAAAGATTTCCTAAGTCTTATTTCCGAAGGGCGCACAACAAAATATATTGAAGAACCATCTATACCTCAACTTATATCAAAGAAACCTAAATTATAATATTCACGTACAAATTGAAATTGGTTAGTGCTAAGGTCAAAACACAGATATATTATATAAGATATTATTAAAATAAAAATAGAACTCTTTAAACCTGTTTTTTTTTTTATAGGTTTATTTAAATATTTATTAAATTCATATATAATTGAAATTTTTTGATATTTATCTTTGATAGCACTAAATTCATATAAGTTCTCATCTACGTCGTTTAATGATTTAGGCCTTTTTATTATAGGACTGTTTGTAGTATGGAAGTCCCTCAAGAATAACTGCAGGTAGGGGGAGAATAGCCCTATCAAGACTTTTTTTTCGAGGCACGCCCCTCCTTGATTAAATGATATAGAATTTAGTTTATGTTCTTTTTTTACGAGGCACGCTCCATCTTCAAATGATATAGAATTCAGTTTAAGTTCTTTTTTTATTATTGGTATAGCTTTTATAAAGGAGACAAATCACAACCCTGTAATAGGGATTAAAAAAAAATAATATAATGGCATAATTTAATTAAAATTATAGATATATTTCCTAAAATATTTACCTAAAAAAAATTAACATCCAACGAAGATAAAGATTAAAAAATATATATATTTTTTATACTTGATTTTTTTTAATCAGACTTCATGATAAAATTATTTTGTACAGCTCCCGACTTGTTCACCCACCGCTGTACGGATTTATTAGGCTTACTGAATATAACCTAATAAATCCCCGAGGGTCGCTTCGCATATCCACCCTCCTCTCACCCCACTTGCGTAGGACAAAAAATATATAAATATATTTTTGTCCTACGCAAGCTAGGGTGGCGCCGGAGGTCATTATTTTTATTTACAGGTTGGTGAATAGATAACACGAGGTCCTTTGGACCACCCCGCAACCTATCTTCCCCCCCCCTTCCCTTCCCCTTTTAAAAGGGGGGTAAAGGGGGGGGGGATACAAGCGCCCGATAAGAATGTAAGGGGTGGTGTTATAAACGTGTTTTTAAAAAAACCCCTTCGGATAAAACGTGTTTCGTTCCCCTTATGGCTGGGCCCTCCCCCCCCCCCCTAAGGGAACCGGGGCGTAGAATAGAAATATATTTTTATACTTTTTTTTATTTCCCCTCCTTTCCTCCCCCCCCCCCCCCCCCCCTCTTTCCT
>Ga0157379_10001637_pt1 | contig 18489 bp, 18 predicted proteins | sample S25metaG_FD_121802 | JGI IMG/M metagenome (GOLD analysis project Ga0157379, IMG submission 121802) | Switchgrass rhizosphere microbial communities from Kellogg Biological Station, Michigan, USA - S2-5 metaG | ecosystem: Host-associated > Plants > Roots > Rhizosphere > Soil | place: USA... | reverse complement strand
TGCACCCACGCTAGGAGGTCGACGTGCGTTTCCGGAATGTCTCGGGGGCCGTGTATGGCGTGCTGCTCGTCGGCGCGATCGTGCTCGCGGCGGAGGCGGCGCGCGCGACCGAGCTGCCGGCCGCGGTGCGCGACCAGCTCGCGGCGGCGACCTACGTCTACATCGCGACCCAGCGCAAGGACGGCAGCTTCGGCAAGCCTGCGGAGATCTGGTTCATGTGGCACGACGGCGCGGTGTGGGTGGGGACGACGCCGACGACCTGGCGCGTGAAGCGCATCAAGCACAAGCGGCCGAACGCGAAGATCGCGGTCGGCAAGCCCGACGGCCCGTCGTTCGAGGCCGTCGGTTCGATCGTGAAGGACGCCAAGGTAGCCGATCTGCTGCGCGAGACGTACGCCAAGAAATATCCGGATCGCTGGCCCGGCTACGCGGAGCGCTTCAAGGCCGGCTTCGCCGACGGCTCACGCGTCCTCGTGCGCTACGTGCCGAAGTGATCGGCGACACGCTGGCGCGCACCGACTCCGAGCGCGAGTGCCTGGCCGCATTGCGACGCGCGATCGGCACGCCCGACTCGCCGATGGAGGGGCACGGCGTCCGGGTGTTCCTCCTGATGGAGCGGCTCGCGGCGGGACGCGGCGCGGGCCTGGATCGCGAGATCGCCCTCTGCGCCAGCCTGCTGCACGACGTCGGGCTCTATCCGTGCGCGTCGCATGGCGCGCCCTACGTCGTCGACAGCCGGCACTATGCGGAGGAGGTGCTGCGCGAGCGCGGATGGCCGGTACCGCGTCTGCACGCGTGCCTCGACGCCATCGAGTACCACCACGACCTGCGCGCGCAGTGGCATCGTGGTCCGGAGGCCGAGCTGCTGCGGCGCGCGGACATGATCGAGATCTCCGGCGGCCTCCTGCGCTTCGGCGTGCCACGGGACGAGGTGCGCGGGATCTTCCAGCACGTACCGCGCACCGGCTTCTACCAGGAGATCGCCCGTCTTGTGGGCAGGGCGCTGCGCGAGCGGCCGGCGAGCGTGCCCCGCATCTTCCTGCGCTGAATCGGCGCGCCGACCAGTCCAATCGACCGCTGCCGGGCGGTGCTTGGCGTCGCCTCGGAGAGCGTGCTAGCGCCGGACCATGGCCCTCACGATCGAGACGCCAGGCGACGTCGAGGAGCTGACCGAGTTCCTCACCTTCTTCGACGAGGTGAACGCGCCGCGTGCGGCGCGCTGGCCCGCGTTCGTGCCGTTCCAGCTTCCCGTGCTCACCGGCGACAGCCCGTTCGCCGAGGGCCGGCGCATCCGTCCCCTGCTGGCGCGGCAGAACGGCCGCATCGTGGCGCGCGTGATGGCGCTGCTCGACGAGCGCTATCAGACGCACTGGCAGGAGCCGATCGGGCACCTGAATCTGTTCGAGGCGCTGCCCGATGCGCAGGCCGCCTCGCAGGCGCTGCTGCGGGTCGCCGGCGAATGGCTCGCGAGCGAGGGGGCGCGCGCCGCGCGTCTCGGCTTCGGCATGCTCGAGTCGCCCTTCGCGACCGATGCGTACGAGGTGCTGCCGCCGTCCTGGCTGCGACAGAATCCGGCCTACTACCACACGCTCATCGAAGGGGCGGGCTTCATGCCCGAGCGACGTTTCGTCGACTACAAGATCGAGGTGCGCCCGGAGCTGCGCGAGCGCTGGACGGCGGCGCTCGCCGCCGGCAGGCGCCAGGGGTTCGAGATCGTCCCCCTGCGTGACGTACCCGAGGCGCGCCGCGCCCGCGAGTTCGCCACCGTCTGGAACGAGGCGTTCGCCCGCCACTGGGGACAGGTGCCGTTCAGCGAGGCCGAGGTGGGCACGCTGATGGAAGCGCTCGGCCCCGCCGGCATGCTCGACGTCTCGGTCCTGGCCTATGAGGGCGGCGAGCCGATGGGTGTGCTGTGGGTCGTGCCCACGATGGCGGCGATGGCGCTCGTGGCGCCGGGCCGGGAGGTCGCGCCCGCCGAGTCGCTCAACAACCTCGGCATCGGCGTGCGCGCGCCGGCGCGCGGCCGCGGCCTGAACCTCGCGATGGCGGCGCACGCCTACCTCGAGCTGGTGCGCCAGGGCGCAACCCACCTCAGCTACACCCTCGTGCTCGACGACAACTGGCCGTCGCGCCGGACCGCTGAGAAGCTCGGCGCCGCGGTGTGCGCGCACTACGTCGCCTACGCCCGCCCGCTCCTCTGAAAACAGCTACCTACGAGATTCCGTGCCGCCACCCGGATGGCCAGCCGGGCGCCGGGCACGTATAACCCTGGCGACCGAGGAGGGGCCGAACCCATGACGAGCGCCGCCGATCAAACGCCTTCCGGACCGAATCCCGGAGACATCTTCTCGGCCTTCACCGCGTTTCACCGCAGCGGCGCCCTGAAGGCGGCAGTCGAGCTCGATCTCTTCTCGGCCATCGCGGCCGGCGCGCAAACGGTGGACGCGCTGGGGCAGCGCTGTGGGGCCGCGCCGCGCGGCATCCGTATCCTCGCCGACTACCTGGTGGTCAACGGCTTCTTGATGAAGGAGGGCGTCGGAGCGAGCGCGCGCTACTCGCTCACCCTCGACGCCACGATCTTCCTCGACAAAGCGTCGCCCGCCTACATGGGGAACACCGTCGACTTCCTGATGTCGCCGATCATGCTGGAGGCGTTCGCCGACGTGGGCGCGGCGGTGCGCCGCGGCGGCGCCGTGAACCACGGTGAAGTCCTCGCTCCCGACCACGAGATCTGGGTGCGCTTCGCGCGGGCCATGGCGGGGCCCGCGGTGTTCGTCGCGCGCCTCCTCGCGAACGCGCTCGAGGCGCCCGCGGGGGTGCCATGGAAGGTGCTGGACATCGCGGCTGGCCACGGCATGTTCGGGATCACGCTCGCGAGCGAGAACCCGAAGGCACGCGTGGTCGCGGTCGACTGGAACAACGTCCTCGAGGTGGCGCGGGAGAACGCCCGCGCCGCCGGTGTGCAGGACCGTTTCGAGACCATCGCCGGCAGCGCCTTCGAGGTCGATCTCGGCACGGGCTACGACCTCGTGTTGCTGCCCAACTTCCTGCACCACTTCGACGCCCCGACCTGCGAGGCGTTCCTGCGCAAGGTGCATGGCGCGCTCGCGCCCGGCGGGCGCGCGATCACGATCGAGTTCATGCCCGACGATGATCGGGTGACGCCGGCGATCCCGGCGGCCTTCGCGCTGGTGATGCTGGTGGCGACGCCGGGCGGCGACGCCTACACCGCGACGGAGCTGCAGCGCATGGCCGCCAACGCCGGCTTCGCCCGCAACGAGGTGCGCGACCTCGCGCCGTCGTTCCACCGCGCCATGATCTCGACCAAGGCATGATGCTCGACGCCGCCGCCGTCGCGCGGCTCGGCGAGGAGGTGCCGCTCCTCGAAGGCATCCGCACGACCCGCGCCCTGCGCCGTCTGAAGCCGGATCCCGTCCCGACGGGCCTGATCCGCAAGGTGTGCGAGGCGGGCACGTTCGCACCGAGCGGTGGCAATCGCCAGCCGTGGCGTTTCATCGCGGTCACCGAGCAGGCGCGACGTGCGTGGGTCGCGGAGCGCTATCAGCGCGCCTTCCACGCCTACATCGGCCCCGCGCTCGCGGCGGCGCGCGAGCCATCGTATCCGGAGGCGCAACGGCGGAACGTCCTCTCGGCGCTGCACCTCGCCGACCATCTCGCCGAGGCGCCGGTGCTGCTCTTCGTCGCGGGCTGGATGCGACGGGACATGCCGCAAACGCAGGCGCTCTTTCCGGCGATCCAGAACATCCTCCTGGCGTGCCGGGCCGTCGGCCTCGGCGCCTCGCTGACCACGATCCACACGAGTTTCGGGGCGGAGGTCGACGCGTGGCTTGGCCTGCCCGAGGGATGTCCGACTTGTGCCATGCTTCCGATAGGATGGCCGCGTGGCACGTATCGTCGCCCGGTGCGCAACTCGATCGACCAATGTCTGTTCTACGAGCGCTACCAACAGGAGGTGTGAACCATGCGAAAGTCGAAAAGGATGGTCGCAATCGTCGGCCTGGCAGCGGTCCTGCTGCTGGCCGGCGGCGCGCGCATCGCCAGCGCCTACGGCGGCGACTACGACAACCCAGGCCGCTACGACGACCGCCGCCCCCACAGCAGCTACAACGACGAGTACATCTTCGCGACCACCAAGATGGTCAGCGAATGGGACGTCGAGCCCGCGATCAAGGTTCCCCTGTTCCCCCCGGCCGTGGTCATCGACCTGGTCTTCCTCCCCGCCGAGATGATCGCCGGGTTTTTCTAGTCGATTACGCCCCCGTGCGCGCGGCGCCTTCGGCGCCGTGCTCCGGTGGGCGTCGCACCCGGGAGTAAATCCCGGGTGCTCCCGTCCGCTCGCCTTCGGCGAGCGTAGGCGTGACGCGTCGCCGGCGCACGAGCGCGCTCGAGCGCGTCGTCGTTGCCGCGCGCGAAGCGCCGCGGGGCTTTGCCGTGTGGTCGAGATGCGGCGGGAGGCGGAGGGTGTCGTGCCTGCACCCGTGGAGAGCATTGCTCCTTTTGCGAACGTCGGGTGCGGGCACGACACCCTCCGCCTCCCGCCACCGTTCCACCTCTGGCAGAGACGCCACGCCGCCTTTGCGTTGGTGAAACGAGCGTGCTCGAATCCGCGCCCATGCAAGACGCCGCCGCCCCGCTCACGATGTCGCTCGAGGACGCGATGCGCACGCAGAGGGCGATACGCCGCCTCAAGCCCGACCCCGTCGACGACGCCCTGGTGCTGCGGCTCATCGAGCTCGCGCTGAAAGCCCCGACCGGCTCGAACGCGCAGGCGTGGGAGTTCATCGTCGTGAAAGACCGCGAGGTGAAGGCGGCGCTCGGCAGGATGAATCGCGGTGCGCTCCGCCTGTACATGATGATGCAGCGCCGCGCTGCCACGCGCCGGGGCGACGCCGCGATGCTCCGGCTTCTCGATGCCGTGCAGTGGCAGGCGGACCACTTCGAGGAGATTCCGGTGGTGGTGGTCGCGTGCCTGCGCGGGATCATCCCGCTCTGGCCACCGATGGCGACGATGAGCCTGTACGCGTCGATCTATCCCTCGGTGCAGAATCTGCTGCTCGCGGCGCGGGCCTCCGGGCTCGGCGCGGCGCTCATCACGCTGCCGCTGTGGAGCCGTTTCCTCGCGCAGCGGGCGCTGGGGCTGCCATGGAACATCGCACCGTGCGCCGTCGTGCCGCTCGGCTGGCCGCTCGGGCGCTACGGGCCGACGACGCGCCGCTCGGTCGGCGAGGTCGTCTCGCTCGATCGCTACGGCAACCGGGCGTTCCGCGTTCCGGCCTGACCCGCGTGGAAGCCGCCGAGCGCCGCGAGCCGCCGACCCGTGTGCGCCATGGCGTCGTCGGCTTCCTGCTCGCGCTCGTGGCCGTCGCCTATCTCGACCGGGTGTGCATCGCGACGGCGGCGCCCGCCATGCGGGCCGAGCTCGGCCTGAGCGACGCCGGAATGGGCCTCGTGTTCAGCGCGTTCACCTTCGCGTACGCGCTGTTCGAGGTGCCGAGCGGATGGATGGCGGACCGCTTCGGGGCGCGCATCACGCTCACCCGCATCGTCGTCTGGTGGTCGTTGATGACGGCGGCGACGGGCATGGCCGTGGGCTTCGCATCGCTCCTCGCGGTGCGGTTGCTCTTCGGCTTGGGCGAGGCCGGCACGTTCCCGTCGATGGCACGCGTGTACGCGCGCTGGCTGCCGGGCGCGGAGCGCGGGCGGATGTTCGGCCTCGCGATCATGACCGGCGCTTTCGCGGGTGCCGTGACACAGCCCCTCGTCGTCGTGCTGCTCACGGTGACGACGTGGCGTCACACCTTCGCACTCTTCGGCATGGTCGGATTGGTGTGGGCCGTCGCCTGGTGGCGGTGGTTTCGCGACGATCCCGCGGAGCATCCCGGCACCAACGAAGCCGAGTGCGCGCTGCTGCGCGCGGGCGGCGCGGAGTCGCGCGAGCGGCGTGCGCTGCCGTGGCGCCGGATGCTGGCCAGCCGCACCTTGCTGGCGCTCTGCACGATGTACGCGGGTGCGATCTACGGCTGGTACTTCTACCTGACGTGGCTGCCGACCTACCTCCTGCGTGCGCGCGGCTTCGACCTGGCGCACGCCGGCGCGCTCGCGGCGCTGCCGCTGCTTGCCATCGGCGTCGGCGTGCTCGCCGGCGGGTGGGCGAGCGACGCGCTGGCGCGGCGCCTCGGCGCGCGCGCCGGACGGCGCATCCCCGGGCTCGTCGGCTTCCCGCTCGCGGCGGCAGCGATCGCGGGCGCCATCGGCACCGACGTGCCGCTGCACGCGGCACTCTTCCTCGCCGCCGCGGCCGGCCTCGCCGCGCTCGGGGTCGCGCCCGCGTGGGCGGTATGTCTCGAGATCGGTGGGGTGAACAGCGGCGTCGTCAGCGGCGCGATGAATACGTTCGGCAATCTGGGCGGCGCGGCGAGCCCTATCGTCGTCGGCCTCTCGCTCGAGCGCTGGCACTCGTGGGAGGCGCCGCTCTGGAGTGTCGCCGCGTGCTATCTCGTGGCCGCGCTGGCCTGGCTGGCGATCGATCCCCGGCGGCTCATCGATTGACCGGGCCGCCTTGACGACGGGCCTGCGTCAGTACCGGCGGCACGAGAAAGCCCGGGATGCGGAAGATGCGGCGCTGGCCGAGGACGGCGAAGCCGCCGCGCTCGAGCTTCCGCCGCAGCGTCGCGGCCGTCGGCCAGCGCATCGGTGCGCCGAGCATCCGGCTCGCAACGTGGATCGCCTCGCTCACGACGCCGAGGGGTGGGTTCACGAAGCCGAGCAGCAACGTGCCACCGGGCGCGAGCACACGATGGATCTCGGCGATGGCGGCGTCGTGGTCGGGGAACCAGTGGAACGCCTCGGTCGAGACGACGGCGTCGAATGCGCCGTCGCGGAATGGCAGGCGCATGGCGTCGCCGCGCACAAGGAACGGCGCCGTGCGGGCCCGCGAGGCCGCCAGCCGCTCGCGCGCCTGGCCGAGCATGCCGGCGGAGAAGTCGCAGCCGACGAGACGGGGCGGGGCGAGATCGTCACGGGTGCGCTGCAGCAGCTGCCCCGTGCCGCAGCCGAGATCGAGCACCGACGCCGGCCGGTGCGGTCGCAACGCCGCAAGTACGGCGTCGTGCACCGGACGGTAGGTGGCCCATTGCACCAGCGGATGGTCGTAGACGCGGGACCATGCGTCGAAGAACCCGCGCCGCGGGCCGCGCGCCGCCGGGGGACCAGGACTCGCCGACGGGCGGTGCGACGGACTCGACACGTCGCTGCAGCTACTTCGCCGCGATCAACGTGATGCGCGGCAACGCGAAGCGCAGCTGCTCGCCGTCGCGCGCGATGCGCAGCATCGAGGTCAGGGCGGGGGAGGCGTCGACGAAGCGCCGGCGCAGCTCGGCGACGGCATCGGGCGGCGTGCCCATGCGCGACGTCCAGGCGTCGAAGTCCATGCCTGTACCCTCGTCGTAGTAGCCCAGCTCGCACTCGACCACGCGCAGGCCGGCGTCGCTCACCATGCCCTTCCACTCCGACGGCCGCCAGTTGCGGACGTGCGACGGATCACGCAGCAGCTCGATGCCGTTGATGGCATCGTCAAGCTGGTCGTCCTCGGGAACGGTGGTGTCGGCGATGAGCAGCCGGCCGTCGGGCCGCAGCACGCGCGCCATCTCGCCGACGGCGCGGGCCAACGCCGGAAAGTGGTGCGTGGTGAGGCGGCAGGTGACGAGATCGAAGCTGCCGTCCGCGAAGGGCAGGGACTCGGCCGCTCCTTGATGGACGCTGACGTTGGCGAGGCCGCGTTGCGCCGCGTTGCGCCGCACCTCCTCCAGCATGGCGTGCGTCAGGTCGAAAGCGACGACCCGTGCGACGCTGGGCGCGAACGCCAGGGCCGTGTGGCCGGCACCGGTGCCGATGTCGAGCACGTGGTCCGTCGGCCGTGGCGCGAGCCGCGACACCAGACGCGCGAGCGCCTCGGCGTCGGCGTGGCCGGGGCTCGTCGTGTACTTCGCCGCGTTCGGTCCGAAGGCGGCCTGTACGCGCTCGTAGGTGGCGATGTCCTGCTCCTGACTCATGCAGCGCCGATAGTAGGAAGCGCGCATGGGTGTCGCAAGCCTGGACCGAGGGCAGCGCGTCGCGTAAGGGAACCGCCGTGCGCCTTCGGGACTCGCTCGCATGGGCGGCGCTCGCGGTCGCCGGCGCGTACGCGTTGGCCCGGATCGCGTTCCTGCGCGGCGAAACCGTGAATGCCGTGTGGTTCGTGGTCGCGGCGGTCGCGGTGTACGCGATCGCGTATCGCTTCTACGGCGCGTTTCTCGCCGCCCGCCTCTTCGCGCTCGATCCAGCCCGGCAGACGCCGGCCGAGCGCATCAACGACGGACGCGACTTCGTGCCGACGAACCGCTGGGTCGTGTTCGGCCACCACTTCGCGGCCATCGCCGGGCCCGGTCCGCTGATCGGACCGACCCTGGCGGCGCAGTTCGGCTACCTCCCGGGCACGCTCTGGATCCTCGCCGGCGTCGTCCTCGGCGGCGCGGTGCAGGACTTCTGCATCCTGTGCGGCAGCCTGCGGCGCGATGGTCGTTCGCTCGGCCAGATGGCAAAGGACGAGATCGGGCCGCTCGCCGGCTTCACGGCGCTGGTCGGCGTCTTCTTCATCATGGTCATCCTGATCGCGGTCCTGGCGTTGGTCGTGGTGAATGCGTTGCGCCAGAGCCCGTGGGGCACGTTCACCGTCGGCGCGACGATCCCGATCGCGATGGTGATGGGCTGGTACATGAAGGCGGTGCGGCCGCACGACGTGGTGGGCGCGACGGCGCTCGGCCTCGTGCTGCTGGCGTTGGCGCTCGTCGGCGGACGCTGGGTCGACCAGCATCCGACGCTCGCCGGCTGGTTCACCCTCAGCGGCCCGGCGCTCGCCTGGGCGATCATCGTGTACGGCTTCGCCGCGTCCGTGCTGCCGGTGTGGCTGCTGCTCGCGCCGCGCGACTACCTCTCGACCTTCGTCAAGCTCGGGACGATCGGCGCGTTGGCTCTCGGCATCGTCGCCATGCGCCCGGAGATCCACCTGCCGGCGCTCACGCGCTTCGTCGACGGCACCGGGCCGATCTTCGCCGGCAAGGTGTTTCCGTTCTGCTTCATCACCATCGCCTGCGGCGCGATCTCCGGATTCCACTCGCTGATCTCGTCGGGCACGACACCGAAGCTGCTGCGCGAGGAGACCGACGCGCCGATGATCGGCTACGGCTGCATGCTGCTCGAGTCGTTCGTCGCCATCATGGCGATGATCGCCGCCGCGGCGCTGCAGCCCGGCATCTACTTCGCGATCAACAGCCCGGCCGGCATCGTCGGCGCCGATCCGGTGGTGGCGACGGCCGCGATCACGCAGTGGGGCTTCCCCGTCAGCGCGCCGGAGATGGCCACCCTCGCGAGCGAGATCGGCGAGCGCACGCTCTTCGCGCGCACCGGCGGCGCGCCGAGCCTGGCCGTCGGCATGGCAAGCATCTTCTCGCGCGTCCTCGGCGGTTCGGCGCTGGCGCTCTGGTATCACTTCGCGATCATGTTCGAGGCGCTGTTCATCCTGACGACGCTCGACGCCGGCACGCGCGTCGGGCGCTTCATGCTGCAGGATCTGCTCGGCCACGTGTGGGCCCCGCTCGGCCGCACCAGCTGGTACCCGAGCGTGCTCGCGACGAGCCTGATCGTGGTGGGCGCGTGGGGCTACTTCCTCTACCAGGGCGTGGTCGATCCCCTCGGCGGCATCAACATCCTGTGGCCGCTCTTCGGCATCGCCAACCAGTTGCTCGCGGCGATCGCGCTCGTGGTCGCGACCACGATCATCATCGGCAGCGGCCGCGCACGCTATTCCTGGACGACGCTCGCGCCTTTGGCGTGGCTGCTCGCGGTCACCATGACGGCGGGCTGGCAGAAGATCTTCGCCGCCGATCCCGCGATCGGGTTCCTGGCGCAGGCAAATCGTCTCGCCGCGACGGTCGCGGCGGGCGACGCGCCGGCCGCGCGCCTCGGCGAGCTCCGGGCACAGATCTTCAACCTGAGGCTCGACGCTTGCCTGACCGGTTTCTTCATGGCGCTCGTCGCGCTGATCGTGCTCGAGGCAGTGCGAGCGTGGCGGCGGGAGCTGCGCGGTCCCGCGGGCGACGCGGCACTCGGGCTCGGCGCGGCGTCGCCGGACGCGGTATAAGGGTCGTATGCGCTTCGCGTCGACCACGTCGCTCGCGCCGACGCTCGCGGCCGCGGCACGCGAGGTGATCGACCACATCGGGGTCGCGCTGCAGGGCGCGCGGCCCGATCTGCTGGTGGCCTTCGTCTCGACGCAACATGCGGGCGCCTGGGGCGACCTGCCGCGGCTGCTCGCGCCGCTCGGGGCGCGGGTGGTCGTCGGGTGCTCGGCCGGCGGCGTCATCGGCGGCGGGCACGAGATCGAAGGCCGCGCCGGGCTCGCCGTCGGGGCGGCCGTCCTGCCCGGCGTGGAGCTCGCGCCCTTCCACGTCGAGAGCGAGGGTCTGCCGTCACTCGAGGAGCCCGAGCGCTGGCGCGCGCTCGAAGGGCAGGTGGGCGGAGCGTCGAGCCCGGAGCCGACGCACGTGCTCGTCCTGGCTGACCCGTTCACCTGCGAGGTGGAGGCGCTGCTCGCCGGCTGGGACCGCCATCATGGGGGCGGCCGCACCTTCGGCGGCCTCGCGAGCGGCGGTTCGGCACCCGGGCAGAACGTCCTCCTCGAGGGTGCGACCGTGCATCGGAGCGGTGCGGTGGCGGTCGCGATGCGCGGGAATCTCACGGTCGAGACGATCGTCGCCCAGGGATGCCGCCCGATCGGGGAGCCGATGTTCGTCACCGCGGCGGACGGGCAGCTCATCCGCAGTCTCGACGGCGAGCCCGCGGCGACGGCGCTGCGCGGGCTGTATGAGCGGCTCGACGGTCGCGACCAGGAGCTGTTCCGGCACTCGCTCTTCCTCGGCGTCGTCATGCGCGCCGCGCGCGATCGCTACGCCCAGGGCGATTTCCTCATCCGCAACATCGTCGGTCTCGATCGCGACAGCGGCGGCCTCGTCGTCGGCGCGGCGCCGCAGGCCGGCGGCGTGGTGCAGTTCCACCTGCGCGACGCCACGACCTCGGCCGAGGATCTGGAGGCGCACCTGGCCGATACGGTGTCGACTGCGGGGAGCCGGCCGGCGGGCGGCTTCCTCTTCTCCTGTCTCGGACGCGGCGCGCAGCTCTACGGCGCTCCGGATCACGACAGCGACGCCTTCCGGCGCCATTTCGGCGACGTCCCACTCGCGGGCTTCTTCTGCAACGGCGAGGTCGGTCCGGTGCAGGGAACGACCTTCGTCCACGGCTACACCAGCGCCTTTGCGCTGTTCGCTCCGCGCGCGTCCTGAGCTCGAGGCGCGCACGGATTGCACTACGCGAGGTGTAAACCTTGCGTCGCGAGACGCCACGCCGCCGTGCCGGCACGCTCCGGCGCGGGCGACGCTCGCGCCGCCGTTGGTACGTGCCTTGCTCCATTCGCTCCGAGATCGGGCGACACGCCCCACGGAGGAGGACATCATGGCGCGAACGAGCACGACACGCGGACGAGCCGCCGCAAGCCGGAAGACCAACCACGGGAGGGTCACGGCGACGCAGCTGCTGCGCGGCGACCACGCGACCGTCAAGCAACTGTTCCGCCGTTTCGAGCGAGCGGGCGATCGCGCACACGAGACCAAGCAGAAGCTCTTCGAACAGATCAAGCAGGAGCTCGAGCTGCACACCAAGATCGAGGAGGAAATCTTCTATCCCGCCGTCGAGAACGAGGTGTCCGGCTCGGGTGACGAGGTGCACGAGGCGATCGAGGAACATGCGGTCGTGAAGAAGCTGCTGAGCGAGCTCGGCGCCACCGCACCGCAGGACGACGAGTTCGACGCGCGGATGAAGGTCCTGACCGAGAACGTCGAGCACCACATCCAGGAGGAAGAGGGCGAGATGTTCCCGCGGGTGGAGCAACTGCGGGAGACGAGACTTCTGGAGCTCGGCAGCGAGATGCGGGCGCGCAAGGACGCGCTGACGCAGCCGTTCCTGCAGCGGATCGTGAATGGGGTCAGCGAAGCCCTCTTCGGCAGCGACCAGGAGTCCCCGCGGCGCGCGCGGCGCAAGACGCGCCCGCCGCGGCGCGCGGCTCGCAAGAGCAGCGCGAGCAAGAGCCGTGGCCGCGCGGCCGCGAGCGCCGCGAAGACCCCGCGGCGCACGACGCGGACGACCAAAGGACGCACGCGCTCCACGGGGGCCGCCAAGCCGCGACGCCGGACCGCGCGCGCGCAGACCGCGAAACGGCGCTAGGCGGTCACCTCGGACGGAGGCGCGCGCGCCGCCTCCGTCCGACGATGCGACACAGAGTCCGCCCAAGGAGGCGACGACGCAGTTCGCATGCGATGCCGCGCCATAGATGTCGCGTCGCAGATTGCCAGTCGCCAGTAGCGACCCCCGCAAGCAATACTTTGCGGGACGCATGGCCCTTCGCGCACGACGACCGTTCCGCCCGGGGCTCGTCCTCGCTCTCCTGACGCTGGTCGGCGCCGTCGTCCGCCTGGGCGGGCTCACCGCGCAGTCCTTCTGGCTCGACGAGTATCTGTGGACGCAGAACTCGGTCGGCTCGGTGGGCGACATCTTCCGCCTGGCGGACGGATACCCGCCGCTCTTCGGCCTCATCGTGCACGGCTTGATGCAAGCGGGACTCGGCTCGGATTGGTGGCTGCGTCTGCCGTCGGCGATCGCGGGCATTCTCACGGTGCCGCTGACGTACGCGGTCGCCCGCCGCGTCGGCGGGCGCGCGCCGGCGCTCGCGGCCACGGCGTTGATGGCCGTGAATCCCATGGCGATCTGGTATTCGCAGGAGTGCGGCGCGTACGCGCTGTTCATGCTGGCCGCGCTCAGCAGCACGTACTGCTTCCTCCGCCTCCTGGGCGGCGGCTCGCGTCGGCACGCCTGGGGCTACGCGATCGCCGTCTGCCTCGGCTTCGGCTTGCACTACTACTTCGCGTTCGTCGTCGCCGCGCAGGCGCTCGTCGCGCTGTGGGACGCAGCCAGCCATCCGGAGCGGCGCCGCCTGTGGCTCGGGATGGGGGTTGCCGCGTTCGTTGGATTCCTCGTCTGGGGGCAGGCGTTCCTCTACGACGTCGCCTCACAGTCCGCGGAGGACAGCCAGCGCGCGACGTCGGTGCTCGCGCTGCCGTACACGGTGCTGACCTTCGTCGGCGGATTCTCGCTCGGGCCGCCGCTGCGGCAGCTGCACCACGCCGTCTACAGCGATGGTCCGCTTTGGGCCGTCCTCGCGCCGTACTCGTCGGTCACGGTGTGCGCGGTCGGCCTCACCGCCGTGCTCGCGCTCGCCGCCTGCGGCCGCCGGCTCACACCGGCACGGCTGCTCACGGCGCTCCTCGTGTTGCTCCCCGTGCTCGGTGCCTGGGCGGCGTCGCTGGCGCTCGTTGGCTATCGGCCGCGCTACGCGGTTGCGGCGCTGCCGCTCGCGGCGATCTGGTGTGCGAGCGCCCTCGGAACGCGCCTGCGCCCCGTCGCCGGTGTCCTCCTCATCGCGCTCGCGAGCCTGCAGCTCTTCGCCCTGCGGCAGATCGACGACGCCGAGTACGCGCGCGAGGACACGCGCGCGGCCGCGGCGTACGTCGGCGCCCACGATCCCAGCGCGACCGTCGTGCTGGTCGGCGACGCGGCGGACGCCTTTGGTCGCTACGCCGGGACGGCGCGCACGGTCGTGATCCTGCCGAACGAGGCGAACGACCCGACTCTGCTGCGCGAGCGCGTCGACACCGCTCTCAAGGACCGGCACGAGGTGTGGCTGCTCGCCGCCCGGCCGTGGACGACGGACCGTCACGACCACGTCCGCGCGCTGCTCGAGGCGCGCTATGCGGCGCGCGAAGAGGTGCACTTCGCCGGGGTGTCGCTGCGCCGCTACGTGGACGCGCCGATCCTCGCGGCCCGCGAAGAGGCGTCGCCCGCCCGGCCCTGAGCGATTGCATCAGACCGGCCGCGGTCCCATCAGGGAGGCGTGGGCGGCCGCAGCGAGGGAGGCGGGACGGGTGCGCCGGCACGCGACGGGCGTGAAGCACCGGCGCCGGGCCGTTCCCGTCTCGGCGCCGTCTGGGGCGTGACTCCGGCCGAGCAGCGCCAGGCCTTTCCCTGCGATCGTCATCTCCGCGACGCCGACGAGGCGCTGTACCGCGGGGTCGACGTCGCGGCTCCGGCGCCGCTCGTCTTCCGCTGGGTCTGTCAGCTGAAGGCCGCGCCGTACAGCTACGACTGGATCGACAACTTCGGCCGGCGGAGCCCTCGTCAGTTGATCCCCGGCCTCGAGCGGCTACGGGTCGGCGAAAGGGTCATGACGGGCTTCGAGCTGGTCGACTTCGCGCCCGATCAGCATCTGACTGCGGTCGTCCGCAGCGCGCTCTTCGGGGCGATTGCCGGCAGCTACGTCGTGCGCACCGTCGACGCCACGCACAGCCGGCTTCTCGTGAAGCTCCTCGTGCGCTATGCGCGGTCGCCGCTCGGCCGCGTGGCGCGCGCCATCCTGCCGCTCGGCGATCTGGTCATGATCCGCAAGCAGCTCCTGAATCTGCGGCACCTGGCCGAGCGCGACGCCGCGGCGCTTCGCACTGCGCCGCCCACGGTGTAGACAGCGGCACAGCTCATGGATCGAGGGAGGACTCGCGTATGGTGCAGATCGGAACGTTCGCGCCTCAGGGCTGGCGCCTCGAGCTGCGGGGTATCGAAGGCGCCGCGGCGCAGTGGGCGCGTACGAAGAGCGTGGCGCGCGAGCTCGAGCGTCTCGGCTACGACTCGCTGTGGCTCTACGACCACTTCCACACCGTGCCGCGCACCGAGATCGAGCCCACCTTCGAGTGCTGGACGACGATGGCCGCGCTGGCGGAAGCGACGTCCCGCATCCGTCTCGGCCAGCTGGTGACATGCGCGCTCTACCGCAATCCCGCGTACCTCGCGAAGATCACAAGCTGCGTCGACGTGATCAGCGGGGGCCGCGTCGACGTCGGCCTCGGCGCCGGATGGAAGGAGGACGAGTTCGCCGCCTACGGTTACGACTTCGGCACCATCCGCAGCCGGCTCGATCGGATGGCCGACACCGCGCGCATCCTGCGCGCGATGTGGACCGAGGAGCGCGCGACGGTGCAGGGCAAGTACTTCTCGGTCGCGGGCGCGGTGAACGAGCCGAAGCCGATCCAGTCGCCCCATCCACCGCTCTGGATCGGGGCGCAGGGCGAGAAGGTCGCCCTGCGCATGGTCGCCGAGGTCGCCGACGGCTGGAACCACAATCGCGGCCCGACCGTCTTCGAGCCGAAGCTCGAGATCCTGCACCGCCACTGCCGCGACGTCGGCCGCGATCCGCGCACTATGCGCGTCTCGGTGGAGCGCTTCTGCGCCATCTTCGACGACGACGGCGAGCGCCAGGCGTTCATCCAGCGCCACTGGCCCGGCGCCAAGCCGGACCGCATCAACGCTTTTCTCGACGACGGCTGCGTCGGGACGACCGACAAGGTCACCGAGGAGCTGCAGTTCTTCGTCGACCGCGGCGCGGAGCTGATCATCCTCTGGTTCCAGGATCTCGCCGACGTCGGCACGGGACGCTCGCAGGCGGAGCGCTTCATCGAGCGGGTCGCGCCGAAGCTGCGCGGGCGCTAGCGCGGAGCGAGGATGCGCTTACGCGGGGCGCGGATGCGATAGAGGACGTGCGGCCGCAGCGGGTCGCCCGACGCGAGCGCCGGGTGCTCGAAGTCGTCCGCCGCGGAGCGCGTCATGCCGAGGCGCTCCATCACGGCGCGCGAGCGGACGTTGTCCGCGGTCGTGAAGGCGACGATCTCTTCGAGGCCGAGCTGCTCGAAGCCATAGGCGAGCGCCGCGCGTGCCGCCTCGGTCGCGTAGCCGTGACCCCAGTGCGCGTGGGCCAGGCGCCAACCGATCTCCGTGCACGGCGTGAAGGCGGCGGCGAAGAGCGGCACGGAGATCCCGACGAAGCCGATGAACGGCGCGCCACCCTGGATCTCGACCGCCCACAGACCGAATCCGTGGCACCCGAGCGAGGCGCGGATGCGGTCGGCGAGGGCGTCGCTCTCGGCCCGGGTCAACGCGGCCGGCAGGAACTCGGCGACACGTGGATCGGCGTTCAGCGCGGCGAAGGGCGCGAGGTCGTCGTCGCGCCAGTCGCGGAGCACGAGCCGCTCCGTTTTCAGGGCCGCGACCGGCATGCGGGGGCTCAGCGCTCGCCGCTCGTCTCGTGGACGTCGAGCGCGCCCTCGGCGTAACGGGCGCGCAGCACCTTCTTGTCGAACTTGCCGACGCTCGTCTTCGGTACCTCGGCGATGAAGGTCCAGCGCTCGGGCAGCCACCAGCGCGCGACGCGCTCGGCGAGAAAGGCGCGCAGCGCGTCCGGCGTCACGTCGGCACCTTCCCGCAACACGACGCAGGCGAGCGGGCGCTCGTCCCAACGCGGATCGGGGATGCCGACGACCGCGGCCTCGAGCACGTGCGGGTGCGCCATGATCGTGTTCTCCAGCTCGACCGACGAGATCCACTCGCCGCCGGACTTGATGACGTCCTTGGCCCGGTCGGTGATCTGCACGAAGCCGTGCCCGTCGACGCAGCCGACGTCGCCTGTCCGCAGCCAACCGTCGTGGAACTTCTCCGGCGCCGGATCGCGGTAGTAGGCGCCGGTGATCCAAGGGCCGCGCACCTCGATCTCGCCGGCGGTGGCGCCATCCCACGGCAGCACCGTCCCGGCGTCGTCGACGATGCGCAGCTCGACGCCGGAGATGATCCGGCCGGTCTTGGCCCGCCACGCCATCTCGTCGGTCGATCCCTTGGGCGCGAAGGCGATGGCCGCGAAGGGGCTCGTCTCGGTCATGCCCCAGGCCTGGACGATGCGGACCTCGTGGCGTTCCTCGAAGCGCTCGATCAACGTGCGCGGTACGGCCGAGCCGCCGCAGACGATGAGCCGCAACGACGAGAAGTCGACGGGATGCGTCTCGGCGTGGCGCAGCAGGTCGTTCCAGATCGTCGGCACGGCGCCCGAGATGGTCGGATGCTCGGTGCCGATCAGGTGCGCCAGCGGTGCCGCCTGCAGATGGCGGCCCGGGAGGATGAGATCCGCGCCCGTGCTCCAGGCGGCGTAGGGCAGGCCCCATGCGTTGGCGTGGAACATGGGGACGATGAGGAGGATGCGATCGCGCTCGGCGAGGGCGTAGGCGGCGCCGGAGCAGATTGCGAGCGAGTGCAGGTAGGTCGAGCGGTGGCTGTAGACGACGCCCTTCGGGTTGCCGGTCGTGCCGCTCGTGTAGCACATGGCCGCCGCGGCGCGCTCGTCGATCGCGGGCCAGTCGTACTCGGAACGCTCCGCCGCAAGCAGCTCGTCGTAGCGCAGGGTGTCAGGGCCGAGCGCCGCGGCGTCCCCGTCGCCGATCACCACCACGTGCTGCACCGTAGTGAGCTGGTCGCGGACCCGCGCCAGCGCCGGGATCAGCGACGCGTCGACGAGGATGACGCGGTCCTCGGCATGGTTCGCCACGTACGTGAGCTGCTCCGGGAAGAGGCGGACGTTCAGCGTGTGCAGCACAGCCCCCATCGACGGAACCGCGTGGTACGCCTCGAGGTGCTCCTGCGCGTTCCAGCAGAACGTCGCGACCCGGTCGCCAGCGCCGATCCCGAGCCGGCGCAGTGCGCCAGCGAGCCGGGCCGCGCGGTCGCCGACCTCGGCGAAGCTCGCCCGCCGGACCGTCTCGCCCTCGCAGGTCACGACCTCGCTCCGCGCGTGGACCGTGCGGCCGTGGCGGAAGAGATCGGTGATCGTCAGCGGATGGTCCTGCATCGTGCTGAGCAGCATGGGCGTCTCCTGCGCGGTTCCTAACGTCTCGGATCACGGGGCGTCAATCGAGGGTGAGCGGCGGAGGGGTTCGGCGGGTTGTCACGTAGCATGCGAGCGGAACCTCGTGCGGCGGCTCCGCAGCCACGACACGACGCAGAACGTCCCGAAATAGGGAAGCGAGTACACAAGGCCGTAGAGCCAACCGAACAGAAGAGCAAATACGTTCCTGGCACCGTCGTTCGTGCAGGAAGCGAGGGCTCTCTCGGATGGATTCCAGACTCCGCGTATTGAGGCACACAGGTACTCACCGTAGAAATGTGCGGACACGTTCGCGAGAAGCCAGCTGCCTACGGCGATAATTGCGACGACAGCCCACCATGAGAAGGAGTTTCCGACTCGAGACCGCACCCACAACGCAAGCGGCGGCAAGAGTAAGAACGCGATCACGCCGACTACAAGTGAAGGGTTGATCCATGTCATCTACGCGGACGAGGTTGCCGACCCCGACGCTACCCCGGTACGTCAGTGGGATCGAGCAGGCCGTAGCGGCGCCATCCCACCGTCAATAGCCACGTCCGCGGGCGAGCGACGGTCCGCCTGCGGGGGCTCTC
>Ga0157379_10001635_pt1 | contig 18494 bp, 17 predicted proteins | sample S25metaG_FD_121802 | JGI IMG/M metagenome (GOLD analysis project Ga0157379, IMG submission 121802) | Switchgrass rhizosphere microbial communities from Kellogg Biological Station, Michigan, USA - S2-5 metaG | ecosystem: Host-associated > Plants > Roots > Rhizosphere > Soil | place: USA... | reverse complement strand
GCATACGCTGAGCACGACTATCGACGTCGCCGCAGGAGACTCCACCGTGCGCCCTCGCAGTCCCGACGCCGCCCAGGACTCGATCCGCCTTTACGACGAGCGAGACACTGAGGCTGTGCTCGAGCTGATCGGGTGCGACCGGGTACCCGGCCAGCCCCGCGTCGACGAGGAGGCACTCGCGACGGCGCTGGCGGGGCGCAGCCGAATCGACTCCGGCTGGTGGGAGGAACTCGATGCGCCGCGCACCACCGTGTCGACCCGGGACGGTGTGGTCACCGGTGTCATCTCCTATTCCCGCCGTGCCCACGACCGAACCGGCGTCATCCTCTGGATGCACGCCCGAGAGGACAGCGCGGTGCTACGCGGCCTGATAGCCGAAGCCCTCGACCGGATGCGGGCGTGGGGCTGTACCCGCCACGAGGCCTTCGCCTTCGCCTCCGCCCTGGCGCTCGGGCAGGAAGGACTGCCCGTCGCCCACCGGGCCGCGACCGCCGCAGCCCTGAAGGAGGCCGGGTTCGTCGGGGCCGACCTGTGGCGGTACATGCGGCTCGAGATCGGCCACCGGCGCCCGAGCACGGTCCCCGAGGGCGCGCGGCTGACGCTGCAGCCCGCCACCGAACACGAAGGCTGGACCCTGCTGCTCATCGGCGACGACGCCCCCTCCGCCCCCTGGGCACAGGCAGACATCGGCCGACCCACGGCCGGCATCGGGGTCCTGTGGTGGATCACCACGGATCCCCGCCTGCGCGGGCGAGGACTCGGCCGCGCGATCCTGCAGCTCGCCCTCGACGCACTCGGCGAGCGCGGTGCGCACGAGGTGATCCTCTACGTCGACGACGACGAGCCCGGCGGCTCCCGCGACCGACGGGCGGCGAACCGCCTCTACGACTCGGCCGGGTTCGTCGAGATCGACCGCCTCCACTCGTACACCCTCAGCGCAGGACCGAGACCGAGCCAGGAGGCGACCGGGTACTCGACCGCTGGCGCCCCGTCGCGACGATGACCCAGGCTGATCCCGCAGCACACCGACGGATGCTGCAGAAGGCCGAACGCATCCGCGCCGGCGAGCGCCTGGGCACTCACAGCGGAGACGACCTGCGCGAGGTTCTCGCTGCACGCCAGGATCAGGGCCGGTCGCCGAAGAGCTGATCTACCGGATCGACGTCCGAACGACATCCTTCCCCTCAGACGGTGTCCGCCTCCGGAGAGGTGTCCGGCGTCGGGGCCAAGCTCAGATCTCATTCTTCGGAGGGTTATCGGCGGCCGGGATGTCACCGATGCTCTCCACATGACCCCGGTGCAGCGTCGTGTCCAGCAATGGCTGGACGTCTACTGCGACCCACAGGCCGACGCGGCCTGGCTGTTGTGCGATCGGCATCCCCGCGAGGACGTGGCCCTGACCTTCGTCGCGGACGACCTGACCGTGTCGCCGCTGACCTACGCCGAGCTCCGCGACCGCTCCGCCCGGCTCGCCGCCGTGCTCCGACGGCGCGGCGTGGGGCGCGGCGACCGCGTCGCCGTCCTCATCCCCAAGGGCCCGGGACTGCCGGTCGCGGTGGTCGCGCTGTGGCGGATCGGAGCGGTCCATGTCCCGCTTTTCACGGCGTTCGCGCAGGGGGCGATCGAGGCGCGGACGACCGCGAGCGGCGCACGGCTCCTCATCGCCGAGGCGTCGCAGCGCGTGAAGACCGACGGCCTGCGCGACGTCGAAGCCGTCGACCTCACGGACCTGGAGCGCGAGGCGCAGGACATCGAGCCGCTCTCCGACAGGGTCGCCGTCGGCGGTGACGGTCAGCTCATCGAGATCTTCACCAGCGGAACCACCGGCGCCCCCAAGGGCGTTCCCGTCCCGCTGCGCGCGCTGGCCGCTCTCGAGAGTTACCTGCACTTCTCCCTGGACGTGCGGTCGGACGACGTCTACTTCAACGCCGCCGACCCGGGCTGGGCCTACGGCCTCTTCTGCGGGCTGCTCGGTCCGCTCGCCACCGGCTGTGGGGCGGTCGTGGCCACGGCTCCCTTCACCCCCGCGGGCACCGTCGAGCTGATCCGACGGCTCGGCGTCACCAACTTCGCCGGGGCGCCCACGATGTACCGCGCGATGCGCGTGGCCGGTGTGGAGCCGGCGCTGCGCCTGCGACGCGCATCCTCAGCGGGCGAGCCGCTGAATCCCGACCTCGTGGAGTTCGGGCGTACCGCGCTCGGGTGCGAGATCCGCGACCACTACGGCCAGACAGAGCTCGCCATGGTGGCCGGGAACCACTGGCGCCCTGGCCTCGCGCGGCCGGCCGTGGCCGGTTCCATGGGGCAGGCGCTCCCCGGCTTCACGCTGGGCATCGTCGACGGCCAGCTGGCCGTGGACACCGAGCACAGTCCCCTGATGTGGTTCCGCGGCTACGTCGGCGACCCCGCGCGCTCGGCCGAGCGCTTCACAGCGGACGGCCGCTGGTATCTCACCTCCGACCTCGCCCACCTCGACGACGCGGGCAACCTCTACTTCGAGTCGCGCAACGATGACGTCATCCTCGCGGCCGGGTACCGGATCGGGCCCGCGGACGTGGAGGGCGTCCTGGTCACCCACCCGGCGGTGGCCGAGGTCGCGGTGGTCGGCCGACCCGACCCCGACGGCATTCGTGGCGAGCAGGTGGAGGCGTTCGTCGTCCTCGCTCCGGGGCACGCGGGGGACCCAGCGCTCGGCAGCGAGCTCGCCGGCCTGGTGCGCACGACGTACTCCAAGCACGCCTATCCCCGCCGGATCCACTTCGTGGAGGCGTTGCCCAAGACGCCCAGCGGCAAGATCCAGCGATACCTCCTGCGCGACCGCCCTTCGACGTGAGCACGGTGCGGTCGCGCAGAGCTCGGCCGTGGTCGTCAGGGCAGCAGCCCGATCCGGCGCGCCTGGACCACCGCCTCGAAGCGCGTCCGAGCCCCCAGCTTGAGCATGATGTTCTGCACGTGCGTCTTCACCGTGTGGAGCGAGATCGACAGTCGGGCAGCGATCTGCCTGTTCGGCCGCCCGTGCCCGAGGTACGCCAACACGTCGAGCTCCCGAGCGGTGAGCCGCACGCACTCCCCGTACTGGGGGGCGTCACCGCGTAGGCGCGCAGCCACAGCGAGAGCGCGCCGCCCGGCAGCGGGGTCCGAGGTCTCGGCCGCCAACGCATGCAGGTCGGCGGAGGCATCACGCAGGCACGAGCGCCAGCGTTCGGGTAGCTCCCCTACCAGCAAGGGGGGGTCAGGCAGTGGCGCGGACGCCGACATGGTTGGCGACGGCCGGGCCGCCCCTGTTGGTCCTGCGGCGATCCGCACGTCCCGCGGTCGCCGTGGTCAGGTGGACGGCGGCTACCCCCGAGCCGAAACGCTCAGCCCGACTCATGCCGACTCCTCCTGCTCCTCGATGATGAAGTCCGCCCCTGTGAGAGCCTCGACCGAGGGGTCGACGGCGTCGACGTCGCGCGAAGCCCGATCCGCCACGTCGACCCTCTGCCGCGTCCTCGCGATCCTGACGACCGCTGCCGAGGTCAGACGAGGGGCGCCCCCTGCTCGTCGTACACCTCGATGACCGCCATCGGGCAGGACTCGTAGGCCTCGAGGACGTCCTCGAGCAGCTCGACCGAGGGGTGAGGGTCGAGGACCGTCACCCATCCGTGATCATCGCGACCGAAGACGGTCGGCGCGGCCCTGCGACAGCCCCCGCTCGCGGCGCACTGCCGGCTGCGGACGGCGACGGTGAGGTGTGCTGTGCTGCTCACAGCACCACCGGCCGGGTCTCGAACCCGCGCGCGACGATGTTGGTCACGCGGCGCAGGGCGGGCTCCTGCCCGCTGCGGATGTCGGGGTAGGCGTCGAGGATGTGGTCGAAGACGACGCGGCCCTCGAGGCGACCCAACGGTGCACCCACGCAGAAGTGGACACCGTGGATGAAGGACAGGTGCTTGTTGTCCTCGCGGTGGATGTCGAAGCGGTCCGGATCGGTGAACCGGCGCGGGTCACGATTGGCGGCCGGCAGGCACAACCAGAGCACCGAGCCCGCAGGGAGCTCGTGATCGCCGACGACCACGTCCTTGGTGGCGGTCCGCACGAGGAGGTGCAGCGGCGGATCGGCGCGCAGCATCTCCTCGATCGCCCCGGGCAGCAGCGACCGATCGGCACGGATCGCGTCCAGGGCTTCGGGGTTGTCGAACAGGAGGGTGAGTCCGGTGCCGATCAGCGTCGTCGTCGTCTCGTTGCCGGCGACGAGGAGCAGCGCGACCTGGGCCAGCAGCTCCACATCGCCGAGGACGTCGCCGTCGATGGTCACGGTGCGCACCAGCTCGGAGACGAGGTCGTCACGCGGCGCGGCCTTGCGCTCGCGAACCAAGGTCGCGAGGTAGTCGAAGAGCTCGAGGGACGTCGTGATCGCCCGGTCGCGCTGCTCGCCCTGCACGATCGGGTCGAAGGTCGAGGCATAGGCGTAGGACCACTCTCGGAACCTCGGCCGCATCTCGGCCGGCACGCCGAGGATCTCAGCGATCACGGCGACCGGGACGTCGGCGGCGAAGCCGGGCATGATGTCGAACTCTTCGCCGCGGGGGTACCGGCCGAGCAGCTCCCGGGTCACCTGTCCGACCAGACCCTCCCAGCGGCCGACCGCCGCGGGGGTGAAGGCATGCCGGAAGGTGCTGCGGATCCGTGTGTGTGTGGGCGGATCGGCGAACATGAACAGCCGCGAGGCGATGTCGATGAACCGCAGGTGCTCGATGTCCTCGGGATTGTGCGCGCTGGCTGCTATGCCCCAGAACACGTCGCTGGAGAACGTACTGTGATCGCTCGCGATCGACCGCACGTCGTCGTAGCGCGTCACGACGTGCCCCTGCAGGACCTCGGACCAGTGCACGCCGTCGCCGAGCTCGCGCAGCTGGGCGTAGAGCGGGTACGGGTCCTGGACACCACCGGTCACCAGTGCATTGACCAGCGCAGCAGCGTCATCGGTGCCGTGCTGGAGTGCTGTCTCCTGGGTCATCGCGATCTCCCGCCTCCGGGGACGGCAGGTGGCAGCCGTCACAGTGCGACCACTATCGGCGGCATGAACCCCAAAAGTCAACACTACGTCGAGTTTCTTCGTCGCACCGTCGGTTTTCGCGGGTGGGCCGCCGCTCACCGCGCGTCCGGACAGGCCGCGCACCGGTGGGACCGGGAGGCAGGAGGGGGGACTCGTCGAGCTATCACGACGAGCGCGGTCGGCGGCCGACCGAGTCCGGGTGGAGGAGCCGCTCCAGCGCCGCGGTCAGCGCGGCCAGCAGGGCATGCTCCTCCTCCTCGGTGTGCTCGCGGGAGAAGAGCATGTAGAAGCTCCGCTCCACCATCCAGCAGCAGATCTCGGCCGCCTGGCGCGACCCGCCCAACGGAGCCGGGTCGACCGTGGGGTCCAGGGTCAGCTCGACCTCCAGCCGGTCGCCGATGAAGTCCACGAAGCGCTGCATGATCCCGCGCCAGCGGTCGGTGGACTCGTCGGCGTGCGAGCTGCGCTCGGCCGCGGCGAGGAACACGACCCGATGACGTCGCCAGCCGGCGTACGTCGCCTGCATGACGCCGGCGAGGAAGTCCTCGAACGGCGCGTCGCCGGGGAGTGCGAGGAACTCCTCGTACATCTCTGCCGACGCCCGGTCGACGAGCGCGTCGACCACCGCCCACTTGCTGTCGAAGTAGAAGTAGAGGCTCGACCGTGACGCTCCGACGGACTCGGCGAGCCCGTCGATCGTCAGTTCGATCGCCGGTCGATCACGCAGCTGCTCCTCGGCGGCGTTGAGGATCTCGTGGCGGCGGCGGTCCCCCTTGCGCATCCGCGGCGTATGGCGCGGCCGCGCCGGCGACGCCCCCGACGCGCCCGGCTCAGCTCTGGCCATGGCGACAACCTAGTCCGGCGCGAGGCCGTCGCGTCCGTCCGGGCCCCCAAAATCGACGCACCGTTGACTTTTCGGGGTGGCACGGGTCACAGTAGGCGCGCCGATCGCCCGGTGAGCGCCCTCAGCCCTCGCCGAGCCCATCCACTCCACCCACGGGAGGTTGCCATGCCCTGGGCCACGATCATGTCCAGCCAGGGGCCGCGCGTCGGCCTCGTCCACGACGGTGCCATCCACGTCGGCCACGACGAGCGCACGCTGACCGACCTCGTGGCGAGCGGGGAGGACGAGATCGCCACTCTCAGGCGGACGCTCCTGGACCGCCCGTCCGAAGTCGTCGGCGCCGAGGACGAGCGGGTCCTCGCCCCCATCACCCGACCGCCCGCGATCCGCGACGCCCTGTGCTTCCTCGAGCACATGCGAGGGTGCCTGCGCGCCCTCGGGCGCGACGACGAGCTCGGCGCAGTGTGGGAGGAGATCCCGGCGTTCTACTTCGGCAACCCGGCGGGTGTGATCGGCCCCTACGCCGACGTCGCGATCTCACCGGGCTCGCGGTGGTGGGACCTCGAACTCGAGGTCGGCGTGGTCATCGGACGCGCCGGGCGCGACCTCAGTCCGGCGCAGGCCGCCGACCATATCGCGGGCTACACGTTCTTCTGCGACTGGACGGCTCGCGACCTGCAGGTCAAGGACCTCGAGATGGGACTGGGCCAGGGCAAGGGGAAGGACGGCGCCACCACGCTCGGACCCTGGCTGGTGACTGCGGCGGAGGTGGCCGACCACCGGCGCGACGGCCGCCTGGACCTGAGCGTCGGGGCGAGCATCAACGGCAAGGAGCTGGCCTCCGGCTCCACCGCCGACATGGACTGGACCTTCGAGCAGTTCCTCTCCTTCGCCTCGCGTGGCACCGAGATCTCTCCCGGCGACGTCATCGGGTCGGGCACCGTCCCCGGTGGCTGCCTGCTCGAGCACGCCAGCGCCGCGAGCCTGGCCGAGGAATCGACCTGGCTCCGCGTCGGCGACGAGGTCTCGTTGTACGGCGCCGCCCTGGGCGCGACCCGTCAGCGGGTGGTCGCCGGCACCACTCCCCACCCACTCCTCGAGAGCTGATCAGGAGACGACATGGTCGAGTACACCAAGGGGCTGCACGAACTGGCCGAGGGCGTCTGGGGGTGGCTGGCTCCGGACGGCAGCTGGTGTCTGAGCAACGCCGGGCTCATCCGCGGCGACGGGGCGTCGTTTCTCGTCGACACGTTGTTCGACTACGACATGACGCGCGAGATGCTGACCGCGATGGCGACCCCCACCGCGGACGCTCCAATCGTCGCCGCGCTCAACACGCACAACAACGGTGACCACACCTACGGCAACAAGCTCCTCGACCCGGCGGTCCGCATCCATGCCACGACCCACACCGGACACGAGATCGACGACCTCCCCCCGGAGAGGTTCATGGCGCTGCTCGAAGCCGATATGGGGCCGGTGCTGACGCCGTACCTCCAGCACTGCTTCGGCGCCTTCAACCTCGACGGCGTCGAGCTGCGCAGGCCGGATGTCACCTTCGACGGCGAGCTCGTCCTCGACATCGGCGGTCGTGAGGTGTGTCTCGTCGAGCTCGCGCCGGCCCACACGATGGGCGACTCAGTGGCGTTCGTCCGCGACTGCGGCGTGCTCTTCGCCGGCGACCTGCTCTTCGTCGACGGCACCTCGATCTCCTGGTCCGGAGCCGTGGACAACTGGATCGCCGCCTGCGACACGATGATCGGCTGGGACCCGCAGATCGTCGTCCCGGGTCATGGCCCGGTCACCGACGTGGCCGGCATCCGAGCGGCTCGCGACTACCTCGCCTTCGTCCTCGACTACGCGCAGACGTCCCAGGCCGCCGGGCTGCCGTGGCACGAGGCCGCCGACCGGATCGACCTCGGCCCCTACGCGACCCTCGGCGACCCCGAGCGGGTCGTGGTCACCCTGCACCAGGTCTACCGACGCGCCGATCCGAGCATCCCCGAGGTCTCTCCGGTGGACCTGTTCGGCCACATGGCGGTCTGGCGGGCGAAGCACGTCACCGCCTGACGGCCGGCGGCGTGCTACTCCGCCGGGGGCGCACCCGGATCCCGGAGAGCGCACGGTGACGGCGTCGTCGACGAGACCGGCTACCGCGCCGCCGAGGCCGCGGGGCTCCGCCGCCGCCCACGTCGATGACGTGGAAGGGGGCGATCCCGGAGCGAGTGGAGGGAGTCACGACCACCGAGACCAGGTGTGCCTGCCTCGCGGCGACGACCTCCTCGCGCACATCAGTCGATCACCGCCCCGGGATCGTGACCTCGCCCTTCTCGGCCCGCAGCCCGATGTCCGTGCGGTGGTGCGAACCCGCGAGGTGGACCCCGTCGACGCGCGCGTAGGCGTCGGCGCGGGCCGCCGCGAGGTCCGGGCCGGTGCCGACCACGGACAGCACCCGGCCGCCGCTGGAGACCACCGCCCCGTCCTCCCGGCGACGGGTGCCCGCGTGCAGTACGCCGACCCCCTCCGCCCCGGAGATCACGTCCCCGAGCCGCGGCGTGCCGGGATAGCCCTCGGCCGCCACGACGACGGTCACAGCGGCGCCATCGGCCCACTCCAGCGGCGGGTGGGTGGCGAGCGTGCCGGTCGCGACCGCGTTCAGCAGCCCGGCGAGCGGCGTGCGCAGCAACGCCAGCACGACCTGGGTCTCCGGGTCCCCGAAGCGGCAGTTGAACTCGATCACCGCGGAGCCGTTCGAGGTCAGCGCCAGGCCCGCGTAGAGCAGGCCGGTGAACGGGGTGCCGCGGCGGGCCAGCTCGTCCGCCACCGGCTGCACGACGGTCTGGACGAGCTCGTCCACCAGGCCCTCGCCCGCCCACGGCAGCGGCGCGTAGGCGCCCATGCCGCCGGTGTTGGGCCCGGCGTCCCCGTCGCCGACCCGCTTGAAGTCCTGCGCGGGCACCAGCGGGACGACGGTGGTGCCGTCCACCAGGCAGAACAGGCTCGCCTCCGGTCCGTCGAGATAGGACTCGAGCAGCACCGGGTGGCCCTCGTCGAGCAGGTGCATGGCGTGGGCGCGGGCGACCTCGAGGTCCGCGCTGACGACCACGCCCTTGCCCGCGGCCAGCCCGTCGTCCTTCACGACGTAGGGCGGGGTGAAGCCGGCGAGGGCCTCGTCGAGGTTGCCGGGGTTGTCCACGATCACCGACGACGCCGTGGGCACACCCGCCGCCGCCATCACGTCCTTCGCGAAGGCCTTCGACCCCTCGATGCGGGCGGCCTCCGCGCCGGGGCCGAAGCAGGCGAACCCGGCCTCGCGCACGGCGTCCGCGACCCCCGCGACCAGCGGGATCTCCGGTCCGATCACCACCAGGTCGGCCTGCCAGTCGCGGGCCAGCGCGACGACGGCCGCCCCGTCTCGGACGTCGAGCCCGCGCTGTTCGGCCACGGCGGCGGTCCCCGCGTTTCCGGGGGCGCACGCCAGCGCCGTGACCTGGGGGTCCTGCGCCAGGGCGAGGACGAGGGCATGTTCTCGGGCACCGCTCCCGACGACCAGTACGCGCACGGGCAGGCAGCCTAGCTGTGGATATGTCCGAGGATCGCGTCGGTCACCTCGTCGGGACGCTCCTGGTGCACGAAATGCCCGGTCGGGAGGCTGCGGTGGGCGAACGGACCGGTCACCCAGCCGCGCGACGCGCGGGCGGTCGCCTCCAGCACACAGGGGTCGGCGGCGCCGTGCACCTGCAGGACCGGCATCTCGGCGGGCCGGGCGAGCGCGGCGGCGAACCGGCGGCCCTCCGCGCGGACCTGCGAGCGCGCGGCCCAGCGGTAGTACTCCAGCGAGCAGTGCGCGACCGTCGAGATCCGGATGGCCTCGCGGTTGCGAGCGGCCGCCTCGGCGAAGTCCGCGGTCCCCGGCCACTCCGCCCCCGACCAGGCCCGCATGATCCGCTCGACCCGCGCGCCGTCGTCGCGCCGCAGCGAGGCCTCGGGGCGGCGTGGCAGCTGGAACCCGGCCAGGTAGCCCGACGCGCGGCCCTGCCGCAGCGGGTGGCGGGCCAGCGCGGCGCGGAAGGCCAGGGGGTGCGCGACGCCGATCGCGGTGAGCGTGTGCACCCTGCGCGGATGCAGGGCGGCGAGGGTCCAGGCGATCGCCCCGCCCCAACCGTGGCCCACCACGTGGGCCCGGGGCTCGCCGAGTGCGCGGATCAGCCCGTCGACGTCCCCGGCGAGCGTCCACAGGTCGTAGCCGCGCGGCGGCTTGTCCGACTCCCCGTATCCGCGCAGGTCCACCGCGACGGCCCGGTAGCCCGCCGCCGACAGGGCCCGCAGCTGGTGCCGCCAGGACCACCAGAACTCGGGGAACCCGTGCAACAACACGACGAGCGGGCCCTCGCCCGCCTCGACGACGTGCAGCCGGATCCCGTTCGCCGACACCGACCGATGGGTCCACGGACCCGGGACCCGGACCACGGACGGGTCCGGACGCGGTGTCAGCGGGCGTGCCCGTTGAGCTCGGGGGTGCCGTCCGCCTTGCCGCGGCTGCCGAGCACCTGGGCGGTGTCCCTCAGCGAGGAGATCGTGCGCTCCGGCTTGCGGATCTTCTTCACCCGCAGGTAGCCGATGAGCGCCGCGACGCCCGCCGCGATGATCATGATGCCGAAGACGATGCCGAACGCCGCCGAGCGCGGCAGCCAGATGGCGAGCACCTCGCCGATCGCGAAGAACAGGAAGAACAGGCTGAACAGCGCGATGACCAGGGCGACGATGAAGAAGATGCTGCCCTGCACGCCCTTCTTCACCTCGGAGGTGACCTCCGCCCTCGCCAGCTCCACCTCGGAGCGGACGAGGGTGGACACGTGCGTGGTGACATCCCGCACGAGGTCGCCGATCGACTGCTCCGACGAGCCCGGCGCGGGCTCGGACGACAGCGGGATCGAGGGCAGTACGGGCGGAACGTCCGTGCCGCCGGAGCTGGTCGGGGTGGCCACCGCGGTCCCTCCTGCTGGTTGGGTGTCTGGGGCATCCTTCCACGGAGGACTTCCCCGCGGTCGAACGGTCAACCCTTGATCACTCGTCAGAGGTCCGTCCACCCCGCCCTCTGAGCCGCTTCACCGCCGCCCGCCGGGACTTGGCGTCCAGCCTGCGGCGTTGCGCACCCTTCGTCGGCTTCGTCGGGCGACGGGTGGGCGGCGGGGCCTTCGTGGCCTCGCGCAGCGCCTGGGCCAGCCGCTCGCGCGCGGCCTCGCGGTTGCGCAGCTGGCTGCGCGAGTCCCCCGCGACGATGGTGATCACGCCGTCGACGAGCCGAAGGTTGCCCAGGGCACGCTCGCGGACGTCGTCGGGGAGGCTGGGCGAGTTCGCGACGTCGAAGCTCAGCTCGACCCGCGAGTCCGTGGTGTTCACACCCTGCCCGCCCGGCCCCGACGAGCGGGAGAACCGCCACCGCAGCTCCCGGGCGGGCACGACGACCCCGCGGCGCACGAACACGTCCGCGGGATCGTCGGGCACTAGTGCGGTGACCACGAACATTCACCGGTCCTCACGGGCCCGGGCGGCCCCTCGCGGCGTTGCCCCCGCACCCCGGTACGCCCGGTACAGGTGGTGCGGGGGCGCCTTGCGAGGAACCACCCGGATCCCGCGATCACTCGGCGAACGTTCGTGGTCACCGCACTAGTCCTCCTTGCCCTCGCTCAGGCCGGTCTTGATCAGGTCCATCACGGACGAGTCGGCGAGCGTGCTCACGTCCCCGACCTCGCGGTTCTCCGCGACGTCGCGCAGCAGCCGCCGCATGATCTTGCCGGAGCGGGTCTTGGGCAGCTCGTCGACCACCATGATCTGCCGGGGCTTGGCGATCGGCCCGATCTCCTTCGAGACGTGGTTGCGCAGAGCCGCGATGGCGTCGGCGCCCTTCGCCTCGTCCTGGGCCACGTTGCCGCGCAGGATCACGAACGCGACGATCCCCTGCCCGGTGGTCGGGTCGGACGCGCCGACGACCGCGGCCTCGGCCACGCTCGGGTGGCTGACCAGCGCGGACTCCACCTCCGTGGTGGAGATGCGGTGCCCGGAGACGTTCATCACGTCGTCCACCCGGCCCAGCAGCCAGACGGCGCCGTCCTCGTCGTACTTCGCGCCGTCCCCCGCGAAGTAGTAGCCCTGCTCGGCGAAGCGGGACCAGTAGGTGTCCTGGTAGCGCTCCTCGTCGCCCCAGATGGTCCGCAGCATCGCGGGCCACGGCTTGTCGAGGACCAGGTAGCCGCCCTCGCCGTTCCCCACCGGCGTGCCGGACTCGTCCACCACGGTCGCCCCGATGCCCGGCAGCGGCTTCATGGCCGAACCCGGCTTGGTCGCGGTGACGCCCGGCAGCGGCGAGATCATGATCGCGCCCGTCTCCGTCTGCCACCACGTGTCGACGATCGGGCAGCGCTCCCCGCCGATGACCTCCCGGTACCACATCCAGGCCTCGGGGTTGATCGGCTCGCCCACGGAGCCGAGCACCTTCAGGCTGGAGAGGTCGTACTTCTCCGGGATCTCCTTGCCCCACTTCATGAACGTGCGGATCAAGGTGGGCGCGGTGTAGTAGATCGTGACGCCGTACTTCTGGACGATCTCCCAGTGCCTGCCCTCGTGCGGGGTGTTCGGCGTGCCCTCGTACATCACGGACGTGGCGCCGTTGGCGAGCGGCCCGTACACGATGTACGAGTGCCCGGTCACCCAGCCGATGTCGGCGGTGCACCAGTAGACGCTCTCGCCCGGCTTGTGGTCGAACACCACGTGGTGGGTGTACGCGGCCTGGGTGAGGTAGCCGCCCGAGGTGTGCAGGATGCCCTTCGGCTTCCCGGTGGTCCCCGAGGTGTAGAGGATGAACAGCGGCTGCTCGGCGTCGAACAGCTCCGGGGTGTGCCGGTCGGAGGCGGCGTCGACCACGTCGTGCCACCAGACGTCTCGGCCCTCGGTCCACGGGACGTCGGTCTCGGTCCGCTTGACGACGAGCACGTGCTCGATCGACGTGCCCTCCACCGCCTGGTCGGTGTTCTCCTTCATCGGGGCGGGCTTGCCCCGGCGGAACTGGCCGTCCGTGGTGATCAGCAGCGTGGCCTCGGCGTCCTCGATGCGGGCCCGCAGCGCTCCGGGGGAGAACCCGCCGAACACCACGCTGTGCATCGCCCCCAGCCGCGCGCAGGCGAGCATGGCGAACACGGCCTCGGGGATCATCGGGAGCTGGATCGCGACCCGGTCGCCCTTGGAGACCCCCAGCTGGGCCAGCGCGTTCGCGGTCTTGGAGACCTCACGCAGCAGGTCGGCGTAGGTGATCGTGCGGGTGTCGCCCGGCTCGCCCTCCCAGTGGAAGGCGACCCGGTGCCCGTTGCCCGCCTCCACGTGCCGGTCCACGCAGTTGTAGGCGACGTTGAGCTTCCCGCCCACGAACCACTTCGCGAACGGTGGCTGCCAGTCCAGCACCTGCGACCACTTCTCGCCCCAGCTCAGCCGCTCCGCCTGCTCGGCCCAGAACGCCTCGCGATCGGCGTCCCCGCGCTCGTACCACTCGGCGGTGGCGTTGGCCTGGGCGGCGAACTCCTCGCTCGGGGGGAAGCTTCGGCTCTCCGTGGACAGGTTGCTGAGCGTGGCTCCCGACTCGGCCATTTCCTCGTGTCCTCCTCCAGCACCGGCGCTTCTGCAGAAGAAACGTAGTGCTCCGCACACGAATGCGCACTGTCGGTATGGACAGGGACCAGGGTGGCAGCATGGGCGGGTGCCCGTGGACCCGCTCGCCCCTCTCCTCGACCTGCCCGGCGTCGCCGACGCGGTGGCCACGACCCGGGACGCGCTGGTGCCGGTGCACAACCACAAGGTCAACCGACGCGGGTTCCCCGCCACCGCGGCCGAGGCGGCGCTGCGGGCCGCGCGGGCGTCGGCGGCCCTGGAGGGGGCCCCGCTCGTCCCCGTCCGCGAGGAGCACGTGACCCATCCGGTGCTCGCCGGCGCGGTCCGGGTCGCGGACGAGGGCGGGAAGCTCGTCGGGGTCTGGAAGGCCGCTCCACTGCAGGCCCTGGCCCGGCTGCACGTGCTGGCCGCGACCGACCTGGCTCCGTCGGACACCCTGGGCCGCCCCCGGGAGGGCACCTCGGCGCGGCTGGGCATGCTCGCGGACCTGGTCACCGGGAGTACCTCGGTGCCGGCGCCGGTGCTGGTCGCGGTGGTGCACGGGGAGCTGCTGGCGTTGCGCCCGTTCGGCACCGCGGACGCGGTCGTGGCGCGGGCCGCGGCCCGGCTCACCGCAGTCTCGACGGGGCTGGACCCGAAGGCGCTGGCCGTCCCGGAGGTCGGGCACCTGCGGCGGGCCGCCGAGTACCGGGCCGCCGCCGTGGCGTTCGCCACAGGGTCTCCGGACGGACTGCGCGAGTGGATCGTGCACGTCTGCGCGGCATGGCAGGTCGGGGCGCGTGAGGGCATGAGCATCGCCGAGGCCCGCAGCGACCCGACCCGGTGATCAAGGCCCGATCGGGGTCTCACGATCTTTCCGAGACCCGATCGGCCCTTGATCACCGCACGGGCATGAGAAACGGGCGGTGCCCCGTCTGCAGCGGAGGCACCGCCCGTCTCGCACGATCGGTCCGGGTTCCAGGCGTGCACTTTGCGTCGTGGTACGGCCTCGGCGTCCGGCGTCCCGGTCCGCAGGCCCACGACGACATGCCTCCCGCGGCGTGCTGTGCGCGGAGTGCCCGGCGGTCGTGCACGGAGCCCGTGGAGGGGGAGCCGGGTGCTTCTCTGCCGCACCGACCCTGGCCTCGCGGGGTCCGTGGGGACATTCCTACCCCGTGACGGGGGCCACAACAAGAGGGTCGCACAGGTGCACCGGTTCAGTCGCCGAGCGTGGCGGTCAGCCGGTGGGAAGACGACCCGTCCGGCGGTCGCGCAGGGCGATGAGCTGCGGAAATGTAGACCTTTGGGCTGCCGCGACGACCGCTGCCGGCCGCGCCCGCAGACCCCGCCACCACAGTCCGCCGCCGGCCGCCGCGAGCGCGAGGAGGGCGACCGCGCCTGCCACGGCGGGGACGCGCGGGCGCAGCCGGGAGCGCAGCGAGACCGGCGCCGCGAACGTCCGGACGGGCCAGCCGCGCTGCTCCGCCTCGCGGCGCAGCGCCTTGTCCGGGTTGACGGCCGTCGGGTGCCCGACCGCGGCCAGCAGTGGCACGTCGGTGATCGAGTCCGAGTAGGCGGCGCAGTCCGCGAGGTCGTAGCCGCGCTCCGCGGCGATCCGACGCGCGACGACCGCCTTCTCCTCGCCGTAGCAGTAGAACTCGATCTCGCCGGTGTAGCGGCCGTTGCGCGCCTCCATCCGGGTCGCGACGCAGCGGTCCGCCCCGATCAGCGCGGCGACGGGCTCGACGACCTCCAGGCCGGAGGCGCTCAGCACCACGACCTCGTCCCCCGCGGCCTGGTGCGCGGCGATCAGCTCGCCCGCCTCGGCGTAGACCATCGGCTGGACGATCTCGTGCAGGGTCTCCGCGACGATCGACCGGACCTGCGCCACCTCCCACCCGGCCGCCAGCGCGGTGATCCGCTTGCGCAGGAGGTCCATCGTGTCCGCGTCCGCGCCCGCGAGCAGGAGCAGCAGCTGCGCGTACCCGCTGCGGAGCACAGCCCGACGGGTGATGAGGCCCTCGCGCCGGAACGGCCGGGAGAACGCCAGGGCGCTCGACCCGGCGATGATCGTCTTGTCGAGGTCGAAGAAGGCGGCGCCCCGCGGACGGGCTGCGGGCGGGAGCGGTGGGGGCACGCGGGGAGCCTGCCAGATCCCCGCACCGGCCCCGGACATGGGACGGCCCCCGCCAGGGGGGATTGGCGGGGGCCGTCGGGCGGTTCAGCCCCGGGGGGTCGGACTGAACCCGCTCGGACACGCCAAAGCGGTACGAGCCACTGTCAACTGTAACCGGAAGTCCCGCCCACCACCATGGGCGGCGCCGGGCGTTCGCCCGGCGGCACCGCTCCCCGAGCCCGCGCTGCGCCGGGGCGGACGCCCCCGCACCATCGTGGCCCACCGCACCGACGGAAACCGGTGATCGCGCCGGCTGCGGGCCCGTCCATCCACAGGGGATCGGGGCTGTCCACAGATTTCGGGCACTTCCGTCCACCGCCTTGCCGGCGGCCCAGTCTCGACGTGTCCGAGGCGTCGAACGAAAGGGACCGGTGATGGGCGAGCGGGCGTTGCTGATGGTCGAGGATCCCGAGCTGCTGGACACCCTGCTCCGGCTGGCGGCGGCCGCCGGGTGCGAGGTGCACCGCTCCCCCGACCCGGCGGAGGCCCGGCGGCACTGGGGCCGGGCGCCGTTCGTGGTGCTGGACGAGGTGTCCGCCCGCCGCTGTCTGCGTGCCGGGCTCCCCCGGCGGTCCGATCTCGTCCTCGCCGGGTTCGGGCACGCGTCGCTGGAGGCGCTGCAGTGCGCCGTGGCGCTGGGCGCCGAGCAGGCCGTCGAGCTGCCGGAGGCCGAGGACCACCTGATGTCCCGGCTCGCGGCCGCCGCCGAACGCGGCACCCGGACCGAGGAGGCGGGCCGGGTGCTCGCCGTGGTCGGGGCGCGGGGTGGCGCGGGCGCGTCGGTGCTCGCCGCGGCGCTGGCCGTCGTGTCGGCGCGGGCGGGCCGGCGCACGCTGCTCGTCGACTGCGACCCGCTGGGTGGCGGGCTCGACCTCGTGCTCGGTGCCGAGGAGGTCACCGGGCTGCGCTGGCCCGAGCTGCGGATCTCCGACGGGCGGGTGGCCGCGTCCGCGCTGCACGCCGCGCTGCCCGCGCCGGCGGTGAGCCGGGCGGGCGAGCTGGGGTTGCTGTCGTGCGCCCGCGAAGCGGCCGGTCCGTCGGCGTCGGCGGTCACCGCCGTCGTGGAGGCGGGCAGGCACGCGGGCGAGACCGTGATCTGCGACCTGCCGCGCTACCCGACCGACCCGGCCCTGGCCGCGCTCGAGCTCGCGGAGCTGACCCTGCTCGTGGTGCCCGCGGACGTGCGTTCGGTCGCCGCCGCGGCGCGGGTCGCGGCCGTCCTGGCGGAGCAGACCCGGGAGATCGGCCTGGTCGTGCGTGGGCCGTCGCCGGGCGGGCTGACCCCGGAGGACGTCGCCACCGCGCTGGACCTGCCCGTGGTGGCATCGATGGCGCCGGACAAGGGCGTGGCCCGGTCCGCGGAACAGGGCACCGCGCCGGGCGCCCGCCGCGGGCCACTCGCCGCCGCCGCCCGGGAGATCCTGACCGCGACCCGGGCGGGCCGGGCGGTGGCGTCGTGAACGCGCTGGTGGAACGAGTGCGGACCCGGCTGGCCGAGCAGGGCGCGCAGCCGACCGCCGAGGCCGTGGCGGAGGCCGTCCGGGCCGAGTCCGGCGGGGTGGCCTCCGACCTGGACGTCCTCGCCGCGCTGCACACCGTGCGGCAGGAGCTCGTCGGGGCCGGCCCACTCGATCCGCTGCTGCGCGATCCGGCCACCACGGACGTCCTGGTCTCGGCGGGCGGGGCGGTCACCGTGGACCGCGGCGCGGGCCTCGAACCGGCGGCGGTGCGGCTGCCGGGCGAGGACTCGGTCCGCAGGCTGGCGCAGCGGCTCGCGCTCGCGGCGGGCCGCAGGCTGGACGACGCGAGCCCCTGTGTCGACGGGTTCCTCCCCGGTGCGCTGGACGGCGCCCGCGGGGTCCGGCTGCACGCGGTGCTGGCGCCGGTCGCCGCGGACGGCACCTGCCTGTCCCTGCGGGTGCTGCGGCCCGCAGCGCACGACCTGCCCGCACTGGCAGCGTCGGGCACGCTCGTCGGCGCCGCCGAGCCGCTCCTTCGGGCGATCGTCGCCGCCCGGCTCGCGGTCCTGGTGTCCGGCGGCACGGGGTCGGGGAAGACCACGCTGCTCGCCGCGTTGCTCGGGGTCGTCGACCCGCGGGAGCGGATCCTGACCGTGGAGGACGCCCAGGAGCTGCAGCCGCGCCATCCGCAGGTCGTCCGGCTCGTCGCGCGGCCGCCGAACATCGAGGGTGCGGGCGCGATCTCGCTGCGGGACCTGCTGCGCCAAGCCCTGCGGATGCGCCCGGACCGGCTGGTGGTCGGCGAGGTGCGCGGGGCGGAGGTAGCCGAGCTCCTCACGGCCCTCAACACGGGTCACGACGGCGGCGCGGGCACCGTGCACGCCAACTCGGCCCGCGAGGTCCCGGCCCGGATGGAGGCGCTCGCCGCGCTCGGCGGGATGGAGCGCGCGGCCCTGCACAGCCAGCTCGCCGCGGCGGTGCAGGTGGTCCTGCACATGCGCCGCGGCCCCCGAGGCCGGGTGCTGGAGGCCGTCGGGGTCCTGCGCCGCGAGCCGGGCGGGGTCGAGGTGCTCCCGGTGTGGGAACGCGCTGCGGGCTGGACCGGTCATCGCCCGCGGATCGAGGCCCTCCTCGCCGAACGCGGCATCCGTGTCCCCTGGGACGAGCCCACCGCCCCCGCGCGGACCCGCGAGCCGTCGCGGTTCTGCCGGCCCTGACGGCCGGGCCTGGCGAGACGGTGGCCGGGCCGGGGCTCGAGCTGTTGCGCGGGCATGTCTCAGCGTCCGGGGACCGGCCATGACCGGCGCCGGCTGGTGCGCGGTCGGGTGCGCTGCG
>Ga0157379_10001633_pt1 | contig 18510 bp, 17 predicted proteins | sample S25metaG_FD_121802 | JGI IMG/M metagenome (GOLD analysis project Ga0157379, IMG submission 121802) | Switchgrass rhizosphere microbial communities from Kellogg Biological Station, Michigan, USA - S2-5 metaG | ecosystem: Host-associated > Plants > Roots > Rhizosphere > Soil | place: USA... | reverse complement strand
GCGCATGACGTATTTGCGGTTCGGCGTGACGAGTTGGTAGGTCGGGTTGGATTGACCACCCTTGAACTGACGCACCTCAAGCGGTGTTTGAAATCCTGCGATGCGTTCGGCGAGATAGGCCTCAAGCTTCTTCACATCGAAGGCATGGGCGGCCGTAACCTCCTTGGTGCCGGAGAATGTTTCCTGCCGGCTTACCCCTGCCTGGCTCATCGCGCTACTCCCGCTTCCATTGTCTTGTCCGGCCATTTTTGACCCGGCGCGCCAGATGAAACAAGCCTACCGCGCCTGCTCGCGCGCCACGGCGCGCCAACCGATGTCGCGGCGGCTGAAGCAGCCCTTCCAATGGATCGTGTCGACCGCCGCATAGGCTCGTGCTTGTGCTTCAGCAACTGTCTTGCCGGTTGCCGTGACACTGAGAACGCGACCGCCCACCGCGACGATATTGCCATCTCGACGCTCGGTGCCGGCATGGAAGATCTGGACGCCGGGGAGCCGTCCGGCTTCTTCGAGGCCGTGGATGACGTGGCCCTTCTCGTAGCTGCCGGGATAGCCTTTCGACGCCATGGCAACGGTCAGCGCGATGTCGTCGCTCCAGCGTACGTCGATGTCCTTTAGCACACCGTCGCGCGCCGCAAGTAGAGCGGTGAGAAGGTCGCTCTTAAGGCGCGGCATCAGAACCTGACATTCGGGATCGCCAAAGCGGCAGTTGTATTCGACGAGTTTCGGGCCTTGCTTGGTGAACATCAGGCCGAGATACAGCACGCCCATGTAGCGAATGCCGCGCGCTTTGAGGGCTGCGACCGTCGGACGAATGAATTGCTCCATTGCGACGGCTTCCATTGCCGGTGGAAGTATTGGCGCAGGAGAATAGGCGCCCATTCCGCCGGTGTTCGGACCTTTGTCGCCGTCAAACACGCGCTTGTGGTCCTGCGCGCCGGCCAGAGGAATGACATTGTCGCCGTCGCACAGCGCAAAAAAGCTTCCTTCCTCGCCGGCCATGAATTCTTCGACGACCACTTCGTGGCTACTCTCGCCAAAGCCACCTTCGAACATGAAATCGATCGCCTTGTGCGCATCGCTTGATGTGTCGGCGACGATGACTCCTTTACCCGCAGCCCATCCGTCGGCCTTTATGACGACCGGCAGTCCCAACGTGTCGGCAAAAGTCTTTGCGGGGGCGGCTTCGCGAAACCGTCGAAAAGCGGCGGTGGGGATGCCCGATTGCGCACAGAGCTCCTTGACGAACCCTTTTGAACCTTCGAGGACGGCTGCTGCCTTGCTTGGTCCGCTTGCCCGGATGCCGGCGGCCTCGAATCTGTCCCAAAGGCCGGCAACGAGTTGCTGATCGGCCGCAACGACCGCGAAATCGATCTTTTTCTCGCGCGCAAAATCCACCAGGCCGTCGAAGTCCATTGCGGCGATGGGCACGCACTCGGCGACGGTCTCGATTCCGGCATTGCCCGGAGCGCAATAGAGCTTTGTCAGCAAGGGGCTCGCGCTCAAGGCCCACGCCATTGCGTGCTCGCGTCCGCCCGAACCGACAAGCAGTACTTTCATGGTCAAATCCCCACCGACCGAATCGCGAAATTCCAGACTCGTTTTGCGGCAGTTCCTATATCATTACCGCCATGTCCGAAGCAGGAACACGCGTCAATCTGCCAGAATATTCCGTCAGCGAGCTGTCCGCGTCGCTGAAACGTACTGTCGAGGATGCCTTCCCCTTCGTACGGGTGCGGGGTGAGGTAAGCAAGGTCGCCTCTCAGTCGTCGGGTCATGTCTATTTCACCTTGAAGGACGACAAAGCGGTCCTGGACGCTGTTTGCTGGAGGACGAGCGCGCAGCGTCTGAAGGTTAAGCCGCAGCAGGGCCTCGAAGTCGTCTGCACCGGAAGGATCTCCACCTATGCCGGCTCTGGCGGTTCGCGTTACCAGCTCATCGTCGAACAGGTGGAACTGGCCGGCCTCGGTGCGCTCATGGCGCTGCTGGAGGAGCGCAAGAAAAAACTCGCCGCTGAAGGACTGTTTGCAGCAGAGAGAAAACGGAAACTACCTTTCCTTCCCGACGTGATCGGCGTCGTCACATCGCCAACCGGCGCGGTACTGCGCGACATCATGCATCGGCTCGACGCCAGATTTCCGCGCCGTGTCTTGTTATGGCCGGTGGCGGTCCAAGGCGAACGGGCCGCTGCCGAGGTCGCCGCTGCCATACGCGGTTTCAATGCGCTCAAGCCAGGCGGCGTCGTGCCCCGGCCGCACTTGCTGATTGTTGCTCGCGGTGGCGGCTCGATCGAGGATCTGATGCCGTTCAACGAAGAAATTGTCGTTCGCGCGGTCTATGAGAGCACAATTCCTCTCATATCCGCCGTCGGCCACGAAACCGATACGACACTGATCGATTTCGCATCCGACATGCGCGCTCCCACCCCGACCGCCGCAGCGGAACTCGCCGTGCCCATGCGGAGCGAATTGCTCGCGCAAACACTCGACTTTGCCAGACGCTTTCTGCGCTGTTTCACGGTGCACATGTCTGAAAGGCGACGGCACCTCGCCCAAACCGCACGCATCTTGCCTCGCGCGGAGCAATTGTTCTCGGGTCCCAGACAACGTTTGGATCATGTCGGCGCAAAACTCGGTTCGGCGCTCAAGGCAAATCTGCAAGAACATAGGCGCGCGCTGACAAGATCGGGCACACTCCTTCGTCCGGCGCGCATTTTTGGACAAATCGCGCTCGGCGGAGAGCGTTCAACGGCGATATTCATGCGTATGTTGCGCGCACAGACCGCGCGATTGAAAAACCTTGGCGAACGCTTGGCATCCCTCGGGCGCATCATCGACAGCGTGTCGTACCGCTCGGTGCTCGAACGCGGATTCGTGTTGGTGCGCGGCGAAAGCGGTAGTGTGCGTCGCCGCTCCGACAAAGTCGTTTCGGGTGAAACGCTGTCTCTCACCTTTGTAGATGGTGTTCGTACGGCCGTCGCCGGCGGCCCGGCGGCGCCAAAACAAAAAGCGAGGGCCAAGGCCAGCAAGGGCGATCAGGACAGTTTGTTTTAGCGACGTCACTGGTTAGACTGACACGATGAACAAGATGGAACGCGAAATTCGGCCGGAGGGATTGGCAGAATTGGAGTATCTCGACGGCGAATATCGCGTCGTCAGAGCCGGGTCGTTCGTGATTTGTGCGGTGACCGGCGTGCAAGTTCCAGTCGAGTCGTTGCGCTATTGGAGTGTCGATCTCCAGGAAGCCTATGCTACTCCCGCGGCGGCACTAAAGCGGATGCAGGAAGCCGGAAAGACGCCGAGGTGATTTCGCGCCGGTCTTTGCTCGCGAGCGGTGCAGCACTCGCGTCGATCCCGCATTTGTCGCGCGCGTCTGGAACCAGACTTGCGCTTACTGGGACCATGGAGCAGGGCAGCTTGATCGTCGGCCGGACCGAGCCGGGCTCACGAGCAACCTTCGATGGTACGTCCGTGCGCGTTTCTCCCGAAGGGATTTTCGCCTGCGGCCTTGAATGGAATCGAACGCAAGTCGCGCATCTTTCCGTGCAATTTGCCGATGGGACCAGAGAGGTTCGCGACATCTCGCCCATTGCACGAACCTACTCCGTTCAACGCGTGAACGGCCTGCCTCCGAGTACCGTTACGCCGCCACCCGAAATACTCGAACGAATCCGTCGCGAAAATGAACTGGTTTACGCGGCTCGACAAAAGGACAGTGACGCAGTCTGGTTTGCGGAGCCGTTCGACTGGCCTGCACCCGGCATCATGAGCGGGACGTTTGGCAGCCAGCGCATCGACAACGGCACTCCCATGGCGCCTCACATGGGTGTGGATATGGCAAATGCCGAAGGCACACCGATCCGCGCCCCTGCAGACGCGACCATATCGATCTCGGACGACTTCTATCTCGCTGGCGGGTTCAGCCTGCTTGATCACGGTCACGGCGTGTCGACCAGCTATCTGCACCAAAGTCAGCGGATGGTGCGAGCCGGCGATGTGGTACGTCGCGGACAGGTGATCGGATTGATGGGAAAGACTGGACGCGCAACAGGCCCACACCTGCATTGGGCAATGAATTGGTTTCAGGTCAGACTGGATCCCTCGCGCTCCACTCGGACGCTGGCCCCGCCACGTGCTTGAGATTTGCGCCGGTTGTTCGCTACACGATCCTTCTCCGTCGGCCAGCGGCGATGTACCCAAAGCCATTGGGAAGGTTCCTCCCGCACCATGCGTTCGATTTCGGCGTTGATCTTGATGGTTAGCGCGAGAATATCCGCATCATGGTCACCGCTACGTTCGAATGTCAGCGGCGGGTGGTACTGCATGTGGAATCGCGCTCCACCTGTCCGGCGAAGCGAGATCGGAACTAGCGCTGCATCGAGTTTAAGGGCGAGGGCGGCAGGTGCAGGTGTCGTCATTGCAAGGCGTCCGAAGAATGGGACGGCAATACCTTCATTGGTTTTCTGATCGACGAGCATATAGACGGGAAGATTCCGCCTCAGGAAGGTGAACATCCGCTTTACGCCCTGCGAACCTTTGGCGATGAGTTCCTTCGAACCGCACTTGGCGCGTTGATCCGCGATCCAGCGGTCGACCAATGGGTTGTTCGGCGGCCGATAGACCGTTCCACCGGGAAACCCGCACTGAAACGATCCAATCGCCATCATCTCCCAATTGGCGAGATGGCCCGAAAAAAAAATAAGAGGCTTGTGCGCCGCGACGATTGCGGCCGGAAGCTCTGCGCCCGTCACGGCTATTCTTGGGTCGGGTCCGGTAATGGAAATCCTGTCGAGGTTGGGATACTCACCGATTGAACGCCCGAGGTTGTCGCACATCGCGCGCAGGATTTTCTCGATTTCGGCATCGGATTTTTGCGGATAGGCAAGTTTGAGATTCTCACGTGCGCGCCGCACCGGCGCGAGACGAAAATAGATCGTTCTGCCGAGCAGACCGCCTAAGGCAGATCCGCCATCCAGCCCGAGCATACGAAACAAGCGCATCATCGCGAAAAAGCCCGCCGCCTCTGCAAGATAGCGCAGCCGGCTCGTGAGCGGCACTTGGACCAACGGACTGGCGGTCATGGCGTTTGCGGCGGTAGCGTGCGTGGCACAACTTTGTCAAGCAATCCGTCTAGCAGGGAGTCTTCTTCGAATACCACGCGAACGCGAAGGCGTTCGATACCGTCGCGTTCGGCCGGCGCGATGCGGACGAAGTCCTTTTCCGTCGTGACGAGGCTCGCTGCTGCTGCTCTGGCCCGCTTTTTCAAACGATCAAGTTCACTTGGCGAATACACGAAATGGTCCGCATAGGAGTGCGTTTCGACGACTTGCGCGCCTTGAGCAGCGAGAGTTGCAAAGAACTTTTCCGGACGCCCAATCCCCGCAAAGGCCACGACACGCTTAGCTGCCCAGTCTTCATCGCTTGCGCACACCACCCTCGCGCGCACGACCGGGAGCGCTGAGCCGACGATCTCCGGCGATGATCCGTCACCTAAGAGTATGAGCGCGTCGGCGCGCCGCAGACCTTGTCGCACAGATTCACGCAATGGCCCCGCCGGCAAGATCCGGCCATTGCCGAAGCCGAGAGCCGCGTCGACAACGATCAAGGACAGGTCCTTAACGAGCGAGAAATTCTGATGACCATCGTCCATGATGACAACGTCGTAGCTATTGTCGTCGGCCAACTTCGCGCCCGTTGCACGGTCTCTGGCGACGATGACAGGATCCACGGCCGCCAACAGCAACGGCTCATCACCTACGCGGGACGCGGTATCGTTCAAGCTGACAAAGACCGGGCCCTTAGTGTTGCCGCCATAACCACGCGTGAGAAACACGGCGCGCGCGCCCCGTTCCGCAAGGCGGCGGCCTATTTCGATGGCGACTGGTGTCTTTCCCGTACCGCCAACCGTCAGATTTCCGATGCACACGACCTTTGCGCGCGAACGATATGGCTGCGAGAATCTTGAGCGGCAGGCGACGGTTGCACCATAAATCCAACCCAGCGGCGAGAGAATTGCTGCTGCAAGTGAAACGCCAGCACTCTGTCCGGTCCAAAATTCAGGTTGTCGCATGGCGGCTCAAGAGCGCACTGACGACGTCGTAGGTCTTTTCGACCGCGCCGCCTAATGTCATGGCGCCACGCGCAGCAGCATCGCCCATCGCTCTTGCTTGCGCCGGATCATCCAACAGTCGTTTCACTATCGCGATGATATCAGCGCTGCTCGAAACGCGGCCCGCGCCTTGTGCATCCAGGACTGCGCGATATGCGGTCGAAGAATTGAACGTGTGCGGCCCGGCAAGTACTGCGCAATGCAGGCGCGCCGGTTCGAGTGGGTTGTGACCACCGCGAGGAACAAGTGTGCCACCGACAAACGCAAATGTTGCAAGTCGATAAAACAGCCCAAGCTCGCCCATGGTGTCCGCCACGTAGACCGCGGTGTCCTGCGTAATAGGTTCGCCCTTTGAGCGAAGACTCGCGCGGCGCGTGGCGCAGAGTTCTACGATCTCGCTTCCACGCGACGGGTGACGGGGAACGATGATCGTCAGGAGGTCGGGATAATTGTGCCGTAGGGCGTCATGCACGGGAAGGATCGTCTCGTCTTCGCCGGGATGCGTCTGCGCCGCCAGCAGAATCGGACGTCCAGCAATCGCGCTTTTGAGCGAAGCAAACTCGGCCTCGTCAAAGGGAAGAGGCGGAGCATCTTCTTTGAGACTGCCGACGACACGCACGTCCCGCGCACCCAGTTTCTTGAATCGCACGGCTATTTCTTCGTCTTGGGCCAGGCAAACATCGAACGCGGCCAGCAAGGTGCCCACTGTCTTGCGCGCCCAACTCCAGCTCTCGAATGAGCGCTGCGACATTCGCGCGTTGACTAACGCAAGACGTGTTCCCGCCGCCTTAGCCCCCAATACCAGATTTGGCCAAAGGTCGGAGTCGACAAACAGTCCGACATCGGGACGCCAATGCTTCAAAAAGTGGGAGGTGGCACCCGGCGAGTCGATCGGTACGAATTGATGAACTGCGCCGATCGGCAGTCGCGATCGCATCAATTCCGCCGAAGTGACAGTGCCACTGGTCATCAAGACCCTCAGGTTTTTCTCGACAAATGTTTCAATCAGGGGCAGGGCGGACAGGCACTCACCATTGCTGGCGCCATGAATCCAAATGAGCTTGCCGTCCGGGCGCCCAATGCTCGAGCGCCCCAGGCGCTCTGGGACCCGGTCAAGATCCTCTTTGCCCCGTCTTCTGCGGCGGCGGAGAAGCGCCGGTACCACCGGCGACAAAACAGTCGTCGCCAATCGGTAGGCACGGATGCCGAAGGGCGTGCGATCCATCAAACGGTTTCCGGGAGGTCGTTGAAATCATGTTGATAGAGGCGCGCGTACAAACCACCCTTCGCCAGCAATTGGCTGTGAGTACCAGTTTCAACGATCCGACCCCGATCCAGAACGTAAATCTTTTCGGCGTCGAGAACAGTCGAAAGGCGATGTGCGATGACGATTGTTGTGCGGTTCTTCATGAGACGGGAGAGCGCGACCTGAACCTGGCGCTCGCTTTCCGAGTCAAGCGCCGACGTGGCCTCGTCGAGCAATAGAATCGGCGCATTTCGAAGCATCGCCCGCGCAATGGCGATCCGTTGACGTTGGCCGCCCGACAATTTCAATCCACCCTCGCCGACGCGGGTGTCGTATCCCTGCGGGAGTTGGCGAATGAAGTCATCCGCCGCTGCATTCTTCGCAGCCAGCTCAATGTCCGAACGGCGAGCAGCGAGATCACCCAATGAAATGTTGTCGGCTACGGACTCGTCAAACAGTATTGCGTCCTGAGTTACGAGCGCGATGTTGCGCCGAAGCGAATCTAGCGTGACCTTGCGAATGTCGTGGCCATCGACTGTGATGTAGCCGGCGTCGACATCGTAGAAGCGTAACAAAAGATTGAAAATCGTGCTCTTTCCCGCGCCTGACGGTCCGACGAGTGCAATCTTTTCGCCCGGCGCGATCGTCAGCGACACGCCATCGATCGAGGGCTCGTTGCCTTGATAGGCAAATTGGATGTTGCGGACTTCGACAGAACCTCCACTTGGTGCCGATTGCACCACGAGTTCGGCCGCACCCGGCAGGTCAACTATTGTCGGCTGCGCATCGATGACTGCGAACACGCGATTTGCTGCAGCGACTCCCCCTGATACGACAGGCCACAGTTGGCTTAAATTGCGGACGGGCTGCTGGGCTAGAAGCATGGCTGAGAGAAAGGCTACGAAGTCGTTGAGCTCAAGCGTGCCTTGATGTGCCTGGAATCCCGCGTAGAAAAGCGTGGCCGAAATTACAAGACCTGCGAACAGATCCGTCGTCGGAACTGCTGCCGCGCGCCGCCGGACGACTTTGAGCATGGTCTGCAAGCGAACCGACAAACGCATATGCGCGCGATCGGAAACGTGCTCCTCCAATCCGTAGGCCTTTACGATGCGTCTTCCGTCGAGCGCTTCAGAAAGCGACGTTGCCAGGTCGCCAGTTTGCTCCATTCCCCGTGTAGCCGCTCTTCGCATGGAGCTGCCGATGCGTTCCATTATCCACGCGACGGGCGGAAGAACTATGAGCGCCACGAGAGTCAGCTGCCAGTCTTCGTAAAACATGACAACGGCATAGGCGATAAGCTGCGCCGCCTCCAGTCCGAACGCCGCCGCGCCACGTGTTATCGCGTCGCGCAAAAGCGTGGCGTCATAGAGCATGGTCGAGACGAACTGGCTCGAATGGACGGCGTTCAACGACGCGAGATCGCGGCGGATCAATCGATCGAACATATCGCGTTGTACACTCGCGACTACGCGTTCACCGACCGTGTCGATTAACGTTTGTTGGGCATACCAGCTCGCGGCGCGCACAGTCATAAGCGCGACGACCAGAATCGGGATTATCGCAAGCATGCTCGCCTGCTTGTCGATAAATAGCGTTTTTACTGTTTGATTGACGATGAGCGGAATCGATCCACTGGCGGCCGACGTCACGAGCATGCACCCGAGCGCGGCGACAAAGGTCGGCCACTGCGTGCGAATATAGTCCCTGAAGACGCGTCGAATGATCCCAACAGTCCCGTGGTCGCCGACGCGTAGCGCCGTCTCCGGTTTGCGCGTCGTGGCAACGCGGTTCGTAGCCGTAACCTGCAGTCCTTCGTTCACGACCGGGCGCCACCGCCAGCGGCGCAGTGCCGGCTAGAATATCGAGAAGATTGACGGTTCAAGCAGTCGCCTCCGGTTCAATCAATCGATGAATGTGCACGACAAAGTAGCGCATTTGAGCATTATCGACAGTCGCCTGTGCCTTTGCTCGCCAGGCGTCCAACGCCGTCGCGTAGTTCGGAAACATGCCGACCATGTCGAGTTTGGACAGATCCTTGAATGTGATGTCGTTTGGCGAAACCAGTTCGCCACCGAAAACCAAATGCAACAGTTGCTGCGGTTTGAGGTCTGACATCGCATGTTCCTAGGCGCGTGAAAGTTTCAGGTGGCTCACTCGTGCCAGCAGCTGTGCATGCAAGGCGGGCCCTGCCGACACGACCGACGGCTGCAGCGTGGTCGCACCATTATAGCTGAAGCGTGCGCCGGTGTGAGAGGTGACCAAGCCGCCGGCCTCACGGACGATGATGTCCGCCGCCGCCAGGTCCCAATCGTGCTTGGCCGACAGTGCCATCATCGCATCGAACCTCCCCGCGGCGACGAGCGCCATGCGGTAAGCTATCGAATTGCGCGTTTCGATGTGCATGGGTGGCCAAGGAACGTTCGGAGATGTGCGCCAAGCGGCGTGCTCGAACATCGGTTTGTCGCCGAGCATCCGACAGCCCTCGAGGCGTTCCTCGCTGCTCACGGCGATGGGATTGCCGTTCAAGAGGGCGCCGTGGCCGGCGCGCGCCGTGAAACACTCGTCGGTGATGGGATTGTACACCACGCCGGCAACTGGGCGGCCCTCGCAGACAATGCCGGCGCAGACCGCGAAGTGCGGGCGCCCCTTCATAAATGCGACCGTCCCGTCGATCGGATCCACGACAAACACGGCTCGTGCGGTCAGACGCGAAGCGTCGTCTTCAGTCTCCTCGGACAGCCAGCCGTACTCGGGTCGCGCGGCGCGCAAATGCTCGGCGAGAAAGTTGTCGACCGCGAGGTCCGCTTCGGTGACGGGGTTGCCCCTGCCTTTGTCCCAGCGCTTGAAAGAGCCGCCGAAAAACGAACGGGCGATGGTGCCGGCCTCGCGCACGCTATCCTCCAGCAATGCAAGGTCGCTCGCTGCGCTGTCAGGCACCGGCAATGGTCATGCCTTCGACCCGAACGGTAGGAGCGTTCGTGCCATAACGAAATTCAAGATCGTTTGCCGGCGTCAAATGCTGATACATGTCCTTGAGATTGCCGGCAATGGTAACTTCGGAAACCGGAAATGCGATGTTGCCGTTTTCAATCCAGAAGCCTGCGGCGCCCCGACTGTAGTCGCCCGTCACTCCATTGACGCCCATGCCGATGAGTTCGGTGACGTAAAAGCCCTGTTTAATGTCCGCCATGAGCTCTTTCGGCGTCAGGATTCCAGCCGCCATATAGAGATTGGTCGATGAGGGCGACGGCGGCCCGCCGGTGCCTCTCGCGGCGTGACCCGTCGTGACCAGTCCGAGTTGCTTTGCGCTGGCGCAGTCGAGCAGCCAGGTTTTCAACACGCCGTTTTCGATGATCTTCCACGAACGGTTTTCGACTCCCTCGCCGTCAAAGGGCTTGGAACGCAGTCCACGGATTCGGTGCGGATCATCGATAACATCGACGCTCGAGGAAAATACGGCCTTGTCCTTTAAGTCCTTGAGAAAGCTCACACCACGCGCGATGGCGGCGCCCGAAATGGCTCCCGCCAAATGTCCGATCAAGCCACCCGAAACGCGCGGGTCATAGACGATCGGAACGGCTTGCGATGTGACTTTGCGTGGATTGAGTCGTCGTACAGCGCGATCGCCTGCGCTACGTCCGACCGCAGCGGCATCTTGCAAATCGCTCGCGTGGCGCGCCGACGCCTGATCATAGTCGCGCTCCATGGCAATGCCTTCGCCGGCCAGCACGGCCACACCGATTCCAAAATTGGTTCCGGCGTAACCACCCAGGAACCCCTCGCTCGTCGCAAGCAGAACAGCGCTCCGGCTGAAACTCGCGCCACCACCTTCGGAATTCGTCACGCCTGGGACAGACATTGCCGAGCCCTCAACGTCGCGTGCTAACGCGACAAGAGCATCGGCCGATGGTTCATGCGGGTCCTCCAAGTCGAGCGAAGGGATGGTCTTGGCGAGTCGCTCTTGTGGCGCCAGTCCAGCGTACTTGTCTTCCGGCGCAAGTCTCGCCATCGCAACGGCACGTTCCGGCAGTTGCGCCAACGAATCTTGCGCAAAGTCGGTCGACGAGACAAAGGCCACTTTTCTTCCGACAAATACGCGCAAACCGAGATCGTATGACTCGGCACGTTCGACGTCCTCCAACTTGCCGAGGCGGTAGGACACGCTCGACGAAACATTTTCGACCAGCAGCGCGTCAGCAGCATCGGCGCCCGCGCGCTTGGAAGCGTCGATCAATCGTTCAAGCGTCGAGCGGGAGTCGATGCGTGCCATGGATCAGCCCGGCACCAAGACCGGCAATTGAGACGTCAGCCACAGAACAGAGAGAATAGCAATGAGATAGGAGATCCAAGTCAGGAGCATTCCTAAGAGTCGCGGCGTGGATGTACCCACATTTCTGGAAAGTCCAATGGCATGTAGCAATCGGCCGATCGTCAGCGTGGCGCCGACCGCATGAATGACGTACGCGTTCGCGCGTAACGGAATGAGGATCAGCATCAAGAGAAGCGCGACTGGCACGTACTCTGTATTGTTGGCATGCGCGCGAACGGCCGCCATCATTGTCGAATTGCCGCCGTCACCTATCTCCGTGTGCGTCTTAACGCGAGCGCGCACCACGAGGACACCGAGCACGAGCATGATGAGTGCGTTGGTCGCCGCATAAAGCGCCAGCACCGGAAATGGCGCCAAGAGAATAGCCGGCATATCTGCATCATTCCTGGAATGGCGGGCTCATAAGTAATTGAGTTCGGCCCAGCGTCAAGCGCTGCGTGGGCCGCGCGAACCGCTACTTACCAACCGGACCCGGAAGGCCGAGCCGGGGCCACTTTTCTGTAACTGTGCGCACAATATCGTCGTCCATCCGAATCTTGCGCCCCCATTCGCGCTTTGTTTCGGGCGAAAGCTTGTTGGTGGCATCGAGTCCGATTTTTGATCCAAGCCCGCTCTCCGGGGATGCGAAGTCGAGATAGTCGATCGGTGTATTGGTCACGACCGTGATGTCGCGAGCCGGATCCATGCGCGTGGAGATCGCCCACATCACATCCTTCCAATTGCGTGCGTCAATGTCATCGTCCACGACGATCACCCACTTGGTGTACATGAATTGGCGCAAGTACGACCATACGGCCATCATCACGCGCTTGGCATGTCCAGGGTACGCCTTCTTCATGCTGACGACCGCGATGCGGTAGCTGCATCCTTCAGGCGGCAACCAGAAGTCCACGATTTCGGGAAATTGTTGTTGGATGAGGGGCACGAACACTTCGTTCAATGCTTCGCCCAGAACGCTTGGTTCGTCGGGCGGACGGCCGGTATAGGTGGAGAGATAGATCGGGTCCCTTCGCATCGTCATGGCGGTGATCGTGAATACGGGGAATTGCTCCACGGAATTGTAGTAACCCGTGTGATCACCGAAGGGACCCTCATCGCGATAGTCGTTCAGCGACACCTCTCCTTCTAGGACGATTTCGGCTTCGGCAGGAACCTTGAGCGGTTGGCTGACACAGTCGACGAGCTCGACACGCTGCCCGCGCAACAATCCCGCAAATTGATATTCCGACAGAGTGTCCGGTACGGGTGTTACAGCTGCCAAAATTGTTCCGGGATCGGCGCCGAGAACGATTGCTGCGGGCAGAGGTTCTGCTTTTTCCTTCGCCCAACGCGCGTGGTGTTGCGCGCCACCGCGATGACGCAGCCAGCGCATGAGTGTTTGATTGCGGGCAATCACCTGAAGGCGATAGATGCCGAGATTGTAGTTGTCCTCGCGCGCGTCACCCGGGCCCTTCGTGACCACCAGCGGCCACGTAATCAAGGGCGCCGGCTCACCCGGCCAACACGTCTGGATGGGCAACATGGCCAAATCTATTTGATCACCGCGCAGAACAGTCTCCTGGCACGGCGCGCGCGAAACGCTCTTAGGCTTCATCGCCAAAACGGTTTTCGCCAACGGCAACAGGTCGAACGCCTCGCCAAAATTACGCGGTGGTTGCGGTTGGCGAAGCGTTGCGAGCAGGTCTCCGACTTCGCGCAATGACTTTGCGTCTGTGCGCTCCTCGCGACCCATGGTGACACCCATGGCAACACGTTTGACCGAACCGAAGAGATTGACCAGGACAGGGATGTCGCTTGGCTTTTTGTCGGACTTGATGGGCCGCTCGAAGATCACGGCGGGACCGCCGGTGGCAATCAGGCGCGTTTGGATTTCGGTCATTTCAAGCACGGTAGAAACCGGTTCGCGCACGCGCACCAATTCTCCTGCGGCCTCAAGCCTGGCAATGAAATCGCGCAGGGAACGGTACGTCATGAAGGCAAACTAAACCGCTCCACGCACTTCGTCACTCTGCTGGCATCTGCTGGATCGCATAGGGCGACTTTTGAGCGTGACCCCGCGCATAGAAGAAATACACGACCATTCCGATGAGAAACCAGACGACGAAGCGTATCCAGGTCTCGATTGGTAGACCGGCCATCATTGCACCACAGATCAGGATGCCTCCGATTGGCACAACCGGCACGAGCGGCGTTCGGAAGGGCCGTCTTGCATTCGGCATCGTACGGCGAAGAACCAGAACACTGACGCACACAATGACGAAGGCCGCGAGAGTTCCGATAGACACCAGTTCAATCAGGAGGTCATGCGGCAAGAACGCCGCGAGGATCGCCGCGACCGAGCCAATGACAATCGTTGAGACGTGCGGCGTGCGGAATCGTGGATGCACGCGGCTGAAAAAAGGCGGAAGCATGCCGTCACGCGACATGGCATAGAAAATGCGGGCCTGTCCAAGCAATAGCACCAGCACCACAGTGCCCAATCCAAGCACTGCACCGACGTTGACAAGCGGTACAAGCCACGCGAGCCCGGGCACTTGGCTGACGGCCAATGCGACCGGTTGGGGCACATTGAGAGTGGTGTATTTGGCGATTCCAGTGAGCACCAGCGACATCAGCATATAAAGCAGCGTGCAGATGAGGAGCGATCCGAGAATGCCGATTGGCATATCGCGCTGGGGATTGCGGGCTTCCTGCGCTGCCACGGAGACGGCGTCGAAACCGATATAGGCGAAGAAGACGACGCCGGAAGCGCGCAGTATACCGCTCCATCCAAACGCTCCGAACGTACCGGAGTTCGGCGGGATGAAGGGCGTCAGATTCGCGCTATTGAGGTACTGCAGGCCGAAGATGATCACTAGAATGACGACGATCAGTTTGAGCAAAACCATAATCCCGTTGAATGTCGCCGAGGCCCGAATGCCGATGACCAGCAAGGCCGTCAGTCCAACAATCAGAAGTGTCGACGGCACGTTGATGATCGCGCCGCTGAGGAAGAGTGTGTGATCGGCCGCCATAGCAATGGGTGCCGTTGAAAGAGCGGGAGGAAGTGTCAGGCCGACTTCTTGCATCAGGCCGTTGAAGTAGCCACCCCAGCCCACCGAAACGGCGGAGGCCGCGGCCAAATATTCCAGGATGAGATCCCAGCCGATGATCCAGGCGAGAAAACGACCGAGCGTAGCAAATGCATAGCTGTAGGCACTTCCCGCAACCGGAATCATCGAGGCGAATTCGGCGTAGCAAAGCCCGGCGAGGAGACAGCCGAAGCCCGCAAATGCATATGAAATCACTACGCCCGGTCCGGCAAACTGAGCGGCGGCCTGGCCGGTACTGACGAAAATGCCGGCGCCAATAATTGCGCCGATGCCCAGCGCTATCAGCTGTATTGGACCAAGTGCCCTGCGCAGTTCGTGTTGCTCGGCAACGGGATCTTCCGGAACTCCGGCGGCCATCTAGTCCCCCAAACGGTTTGTCTACTCGGCCGAATTGCCGACATGGCCGGCACTCTGGCAGAAGCAGCGTTCAGCGGAAAGCCGGTAAGGCACGTCTTCGACCGCCGGATTTCACCAAGAAGAGGACTTAAGGCATGTCTCCGATGTAAGCAGAACTCGGGCGAAGCAATCTTCCGCGGCGCTGCTGTTCACGGGCATGCGCTGTCCAGCCGGCTGCTCTTGCAACAGCGAATATCGGCGTGAAGGCCTGACGTGGAATCTGCAGCGCATCGAGCAATATTGCGGTGAAGAACTCGACGTTGGTGTCGAGCGGATGGTCCGGCTTCTTCCTTCTGAGCGCTTCGCGCGCATAGGCTTCGACCTCTGCGGCGAATGGCAGATCAGTTGCGTTGGCAGCGAGCCGTCCGATTGCGCCTTTCAAAACGTCGGCGCGCGGGTCACGAACGCGGTAGACGCGATGACCGAAACCCATGAGGCGCTCGCCACGCGAAAGCGCGTCATCGATCCAGGGTTTGATTCGCTCGCGCGTCCCAATGGCGTCGAGCATCTCCAAAACGGGTTCTGGTGCTCCGCCGTGTAATGGACCGGTAAGCGCGCAATATCCTCCCGTGATCGCGGAGAACAGGTCGGCCTGCGTCGATGCGATCACGCGGGCCGTGAAGGTTGATGCGTTCATGCCGTGATCGCACACGGTCACGAAATACGCATCCAGGGCTTCAGTTTCGCCCGCGTTGGGCGCTCGGCCGTGAAGCATCGAGAGCGTGTCAGCGGCGTGGCTGAGCTTGACGTTCGGGATGAGCGGCGCCTGTCCGTTTGAACGCTGGACCAACGCGCCGACGATGACGGGCAGCGCGCCGACGATCGTCGCATCGTGCGTCAGTCCGTTCTCAGCCCGTAGGCCGGCGACGGCGGCTCGGAAGCCATCGACGATCGAAAGACCTTCGCTTGCCGCCAAAAGTTGAGGAAGCCTGGCATAGGCGCGGACGCGCGCTTCACCCAAGGCTGCACGGACTTCTGCCTCGCTGATGGGAACTTCGGTCGCAGTGGACCAAAGGCGCGCGGTGACGCCCTCAAAACTCGTCTTGGCGACGAGATTACCGACGCGCTCGCCGGCTATGATGAGTTCTCCCTTTTGGCCATCGACGTGGGAAAGCGCCGTCTCAGCCGCCGGGACGCCATCTAGGCCGATAGGCGACTTCGTTGATTGGATTGTCATTTCGATCTCCTCTGCTGCACTGCACAAAAGATCGGCCCGCTCGACACATTGATCAATCTTGATTAGCATAATCAATATGAATAATTCTGAAGAAGCTCTCTATCTCTCTGCCCGGGACGCGGCGACCGAATTGTCCGTGTCGCCAGCAACGCTCTACGCCTATGTAAGCCGTGGATTGATCCGCTCCGAGCCGGGTGAAAGTCCGCGCAGCCGCCGCTACCGCGCTGACGATGTGCGCAGCCTCAAGAACCGGCGGGCCCCTCTTGTGGAGGGTCAGGGATTGAAAGCGGCCGACCTGCCGGTGATGGACTCCGCCGTTTCGACGATCACCGAAGAGGGTCCGATCTATCGCGGCGTGCGAGCCGTGACGCTGGCCGAATCGGCGACGTTCGAGCAATGCGCCACGTTGCTGTGGGATGCCAAATCTGTCGACCCGTTCATCAAAGCGAATCTTCCGGTCATCTCACCGGCCATGCGCGGCGTGTTGGTAGCGACGCGCGATGCGCCGCCCATCGACCGTGTCATCGCGGTACTGTCGCTTGCAGCGGAAGCCGATCCGCGCGCCTACAACAGCGTGGCCGAGGGTCGCGCCGCCACGGGCGCTCGCATTCTGAGACTTGTGACGGCGGCAATGATCGGGGCGGAGCCGTCCGCCGATCCCATCCACAAGCAAATCGCGCGTGCTTGGGCGCCGGGTAACGTTCACGCCGATGGTCTCGTCCGTCGCGCGCTCGTGCTCGTGGCCGATCATGAACTCAACGCATCGACCTTCACGGTGCGCTGTGCCGCGTCCACCGGTATCAGTTTGTATGATGCAATGATTGCGGGCCTCGTGGCGCTGAAAGGGCCGCGTCACGGCGGCGTCGGGCCGCTTGCGGCCAAGCTACTCGACACGCTGCTGGAAGGTGACATCGCAGCGATCATCAGAGAACGCGTGGCGCTCGGCGAAATTTTTCCAGGTTTTGGTCACATGATCTACCGCGACGGTGACCCGCGCGCCGTCTCGCTTTTCGGCGCATTACTCAAGATCGGAATCGACAAGAGGCTCGCCGTCGAAATTCCGGAGAGGATCAAAGAGGCAACCGGTGCCTTCGCCAACAACGACTATGCGCTCGCCGTCATGCGACGCGTACTCGGAATGCCCGTCGGCAGCGAGACAGCGTTGTTCGCCATCGGGCGCACCGCAGGCTGGGTCGCTCACGCCATCGAGCAGCTCGAGAGCAAGAAGCTCATTCGTCCACGTGCGCGTTACGTCGGGCCTGCGCCCGGTCGTTCGGGACAACGTTAGCCAGACAACTTCAACGCGTAGACGCTGGTTTCACGAATCTCGCGATCTTCCAGTTCGCGGGTTGTTTTCACGCCGTATGTCGCCAGTTTCTCGACGCCCAACCTTGGAAAATACGAACGACCTGGATCGCCGAGAAGGACCGTTGCGCCCTGAGCCGCGCGGTCGACGAGCCAGTCCAATAGCCGCTCGGCGAGTGGCCGCTCATAGCACATGTCTCCGACCAATATCGTAGTCCAGTTATGGTCAGAGCCGATGAGATCGGATGTTGTCGTGCTCACGACGGCACGATTGTTCACCGCATTCAGTTTGATCGCGGCCTCGGCGAATCGATCGATGTCCGCGGCCATGACCTGCTTAGCGCCAGCCATCGCGGCAGCGATCGCGACAAGCCCCGAACCAGATCCGAAATCGAGGACGCACTTACCCGCCACGACGGGCGGATTGTCGAGCACATAGCGCGCGAGCGCCTGGCCACCTGCCCAAGCAAAGGCCCAATAGGGTGGATCGCAATGCTTGGCCAACTCTTCCTCCGTCAAGCGCCACAACGGCACGACTTCGGTCGCAAGATGAAGCGCGATCTCCGGCACCAATGGCGGAAAGACGCATTCGGTGTTGGCGAGGATAAAGGACGAAGGGTCGGTCACACCCGCTTATAACCCTGAAACGACAAATTCGAATGCTCCAGGCGTTGACGAAGGGCCGTACCCGCCCTAGTTTCCGCGCGCAGCGCACGAGAAGGAGGCGTCCCGATGATTGATATTGTCCACACGACCCTCCGCCGCGCCGCAGCCTAATCACCGTATTCACGGGAATTCCGCCGTCGGCGCTTTCGTTGGCTCTGACAAGGAATTCAACATGCTCGAACGCTATGGCTGG
>Ga0157379_10001631_pt1 | contig 18522 bp, 18 predicted proteins | sample S25metaG_FD_121802 | JGI IMG/M metagenome (GOLD analysis project Ga0157379, IMG submission 121802) | Switchgrass rhizosphere microbial communities from Kellogg Biological Station, Michigan, USA - S2-5 metaG | ecosystem: Host-associated > Plants > Roots > Rhizosphere > Soil | place: USA... | reverse complement strand
TTGCAAAAGTTGTTACCCTCCACTTTATCTTTGGCTATCGTGCTCGACGCGGAAGCGCTCTAAGACAGACTAACCCCTTTGACCCCGCACACCCCCTCGTTTTTTTGAGGTATAAAGGCGTCGTCGCGGACAAACCTTCCGGTGGGTCTTGTGCATTCTCCCTGCGAGCATGCATAAGCAAGGCCTTCGAGGTGGGTCGAAGGGTGTTTTCTGTAGGGGACAACGCGTTTTGTCCCCAGAAATGGACTTCCAGTGGTGCCCACCCCCTCTGGAAGTCCTTTTTTGTAGCAAAGTGATATAGTAGGTATTATGCACATCGAACCATCAAACGACATTTTTGTTTTAGACGATAGAGACGCCGAGCTTCTAGATTGTGAAGAAGGTGTTTTTCCGCTAGACAAAGCCAAGCTTTATTGGTGTTTTGCCGAAGCTGCTTTGCAGCGAGTTGCAGAACGTCGTAGTAATTTATTCACTAGCGTGCCTCATGGTTCCCAGTTGATGAGAGAAGATAATCGCCTTAGCCGCGAACAATTAGAGCTTGAAGCTATCGCAGCAGGCCTTAGTCCCTACGCTACTATTCAGCAATAATACTGCGGGTTTCGGCCGGCAGTTTTTGGCCACCGTAGACCCATTCTGTAACCCAGTTGGATGCTTCCCGGATTAGCACCGGCATCTGCTCATTTTCTTCCTTAGTAAACTTGCCTAGTACAAAGTCGGCAGAATCTGCCTTTTCGGCAATTTCGTTGCGGATTCCTATCCTGATGCGTCCAAAATCCTCACCCAGATGTTGAATCAATGATTTTAAGCCATTATGCCCTGCGCTACTGCCGCCCGTCCGAGTGCGAATCTGCCCAAAAGGAATGTCTAACTCGTCGTGGACCACAATAAGGTTATCGGTGGAAATCTTATAAAAATCCATGACCGCTCGCACAGCTTCGCCGCTTAAGTTCATGAAAGTGGTCGGTTTAACGCAAATAACCCTGTTTTCACCCATTTGGAGGCTGCTGAAGCTACTTTTGAGGTCTTTTTTGGTCATGAACGCCGGAAAGTCGTTGGCGGCTGCAAAAGCGTCTAAAACGGCGAAGCCAATGTTGTGGCGCGTACCTTCGTACTCTTTGCCTGGATTACCAAGGCCTACGACCAATAATGTCTTGCCTAAGCTCAAGGTGTACGCCGGTTTGTTGTCTTCGGCGATTTTCTTCACAAATAATCCCATATGCAATTAAGTCTACCAGAAGTTGATAAAACTTAATGATTATGCTATAATATACATCAGTTGTTAGGTAACACCCACCACTAAAAAGGAGCCTACAATGCACCAAAACTGTGGAGCACTAAAATTCATAATTGCCAGGACTTTGATCGCCTACTTCGGCGGCCACGGGTCTAACTGTGGTAATTGTGGAGAGATGGTAGACCCTGTTCTTCACCGGCACATCTGCGAAAACTGTCATATGGAATGGCGGTATGTAGCTACATTGTCAGGTGACAGCGCAATTACTCACACCCAAGCGGCCCAGTTGTATTCTAGGTTGTTCCCATGGTTGGAGTATGTGGGTATCGCTAGTGGTTGCGTCAGAGATAACAGCGGCAGTCTGTATGTCGAGGAGCTATATGACTATCGCATCGGCAGGCTTAGGCTGGATCAAACATCGGTCTAGACCAGTGGTACGCTGCGGCATACAAGATAAACGAAATCCTGGAGGGTCCAGGTTGTGGGAAGGAGGTCGAGATGTCTCGGAACAGTTTGGTCATTTATGACTCACACTCTTCCATTCACCTCCCTTCTCCTACATCATTCGCTACATGAATGTGTATTCATGCTGATGAGCTGAAAACAGCGAAAGCGAAATTAGTCTTTGTAGCGGTCCACGGGGATTTGATCTTCGCGCAAGTGATCTTTCCAACTGGGATCGGTCTTCTTGCGGTCGATGTGCTTTTCGATGAACCACAGCTGTACGGGGGTGCCTTCGTAGCCAAAAGCTTCGCGGAATTGCTTTTCGAGGTAGCGCTTGTAGCTCCAGTGCAGGAATTTTGTCTGAGAGCCGAAGATTTTGAAGGCGGGGATAGGGTTGTCTTGCTCTTGAGTAATGTAGTTGAGTTTAACGTGACGGTTCTTGAGGCCGGCTGGTGGGTGCATGTCCACCATTTTGCGCAGCCATTTGTTGAGTTCTGGGGTGCGGATACGCCCGGCGCGGCGATCCATGATCTCGAGCACTAGTTCGAAGATTTTGGCGACGTTCTGCCCTGTTATAGAGCTGGTGAAGATGAGCGGTGCCCAGGCGACAAACTGGTAGTTTAGGGCGATTTCGGGGGCGATGCGGTCACGGGTATAGGCGTCTTTATCTACACTGTCCCACTTGCTAACGACCAGGATTAACCCTTTGCCCGCTTCTTTGATCATGCCAGCGATCTTTTGGTCTAGCTGGACGTTGAGTTCGTTGGCATCCATGAGGAGGAGGCAGACGTCGGCTTCTTCGATCGCGGCTAAGGATCTTAATACGCTGAATTGTTCGATTCCCCGCTCAATCCGGCCATTACGGCGAATACCGGCGGTATCAAGGAGTTCAATTTCGCGGTTCATGAATCTGATAATGGTGCGGTTTACATCACGAGTGGTTCCGGCTTTGTCAGCTACAATCGCCTGCTGTTTCTTGGCCAAGGAGTTAAATAACGCGCTTTTACCAACGTTTGGGCGGCCCAAGATGGCAATTTTGATGCGGTCATCTTCTTCGCGGATACTCGATGCCGGCAAAGCTTCTTCTAAAGTATCAAGCAATTCTCCGATGCCCCGGCGCTGCTGTGCAGAGGTAGCAAAGATTGGCTTGATGCCCAGGCGCATGTATTCGTCCAGGTTGACGCGGGGGTTTTTGTCCACTTTATTGACGATGAGCATGACCGGTTTGCGGCTCTTCAAGGCCAACTTCGCAACCCGGCGGTCTTCTTCGGTGATTGGTACCATGGCTTCGACCACCACCAAGATGATATCTGCTGCAGCTGTAGCTTCTTTGATCTGTTCCTGAATAGTCAGTTCGAACTCATCCTCGGCAGCCTTCATACCAGCAGTATCTACCAGCCAAAAGTCGTGCCCTTCACCGAGGGTAGCTTTGGCCATAATACTGTCACGGGTGGTGCCGGGTTCATCAGCTACGATGGCTCGGCGTTCGCCGACGATCACGTTGAACAAGCTGGACTTACCAACATTGGCCCGGCCGACAATCGCTACAATGGGAACTTTTTTGCTCATAAGGTCTTATTATAACAGAGGTAAGACATATTGACAATGTTTGTTTATTATGCTGATATTAAGCTCAATAGTTTATTTGCAATCATCATTATATCTATATTTTTCTTGATAAGACCTTGAGCATATCATCCAAGAAAGTAATTTTGGCGGGTTCTGGTCGATTTGTCCACTGTTCTGGCATTGAGATGCCATCTGGGAAACTATCGATAATAGACATACCAACTTCCATTGGAACTATAATGCTCGCTAGCTCCCTAGCACCCATATTATCTAGCAATATTCGTCCCTCAAGTGCATCGGCTGGAGTCTCGAGTACTATTGTCTCCCACCCCTCCAGGGCGCTTTCGACAGCAAAAACTCCCAAGAATGGCTTAGGGTTTTGCAAACGATTAAAATATGCTTCTCGAGGTACTTTGCTCCCGGGCTGGCAAAAGTCAGTATTTAAGGATTTCTTACCAAAAAACCTATCGAGAAGCAATCCATGATTGTCCTGAGTAAGTAGGGTTGCAAAATGGGGATCTCCAGAACATCTGACTTTAATTGACATATGGCTAGAAAGTGTGGGTGGTTTAAGAATATTGGTCAGCGCCATAAAAGCAAAGCAATTTCCCGCAAATGCTTCGACAGCTTTATATGGTCCTGATATCAGATTATCTAGGTTAGGTACTAGTTTATTATAAGCAAATTCAATAGCTTCGGTTTGTGTTCCGAAATCTTGATCGGTGGTTGTTTCTAGTATATTTTGTCTTTCACGTTCAACAAAGGCACGCGGGTTGGTGCGAGTCATAAGAATCCTCTTTCGGCACTACTATATAACAAAGCAGTACTTTAGACTAGCTATAGAAAACCGCCGCTTTCCCTCACTCACACATTTTTATACTTACCGTTGGCAAGATTGCCAAGTGTATAGTCACCAAATTGGACCCTATGTAGTTTGACGACTGTATATGCAGCGGCCTTAAAGGTCCGGCGGATCTGTTGGTTGCGGCCTTCGTGCATGGTTACCCGCCACTCGGTTTTAGACCTATTAATAGAATCAAGCTGGAATTTGCTGAGGCCATCTTCTAGGGCAATGCCATCACGGGTAATTTTATGATAATCGGTTTCGATAAGATCGCGGTGCAGTGTGACTTCGTAGACTTTTTCTTTTTCAAATGATGGGTGCGTTAGACGGTGATGAAGCTGGCCGTCATCTGTTAAAAGGAGCAGTCCTGATGAATCTTTATCCAAACGCCCAACTGGTTTGAGATGATGGAGCTCTTGCGGCAGAAGGTCATAAATTGTCTTGCTCCCCTGCCCGTCCCGGCTGACTACGTACCCAACAGGTTTATTGAGCATAATGGTCATAGTCTTTGTGGGCGTGGTAATGGGGCGTCCATCAACCATAACTGTGTCAGCCCCTGTTATATCTTGCCCGAGTTCGGGCGTTTTGCCGTTAACCAGTACGCGGTGGTCATTAATAGCCGCATCAGCGGCTCGACGGGACATGCCAGTGGCGCCGGCGATAAATTTGTTGAGTCTCATTAACCCTAGTTTACAGCGAAATGCTCCGGGGGTCGATTGTGCTGCCCGGGGTTGGTGGTGTGGCCATCGGTGGCGGAGTTGGTTCGGTAGCCATTGGCTGGTGCATGATTACTGGCGGAATCGTATTGTCTTGCTCCACCTTCTCAATTACTGCATGGGCTGCAGACTGCATGGCTTCTTTTTCTTCTTCTCGTTTCAAAAGCTCATCGATGCTGACGCTCGGAGCATTTGGGTCAGTAATTGGCTGGATGACACGCATACCGGCTGCTGTCTCGCGTGACGCTGGCTCGGGTGTCTCTTGGGCGGGGACTTCGGTTGGTGCGGCTACTGGCACCTGCCCCTCAGCTAAAAAAGATTCAATCTTTTCGCTGGCAGCATTTTCGTCTGCCGGCGGGGAGTCAGGTGGCGTTGGAGGAACAGGCGGCTCGTCTGCTGGGACAGGTGCTGCGGGTGCCGGCACAGGATCCTCGGTGGCGGGAGCAGCTGCGCCACCGCTTACCGATCCATCGGGGGCAATACTGATAGCACTAGAAGGATCAGGGGTTTGCACGACAGGTGTAGAGGTTGGTAATGGTGCGGTTGGCTCATCAAGCGGTGTGTTGGTAACAGCTGTACCTTCCAAAACTTCTTTGACCACTTTGGCGACGTCTTCGAGAGTTACTTGAGATTTCACCAAATAACGATCAGCCCCGAGCTTGTCAGCCCGCTGCTTGTCCTCTACTTGGCTCAAAGCTGTCATCATAATCACCTTGGTGTTCTTGGTTTCTGGCGTGGTACGCAGGATGTCGAGCATGTCAAAGCCACTGATCTTAGGCATCATCACATCAGATATGATCAGGTCCGGCTTTTCTTTGACGGCTGTGGCCAAAGCTTCTTCGCCGTCCTGGGCGCTGACAATCTCGTACCCCTCGGCAGTTAACCTGGCAGCGTAGATTTCGCGTAAGTTATTATCGTCCTCGACCAGCATTATTTTAGCCATTGACTGTTGCCTCGCTCCTGTTAGCTTTTAATATCATTGATTCAAGTATATACCATGAGCGTTTTACAGGGTAGTGGGTAAACTCGGGTTCACAATTTGATTGGATTCTTTACTCTTCATCTGCATAGCTGCTTCACTGCTAATACGCGGCAAGTTGATATAGAAGGTACTGCCTTGTCCAGGTGTGCTTTCTACCCAGATGCGCCCCTGATACAGCTCGACAATTTTGCGGCAAATAAAGAGACCTAAACCTGTTCCGCCAACAGTACGAGTGATGGAGCTGTCAACCCGGTAGAACTTCTGGAACAAGTGAGGGATGTCTTCGGCGGGGATGCCTTCGCCGCTGTCGCGGACAAAGATCTGCACGACGTTATCATCGCCAGTGAGCCCTAGGGTAATTTTGCCGGCTTCGGTGTACTTAACGGCGTTATCGAAAAGGTTGGTCATGACCTCGCGGATGCGGTCTGGATCAACCAGGACATAGTAAAAGGGCCGCAGCACGCGCTGTTCGGCCTTGGCATCCAAAATATTAGACGACTGCGAGCCGATGACGTACTCCATCTGCAGCCCCTTCTTTTCGGCGGCAAAGCGCATATCGCTCGCTAGCTCTTCTATAAAACCGCCCACTTCGACGACAACCGGGTGGCTGGTCAGACGGCCATCTTCACTCTTGGCGGCGGTCAGGAGATCCTGAAAGAGCTGCCCCAGGTGCTGGGTGCTGATGTGGGCCTTTTCCAGGTATTCGCGGGCTTTACTATCGATGTGGCTGACTTTATCGTTCATCGCCAGCGCCAAATAACCTTCAATAGCTGCCACAGGGGTGCGCATTTCGTGAGAAGCGGTACTAATGAAGTCGGCCCGCTGCTTTTCCTCACCGCGCTCAGCTGTCACATCCCGGAAGACGCCCACCGCTCCGATGAAGATATTATCTTTGGTAACCAGCGGAGACAGAATCAAAGACAGGGCCGCTGAGGTGTTGCTGCGTGTTTTGATCATGGCCGTATTGTTCTTGATCTCTTTGTGATCTTTGAGGATTTGGGTGAGCGGGTTGTCTACATCGGCGTAAGGCTCGCCTTTTTCGTTGGTAAGGGTCAGGACGCTATGGTGATCCAGCCCGATGGCTTCGCTGGCGGGCCAGCCAGTGATTTTGCTAGCAGCGGGGTTAAAAGCCTGAATAACTCCGCGGGAGTCAACCAAAACAGCACCATCCGCAATAGCGTTGAGAATAATCTCGGATTTATTCTTTTCGTTCTCGAGGCTGCTGGCCAGCGCATTATCGCCTGGTTTGCTTCTTTTGCCCCACCCAAATGCCATTACGGTAATTACCTGTCCTTTAGATATACTTTGACTTCAGGTGTAAGTATAACCGTTTTTGGCTAAAGTTTTAAGGTGTGAAAAAATTCATAGGTAAGCACAAGAATGTTTGAGATCATAGCCTCTTAAATAAAAGGAGGATTATGGAAAAGGATACCCCACTAAACCTAGGTGAATTTGTGGTCGAACACCGGAATGACCTAGCTCGTCATGCCGAGTTGCTGGATGGTGGACGGAGAGCTGCTCAAGCTCAAGATATTGTGAATATGATAAACGATCATTTTGAACCAGAGACCCAAGCAATTTTTGTGAAGTTTCCCTTAGGTGAACCAGTTGATGTCTATGAATGTAATCCACAAAATGGAGAATGGAGTTTGATCACAGGTGAGACTGCCCTGACCCCCTACCGAGGATTTGTTGGTGACGAGTTGATTTTTATAGGAGAAAAGATACTTGTGGCCGATACGAACCGCGGTGTAGCTATTGATAGTTTAAAAGACATGGAAATCAGATCAAAGGATGACTCCGAAGTCCAAGAATTTTCTCAGCAAGCAAGAGTAGAAACGGTGCAAAGGCTTGGACACGAAGCGCTCCAAAAGGGAGAGAACCCAGCTCTGTCGCAAGGCAGGTGGGGCCAAGAAATTACCTTCCCGGATATTTCCGACCAAACGAGCTAATCTTGGCAAATTACCCCTGATATGGTAGGATCTTTGAGTTAGTTCAAGCCACTCAAGGTCCCGTCGTCTAGTGGTCCAGGACATCAGGTTCTCATCCTGAAGATCGCGGGTTCAAATCCCGCCGGGATCACCAACACATTATTAAAACGGCCATGAGGGTCGTTTTTTATTTTACCCATGCTTGCGTAAACTTAATTTTGCAATGATAATTGATGCTAATGGACGAACTTGACGAAGAAGAATGGGAAGATTGGGATGAAGACGACTCATTTGAGCGTGAAAGAATTGAGGCCGAAAATCGAGCTGCTTATGACTCCACTTTTGATTACTACAGCGCCTATCGGCCAAAACAGCCAAAACTTGAAATAGGTCAGTACGTTGCCGATCAAGGATTTAGAGTGCCGTTCATTCATGACCAAGCAGAATGGGAACACGTTTTTGATGATGGGGCAGCAATGCTAAGGAGCGAAATGCCTCAGGACTACGACGGACTCTCGGGGCTATTACCAAGCGAAAGGGTAGCTGACGCCGCATTGGCACAGGCAACGCAAGGTTTTGGCCACGAATTAGGCAGCATCGTGATGCGGGGATTGCGCAATGGAGATCTTGACCCAACCGACTATATGACATACTTGAGTGGTAGATATTCCTGGTCTTTTTATGAAGCAGAACATGTAAAGTCGGCTGCATATTATGGTGCATTAGAATATCTAGATATGTATCAACAGTCTGCTAGCCGATGGCGTGCCATAGAAGGTACGAATGTGTCAGTTTTTGCCGATCCGCATGTAGAAGGTCGGTACTATTTTGGCGTCAAACCTTATATTGATCCTAGCACTCGCCGGTATCAAGCTATTGGTGGGTATCAATTTGACCAAGGGGAATACGATACGCCAAAGCAGTTCCGGAAACATGACACACCATTTGTTGCGCGACAATTTGTGGAATTTTATGAACAAATCCGCCAATTACCGCGTTTTGATGCCACCCAGTGCCCCGTTCTGGAGCTTCAACAAGACCTAGAGGGTAATATCCATTTTTTGCAGTACCTTAAAACAGGCCAAAAGCAAATGCTAAGTGAACCATTTGATTTACCCAGCTCAGAAGATACTCTCCGCACTTTCAATACGCGCGGCATTACACCTCGGTCTGGCAAAAATATGAGACTCTACATGGCACCAAATTTACTCAAAAAAGGCATGGAGGGTGAGGGTATCTTCTGTAGTCTTACACGCCCACGCGGCATAGAGACGCAGTTTGCTTCGGTAACTGCTTCATTTATCTTGCATCAGGCTTATATAAGTTTTCAGAACAATCACTTTGATGCCTCACCACTTTACCGTCCTTCACTCGCAGCCAGTCTATCTTATTGCGAAAATAGCACGGACGCATTATTGGTAAAAATTGATGAAGTCATAGAAAATGCATTATTCAGAAAAGTGAGTCCATTTAGCCGTGAAGCCGTCCCCTACCTTGATATTAAAGTAACCTCAAACGGGCACGAAGCCGCAATCGAGAGTGACTGGAATCTCAATGTGATTGCATATGACGATATAAAATAAATCTAGGGAAGTTGCTGTAAATACTGAACCAGCTGCTTGGGGGTAATCTCAGCCTTAATAAGGTAACCCTGAGCCATGCTCTGGATCTCGCTCTTGGTGGCGTCGTCTTCATCGAGGTTAGTGAGGATGATGACTTTGCTTTGGAAGCCGGGGGTTTTGGCTGGGTCGCGCAGGTTGCGGAGGATTTCCATGCCGGTCATATTAGGGAGCATGAGGTCGAGGAGGATGACGTCGAATGGCTCTTTTTGAGCCACTTGGAGCCCAACGGCACCGTCTGCAATGATTTTAACGGTGTAGTTAGAATGCTGCAGCACTTGGGCATACAGCTCGGCAATGTAGAGCTCATCTTCGATAAATAAGATTCTTGTACCGGTACTCATAATTTAATCCTACTGCTCTTAGGCGCTTTTGGCAATCTCCGCCTCTGGTGGCTGCTTAGTAGCTAGCGGCAAAGAGACCGTGAACGTACTGCCCTTGCCTTCTTCGCTCTCAGCAGTGATAGTGCCGCCGTGCCTGGCCACAATGATTTTGGATGCATACAAGCCAATACCAGTGCCCTCGTAGTCATATGTGAGTGTTGAGGTGCCGCGGTGGAACTTAGTAAAAAGTTTTGGCAGTTCACTGGCTTTAATGCCAATGCCGGTGTCCGAGACTTTAATAAGCACGTTTTGGCCATCATCATGGACGCTCATATCTACCTTGCCGCCTTTAGGGGTAAATTTAGCGGCATTATCCAACAAATTCCAGATAGCGCTGCGGATGTGAGCCGAACTAATGCGCACCGGTCGTTCTTTGGCGTCAGATTCGTAACTGAATTTGAGGTCTTGCAATTTGGCGCTGGTGGCAAAAGTCCCAGCAATTTCTTTGAGGAGCGTGGTGATGTCGCTGTCCTCTTGTTTGATGTCTGTATCACCGAGTTCAAAGCGCGAGATAGTCAGGACGTCTTCGGCAAAAGTCCCCAAGCGTTTACTGCTAGCTGCAATACGTTCCAATGCGACCTTGAATTCGGCGACAGTAGTCAGCATTGCGGTATTTTCAATGTAACCGTTAATAATGGTTAGCGGCGTACGTAGGTTGTGCGAGGTGATCATCATGAACTCGCTCTTCATTTTGTCCAGCTCTTGCAACTTGGTAATGTTGGCTTTTAGGGAGTTGGCCATGCTGTTGAGCGATGTCCCAAGCGCGCCAATCTCGTCCTGGCCCTGGATAGTAATTTGCTGCTCAAGGTTCCCAGCACTAATGGCTGCAGCTTGCTCACTGACCTTATGAATGGGACTTAAAATAAAGTGGTCAATGAATACGTAAGTAAAACCGGCCGTTAATAGCAAGGCAAACAAGCTCAGCATGGTCACTGTCAGGGCCTGGTGAGCCACCTGCTGGTCGATCTGAGTGCTAGACACGGTATAGACCAAAGTGTAGCTGTGGACGTGCGAGGCATCAAAATATGGGTAAATAACTTGACTGAGGGCACCGCTTTCATTGGTTTGGTAGATGGGGTCGAAGGTACTGGCTTGGTCGGCAGATATGTGGGGACTATTTTTGCCGTCTCGTGTGAATAACACTTTGCCTGTTTGGTCGACTACCGAAATATTGATGATGGTCGGATCTAGCTCAGCAAATTGTCTGACCTTCTCCTGGATATTGTAGGTTCCCGAATCTTTGTATATGACAAACGTATCGCCTATCGGAGTTGTTGCCAGGCTCGAAAATGCCTTGGCCTCTCGCAGTAAGTTACTTCGCAGTGACTCGGTAGAGTTTTTGACTAAATAGACGGTGATGCTGCCGAAGACGCTTAACAGGATAACGCTAATTATCAGCAGGAACTTAGTGCGTAACCCCACATATTTCATTGTCTATTTACTGCTCGTTTTTGGTAACTTTCCAATCGTAGACACCAAGAAAACCGTTAGGTACATCGAGCGTTACATTGAGATCTTTACGAACCACAGCTTGAATATCGCGAGTTCGCATTGGCATCCAGATGACGTCATCCATAAGTTGCTTAGAGATTGCTTGCAAGTCCTTGAGTCGTTTTGCACTATCGAATTCCTGGTTAGCAGCAGCTAATTGTCTGGTGATATCAACACTTGTGTAGGTACCAAATGGACCGGTGGACAAAACGGCGGTGTTGACCACGTCACTAAGGTCGATGAGGGATGAACTGTAGGCACCAAACCAGAAGTCATTTGTACCATTCTTGATGTTTGTCTGGAATTCAGGGAATGATTTAACAGGATTCAGTTTGAGGGTTACTCCAATAACAGCTAACTCTTTCTGTAATTCAGTTACATCAGCAGTGGCTGGTGGGCCAAAAGTAATGTTGAGGGTCATGCCATTAGGATAGCCTGCTGTGGTAAGAAGGGCTTTTGCACCAGTGACATCGACAGCTGGGCGGGTAATAGTAGGGTCATAGCCAGGGATAACTTGGGTAACCAGCTGATCTGCAACAGCTGCTCCACCGCCTGCAGTAGCAACTAATTTTGTAGGATCGATAGCCTTATAAATTGCTTGACGAACTTCTTTTTTGAGTACAGGTGATCCGGTGCGGAAGATAGGCGCTAAGACGCTAACGGCGAGCGGATCAATATCGGCAATACGGAAGTTAGCAGCTTGATCACCAAAATCTTTGCTGGCATCTAGGCCGTTAAAGTCACTGGCAATATCTAGCTCACCTTTTTTGACACTGGCGAGCATGGCATCGTTGTCGGCAAAATTCACTGCATGGATGGCTGCAACTCGTGGGGTGCCGCCGTGATAAGAAGAATAAGCTACTAAGTCAAGACTATCATTACTAGGTGTTGTTCCGGACTTAATAGTATATGGCCCCGTACCGTTCTCGGCGCTATTTTTGGTAGTGGCTGTTGTGTCATAAATAACGAGGGGCAAAAGTCGCTTTAAGAGCAATGCATCTGGTGATTTGGTAGTAATGGTCACTGTGTCGGCATCGGTTGCGACAATGGTATCGACAATACTGCCAAAGCCGGTTTGGCCGGCAACACTCTCAGATGGATTTTTGAGACTATCAGCAACGATTGCCGTTGTCAGCTTGGTCCCATTATGGAAAGTGACATTCTTCTTAATCGTAAATACCCATGTCTTGGTATTTGGGTTAGACCATTTGGTGGCTAGGAGGGGCACAATCTTTTGGTCTTGATAACCGACAAGTCCCTCAAAGACTTGGTTACTCATCTCGAGTCCGCCAATTCCGCTAACTTCACCCGGGTAGAATTCTGTTGTCAGACCTTCGGTTGTTCCAAAGCGTAGTAATGGGACGTCAACCTTCTTCATAGTTGATGTCGTAGGAGTATCTTTTTTATTGAGGTAATACCAAGCACCAGCTCCCGCTGCTACAAGTACCAAAATCAATATAACTAGCCATAAAGTACTGCGGCTCTTCTTTTCTCTCGGTGCAGGCATGGTAATGTTCGATGATGATGTTCCTTTAGAAGAGCTATCGCTCGGAGCTTCTTTGGATGCTTCTGCGAGCATTTCTTTTGTATCTTCGCTTGTTGCTGCCTTCGCTGGCTCTGGTGCAATTGTTGAACCTACCGGTGGCTGTTCCGATTCTGGCGTGTTGTCTACTGGGTTTTCCATATACGAATATCTCGCTTATGCTTAAGTTTTGTCTTCATAATAGTCCAAAACCAGTCTGATAGCAAAATCTTTTATAGAGCTGGCCCAGCGGCGGATGGTCCGGCGTGGTTGGGGATGACATTTTGGAGCAGCGCAACGAGTTCGTGAGGTGTTATTTCGGCCTTAATAATGTAGCCATCGGCTTGGTCCTCTAGTTTGGCACGGTCTTCGTCGGCTTGCTGCAAGTTGGTGGTGATAATGATACGGGCTTTGAGTTTTTTGCCGCTTTCCTTCAAGCGGTCCAGTAGCTCGAAGCCGGTGATGCCGGGCACCATCAAATCGAGCAAAATAATATCAAATTCATCCGTTAAGGCTGCGGCTAAGCCTTCTTCACCATCCAAGACGACCTTGACTTCATACCCGGCTTTTTCCAGTGCGCGGGAGTACAGCTCACTGATGAAGTGCTCATCCTCGATACATAAAATTTTGAGTTTTCGGTCTTCGCCCATAAATTATCCTCTGTACAGTGAGTGGTTTTTGATCCAGCCGTGCGCGCCGCGGGATATGTTGCCATTATCACCTTCCTTGCGCTCGGCTGCAAGACTATCCCAGGTATGAATCTTAAAGCCAAAGGTACTGCCCTGGTTCTCTTTGCTCTTGACCCATAGCTCGCCGTCATGGGCCTTGACAATTTTTTTGCAGAGGTAAAGTCCAAGCCCGGTACCGCCAACTTGGGAACGAGAACGGTGGCTGCGATAAAATTTGTCGAATAAGTGTGGCATCAGCGAGTCGGGGATCCCAATTCCTGTATCTGTCACCGTGGTCTCCACAAATGTATCGTTCACTGCCGAGCTGACCGTTATGACACTGCCGGCCGGGCTGTACTTAATGGCGTTATCCAGCAGATTAGTAAGGACTTCATAGATACTGACGCGGTCCACGCCGACGTGCGGCAGATCGAGGGCCAGCTTAGCTTCGATATGCACATTCGTAATGGCCGCCTTTAAATTCATGTCGACAATGGCTTGGTTGACTACTTCTGGCCAGGTCGTTTCGGTCAGATGCAGTTCCAGTTGATTATTTTCGATCCTGGCCACATTTAAGATGTTATTTATAAAGCCGCCCAGACTTTCGGCAGACACTTTGAGGTTGCGCATGAAGCGTTTGTGGTCATCATCGAGCTTGTCCATCAGCTCATCTTCGAAAACCTCGATGTAGCCGCGCATGATGGTAATTGGCGTGCGTAATTCATGGACAGCCAGGGCTACAAAGCTGAGGTCTAGGTCGTCGCGCGCGTAGCTGTCAGTACGATCAAAGAGGGAAACAATCACCTCGTTACCAAAAGGATTATCTTTGTTAAAATAGGCTGCCAGATCAAATTGTTTGAAAACGGCGGGATTTTTGCTATCCGGCAACCTTACACGCTGCCACATTGCGTGGTCAACAGCTTTGTTAGTTCGACATTCCTTAACCCAAGCATCAAGCGTCAGATCGCTGGAGAAAGACAGTTTAAAGATATCCCAAAAGACTGCCCCAACCATTTGCGAAGCATGCAGCCCGACGTAATCCTCGGCCATTTGGTCAACAAAAACAATATTGTCCTGAGAATCAAAAATAATGACTGGCATGGGTAGCTTGTCGCTCAGATCGCGTAGTTGTTGAATGCTGGTTGCATCAGCTCCTTTCAGAGTGTTACTGCTGCTGGCCATGTCATAAATCTTGCCCACCAGTTCGGTCAGGGCTTTTTTACCAATATGAATTTTTGTTAGATCCGGGGCCGGAATGTTACTGTGCTCGCTAGCCACATGCAAAATTGCTTGAGTCAAAACTCGAGCTGGCCGGAACATCATCTTGATCGTAAAAACAGTGGTTATTGCTCCAATAATAGCGATTGTTAAGCAATCCAGGGCAATAACTAAAGTCGTATGCTGTTCACCAATGATTTTGGGCCACAGCCAAATGAATACGCCAGCCAATAAACTGTCGAGAACAACCAACATGCATATGCGAATGATCTGCTGGCGGCGAAGTTTGTCTAGATCTTCTAACATGACCTAAGGTTTATAAGTTACGGCGCCTTGAGAGCCAACGATAGATATCCAAGTTTGGCCGGCATTGAGCTTGAGCTCTTCGCCCCCCAGGTTATTAAACTTGAATTGGCTGGTGCGGTCGGCTTTAGTCCACGTGCCTTCGGCGACTATTCCATCCTGGAATACATACATATGACCACTGCCTGTCGTAGCATAAATGTTGTGAATGCCATCACCATTGAGAGTATTGGTCATGACGAGGGCTATCACTACAGTCGGAGCTAATTGATTACCCGATTTCTCATCTTTGTGGATCTGACCACCCTCACTGCGTTTATATGTGTTGGTTGTAGCATCATAAGTATAGGTAGGGTTATATAAGTAACCCGAAATGTTAAAGTCAATGGTCTTCGCGGTGGGGGTTGCTGCTGGAGCTGGTGCCTTACGAGCGAAGCTGGTATAGGTACTGGTGCCGTATCCCTTAGATTTCTCAAGAGCTACAAGCCTATCAATACTGGTATAGACGTTATGAGGCGCATAGCGAGCAGTGATACGAGTATAGCTGCCGCTATTAGCGAACTGGTCCAGATTACGTACATTCAGGCTCTTAATTTGAGCTAAAGCGTCAGGACTGCCGCCCACGTGGGCTAAACTTCCTTGAAAAGGTAGAATCCAGTCCAGATAATAAGGACGGGCGCTGCGGATGGGTCCGACGTAATCAGGATTAGTATCTTGGAATAGCGCCAAAAAGCGGGTAATACCACCTTCGGCGATGGCTTCGTAAACAACTCCAGCACTATTGAGGCCAGATTGCGGGCGGGCATCCGGACTGTTCTCTATCATCACGCCCGTAACTGGCATAGCGGCTTGTTCTGGTGTCACTTGAACACCGCTGAGCGGTGAGGCGACGGTAGTAGGTTTTGGTGGTTCTTTTTTAACGGCCGTCCTTTTAATGACCACTGCACCTTGAGTCGTTGGTTTGTTATTGACGAACTTAAACCATCCTGCCAAACAGACAGCTGTCAGAAGGACAACAACCAGTAAAATCAAATACAAGTCTCGTCGTCTATATATCGGCAGATGCTTGAGCGGCCAGCGTTTAAAGTGCCGCTCGCGTCTACCAGGTTTTTCGGAATTCTCCGAGGTGTCTGCTGGTTGGTCTAAAAAGCTAGAATCTTCAACAGGCGGTTGGTTTTCTGAAGTGTCACTTAAGGTGCTATCACCTGTGTCGTCGTGTTTCGGGGCCTCTTTTTTGGGCGTTTTGGGAGAGCGAATCATATCATCCATAATGCTAAAGGCTATTGTACAGGAAGTTTGCTTGTTTTATGAAGCTTTATTTAGAGTGCAACAAGCTGTTGTTCGATACGTCTTAAGGATGTTTCTTTGCCAAGGACGCTCAAACTATCAGCGAGTTGAGGGCTAGCTGGAGCTTGAGTAGTAGCGATACGAACGAGGCTAAACAATATAGCTGGTTTTTGGCCTGTGGCTTCAAGCAGATCGTTAAGGCGTTTGGTGAGGTCTTCCCGGCTGAAATCGCTCTTCTCCAGACTGGCTTTGGTCTGCTCTAACAAAGTCTTAAGCTCTTCTGGCGTAAGTTTACCGAGCTGTTTGTGGCCACTAATTAGCTCTGGATTCACTGGCAAATCAGTAAAGAAAAAGCGTGTAAGGTCAGGCAGTTCGGCAAAAAACTTAAGGCGTTCCTGCACCAGACCTAAAACTTGTTTTTTATATGAGTCGTCATAATTTTTGGCTGCTTCGGGCCAGAAATCAGCTACTTTTTGGTACAGATCATCCAAGCTTAAGACACGAATGTGGGCGCCATTCATCCATAGCAGGCGATTTTCATCGAAGTGCGCCCCGCTCTTTTGAACGCGGTTCAAGCTGAACTTCTGAATTAGTTCCTCGACACTAAAGATTTCCTGCTCAGTGCCGTCGTTCCAACCCAGTGAGGCCATAAAGTTAATTAAGGCTTCTGGCAGGTAACCCTCTTTGGCATAATCCATGATATCTTTGGCGCCGTCGCGCTTGCTGAGCTTCTTTTTGCCGTCCGGACCCATCACAAATGGCATGGTAGCCAGCAATGGCCGTTCAATTTCCAGTGCTTCATACAAGTTGAGGTAGCGCGGTACGGATGCCAAAAACTCCTGGGAGCGGATAACGTGCGTAATTTCCATCAGCAAATCGTCAATGATGTGAGCAAAGTTATAAGTTGGGTAGCCGTCGGACTTCATCAGGATAAAATCATCGATGGCTTCCTCGCCGGCGGACAAATCACCCATGACTTCGTCGTGCCACTGATAAGGTTTAGGATCAGACTTAAGGCGCAGCGGCTGGCTGCCATCCCAAGCTGGTGGATTCTCTGGACGGTGATCACGGTATAAGAAAGCTTTTTTAGCAGCCTTAGCCTCATTGCGGAAAGCATCAACTTGTTCGGCTGTATATGGGTCGGCATAAGCTCTGCCCTTGTCCACAAGCTTTTGTGCCCACTCTTTATATGTAGCTAATCTTTCGCTTTGCAGGTACGGCGCAAATGGCCCGCCGACATCGATGCCTTCGTCCCACTGCAGACCCAGCCAGCGCAAAGACTGCATGATGTGCTCACCAGAGCCTTCGACTTCGCGAACTTTGTCAGTATCTTCCAGGCGCAACAAAAATTGCCCGTCGTTCTGGCGAGCCAGTAACCAGGCAAAAAGAGCCGTGCGGACACCACCTACGTGCATATAGCCAGTTGGACTAGGGGCAAAACGGGTACGGACAGTCGGTTTCATATCTGTCAGTATAAAGGAATCAGCAGTTTTTATTAAGAGGTAAAACGTTTCGTCCTTTTGGACTCCTCAGCTTACATACACATGTAAGGACGTTGATGAGGGAGAAAAGCAGTTTAAAGACCAAAGGTCTAAAAAGAGTTTTCGATCACCTCGAGGGGACTGTGCCTTGTTCCTAGGCGTATTATTTTGCCTGGAGTGTGCACTCAAGCTACCTTCCCCCGCTTTCAAAAAAGCGATAGCATACCCTAGCCTACTTGACGTTTTCGCCAAACAGACACATCTCGTTACCGAGATTTTTACTTCCGGGCAGAAGTGAAATGATGGCCAACTAAGACATTGAACTTTTGTCATTGATGCTCGTCGCCGTGACTTCCTTGACTTCATTCTTACGAGCCGTTAATTCTGCATCCAGCCATTGCACGCAGAAAGTCGCAACGCCAATGAGTAGGCAAAAGATGCTGATCCAGATCCCAGCTATGGTCCAGTTCACGCCTACTGCATGCCCATCTTCGTTAGTTACTCCGTAACCGACAAGGGCGACGAAAAAAATGGCGACCATGGCCACCATCGTCATTACATACAATGACATAACAACGTGTCTCTTCATTTCAATTCCTTCCGGATGCTATTCAAACAGGGCGTTTGAATAGAATAACTCTAGCATAAATATGGTATTAAGTCAAAGCATTTAACAGAGGTAATGTGAACGAAAAATCTAAATAGAGCTAGCAATTCTAAGAAGCTGGTCGGTACTTAAATTAGAATCTCCCTCGATGGTGTAGCGGACCCCATTATTAACCCAGGTGGCGCTCGTTCCGTTGTATACGTAGATTGCTTGGCCTTTGACC
>Ga0157379_10001630_pt1 | contig 18522 bp, 12 predicted proteins | sample S25metaG_FD_121802 | JGI IMG/M metagenome (GOLD analysis project Ga0157379, IMG submission 121802) | Switchgrass rhizosphere microbial communities from Kellogg Biological Station, Michigan, USA - S2-5 metaG | ecosystem: Host-associated > Plants > Roots > Rhizosphere > Soil | place: USA... | reverse complement strand
GGCGACGATGTCGAGCCCGGTCGAGCTGGTCAGCGGGCCGGGCTCGGGGCCGGCCACCGCGTAGCGGTACCAGGGGTGGCCGCATTGGCCGAACAGGTGGGTGGGCGCGGCGAGGTCGAGAAGGATCACGCCGGGCAGGGCCAGGGTCACGACCCGGTGCGGCGCGTGCGGCGCGGGCGGAAGCGCGGTGCCGCCCGGTTCCGCGGGCGCGGCAGGCGGCCAGGGCCAGGTTGGTGGCACGAATCCGATGATAGTTGTCTTTCCTGCCACTGTCTGGCCCGGCTGGCGGGCGTGAGGATGGCTGCCATGACCGACACCAACGGCGCCCGGGCGCCGCTTCCCGACGTTGACGTGCTGTTCTTCGACGGCTTCGACGAACTCGACTCGATCGGCCCGTGGGAGGTGCTGGCCGCGGCCGGTTTCCCGGTCCGGGCCGCGGGCTTCCCCGGCGAGGCCGGCACCGTGCGCGCCTCGAACGGACTGCGGGTGGTGACCGACGGACCGCTCGGCGACGCCCCGGGCCTGGTGATCGTGCCGGGCGGCGGCTACTGGGACCCGGGCGCCGGGGTGCGCCAGCAGATCGCCGACGGTGCGCTGGCCGCCCGCCTGGTCGCGCTGCACGCCGCGGGCACCGTGCTGGCCTCGGTGTGCACGGGCGCGATGCTGCTGTCCGCCGCGGGCCTGCTGCGGGACCGCCCGGCGGTCACCAACAAGCTGGCTCTCGGCCTGCTGGCCCGCGACGGCGCGCAGGTCCGCCAGGAGGCCAGGGTGGTCGACGACGGCGACATCATCACCGCGGGCGGCCCGATGGCCGGCGTCGACCTGGCCGTGCGCATCGTGGAGCGCTACCTGGGCCCGGACGCGGCGCTGGCCGCCGCGGGCCGCCTCGAGCACGAGCAGCGCGGCCCGGTCCTGGTCACCGCCCGCGCCCGGGCTGCCGTCTAGCGGCGGGCCAGCTTCCAGGCGGCCGGGTGACGCCGGGCCGGCCGGCCGGCACGAGTACAGAACCGTCCGGGCCCGCGGGAGAATCGGGTTATGGACGTCGCGGACACCTTCGGGTTCCTGCTCGGGGCCTGGCGGGTGAGCCGGTCGATCGAGGACCGGCTGGCGGGGATGACCGGATCCTTCGAGGGGTCAGCGCTGCTGGTGATCCCGCCGGAATGGCAGGCGCGCGGCGTCTGGGCACGCTACGACGAAACCGGCACCCTGCAGTTCGGCGGCCACAGCGGCCCGGCCAGCCGGACGCTGGGCTACATGCGGCGCTTCGACGGCACGGTAGCGGTGTTCTTCCCCGACGGCCGCCCCTACATCGACCTCGACCTGCGGACCGGGTCCTGCGAACGGGATCACCCGTGCCGCGAGGACACGTACCACCTCACGTTCACCGTCCACTCGCTGGACGAGTTCGAGGAGCACTGGGAGGTCCAGGGCCCGGACAAGAACTACCGGGCCATCACGACCCTCCGCCGCGAACCTCCCGACCCGCAGGGCCTGACTACGGCGTAAACAGACGCGCAGGCCAGCCACCGCTGGGCCGCGCGTGACACCTTGCGCGTTGCGGGCGCAAGGTGGGAGGCATGCCGGCTGTGTCGTTCAATGGTGTCCTGGTCATTGGGCTGGTGGCGGTCGCCGTCCCAGCAATATGCGGCTGGTGGCCCGGGCTGCCAGTGCCCGGTGCGGTGCTGGAGGTCATTGCCGGGATAATCATCGGCCCGTCGGTTTTGGGCTGGGTACATGTGGATGCCGCGGTGCAGGTGCTGAGCGATCTTGGTCTCGGAATGCTGCTGTTCCTGGCCGGCCTGGAGATCGATGTGCAGCGGCTGCGGGGGCCCCTTGGGCGGCTGGCAGGCGCGGCCTTCGCCATGTCGGCGGTGCTGGGCCTGCTGTGCGCTCTCGGGCTCAGCCTCGCCGGGCTGGCCAGCCAGCCGCTGTTCCTGGCGATCGTGCTGATCTCCACATCCGCTGGGCTTTTGCTGCCGCTGCTGAAGGACGCACGCGAGGAGAACACTCCGTTCGGCCAACTGGTGATGACAGCCGCCGCCCTGGCGGAAGTAGTCCCGATCCTGTTGCTGTCGCTGTTGTTCTCCGCCGCTTCTGAAACAGCCGCCCAGCGGCTCAGCTCGCTGGCGATCTTTCTCCTCCTGCTGACGGTCGTGGGCCTCGCGCTGGGACGGGTGCGCCGGCTGGCGGGCCTGGACCGGCTGCTGGACCGGCTGGACGACCAGAGCGCCCAGCTGCGGGTGCGCGCCGCCTTGACTCTTGCCCTGGCCTTTGGCGTGCTGGCCTACCGGTTCGGGTTCGCCTCGATCCTGGGCGCGTTCGCCGCCGGACTGCTGGTGCGCATGATCGACATCACGGGCCGCACCCCGCACCCGCAATTCCAGACCAAGATGCAGGGCATCGGATTCGGGTTCCTGATCCCGATCTTCTTCATCACCACCGGTGTGCAGTTCGACCTGCCTGCGTTGCTCGGTCACCCGGCCGCGCTAGCAGAGGTGCCCCTGTTCCTCCTCGCGCTGCTCGTCGTGCGGGGGCTCCCCGCGCTGGCCTACATCCGTCTCATCGGCCGCCGCCTGGTCCCTGTCGCCGGCCTGATGCAGGCCACCACGCTCACCTTCGTGATCGTGGCCAGCCAGGTCGGCCTGGCAACTGGGCACATCTCCACCACCGCCAGTGCCTCGCTTCTCGCCGCCGGGTTGCTTTCCGCCGCCGTGTTCCCGGGAGCGGCCATGCGGCTGCTGGTCCACGGCCGGCTGCCAGCGGGCACACCGGCCGGGGGCACACCGGCCGGAACGGCCGATCAGCCAGTCACCGACGCCCAGCCCGAGGCTTGACGGGACCGGCAGGCGGCATCCAGGTTGCTTGCAGGGGCGGAAAGATCGGGGATGAGACTGTTGAGCAAGATCACTCCGGGCGTTCTGGCGCCGTCGCATGAGGTTCTGACCCCCGGCGAATGGCGCGCCAAGGGCTCCGGGCAGCGCAGGGCAGTGCCTCGGTCCAGCCACGCGGGGTGGATTCCGCCGGCGGACCGGCCCGACCCGGTCACTGTCCTCGAAGAGCAAGCAAAGACCCGGGTGCCGGATCTGATGCCGATCCGGTACGGCCGCATGGCTGTCTCACCGTTCGCCTACTTCCGTGGCGCGGCAGCGCCGATGGCGTGGGATCTCGCGCATACCCCCACGACTGACATTCGTGTGCAGGCCTGCGGTGACGCGCACCTGCTGAACTTCGGCATGTACGCCGCACCCGACCGGCGCCTGGTCTTCGACGTCAACGACTTCGATGAGACGCTTCCGGCGCCGTTCGACTGGGACGTCAAGCGGCTGGCCGCCAGCGTCGCCGTCGCCGCGCGGGAACATGGCTTCAGCGACCGCGCCGTCCACACCGCCGCACGCGTGACCGTGCGCAGCTATCGCACAAAGGTGGCCGGCTATGCCGCGATGCGCTTCCTCGATGTCTGGTACTCCAGGATCGACATCGACGAGGTAAACCGGGTGTTCGACGCGCTGCAGCCCAAGGCGGCTGTGCGCCGGCGCCACCGGGATATTGCAAAGGCGCAACGCCGCACAAGCCAGCAAGCATTGATGAAAATGTGCGACCTGGCCGACGGGCAATACCGCATCCGCCCGGCTTACCCAGTGATCGTGCGGTTCCCCGTCGAGCGCTATCCGAACGTCCTGGAAGAGCTGCGCGGGGCCGTCACACGCTACCTGCAAACGCTGGAGGCGGACCGGCGGGAGGTGCTGCGGCATTACTACTTCGGCGACTTCGCGCGCAAGGTTGTCGGCGTTGGGTCGGTCGGAACTGAGGCATTCGTCATGCTGCTGCTCGGTGATCGCCCCGATGAGCCATTGTTCCTGCAACTGAAGGAGGCGCAGGATTCGGTGCTGGCCCCGTTCGCCGGTCCCAGCAAATTCAGGCATCAAGGCAAGCGCGTTGTCATCGGCCAGCGCCTGACCCAGGCCGCCGCCGATCCGTTTCTCGGCTGGACCAGTGGTATCGATGCGGATGGCACCGGCAGCAAGCACTACTACGTACGCCAGCTGCGTGACATGAAAGGCAGCATGAGCGTCCCCCTGATGGACCCGCTCCAGCTCGGCTACTACGGCCGGCTCTGCGGCTGGGCGCTCGCCCGAGCACACGCCAGGACCGGGCAGGCCAGCATGATCACCGGTTACCTGGGCGCGAGCGAAGTGATCGACCACGCCATCGCGGACTTCGCCACCGCCTACGCCCGGCAGAACGAGCAAGACCACCAGCGGCTGCTCGAAGCCATCTCCGCCGGCCGCGTGCAAGCCATCAAAGAAAACCAGTAGCGCCGGAGGATCTAGGCACACAGGAGCGAAGCTGACCGCCGGCCCGCAACCCGTGCCGTGGTGGTCCGGGGGCTCGGGCCCCCGGGAAAGCACCGCGGCCCACGCGGAAGGTGCCCGGAGGGCACCGACCAGCATGGGCCGGCCCGTGGGGGTCCGGGGGCTCGGCCCCCGGGGAAGCACTGCGGCCCACGCGGAAGGTGCCCGGAGGGCACCGACCAGCATGGGCCGGCTCGTGGAGGTGGCGGGAATCGAACCCGCGTCCTTCGGTACTTCACCAGGGCTTCTCCGGGCGCAGCCTGCACTAGCTTTTCTCAGCCCCGGCGTTCACGCAGGCGAGTCGCCGACGGGCTCAGTCACTGTTTGATGTCCTGCCTAGCCCCGTGACCGGGCTGGACAGTTGATCCTCCTAGCTGATGCCAGGCACCGGGCCGGAGGAGCTCCCGGGCTGACAGACGTCCTGGCTAGCTGTTGTTAGGCAGCGAGCGCGACGTCAGTGCGCGTTGAATTGGCACTTGAATTTTGCGGTCACGGGATTAACGAGGGCACAACCGCAACCCTCGGCCCGCTTCCCCTGGATCGACTACCGAAGTCGAAACCGATCACCCCCTATTGAGTTGTACCGGCGGAACGACTGCCGGAGCAGGCGGTGCCGCCATGATCCAGTTTAGCCGATTCCCCGCCCCGGCAGCTAATCCCAGACAGCAAGAAGCCCGAGACCAGCCCGGGGGCCCGGCTACGAAGAAGCTGGCAGGTTCTCCAGGAACGCCCGGGCTACTGGTGCGGCCGACGAGCTCGCCGACTTCGTCAGCTCCAGCACCGCGAACGCCACCCCGCCGCGGTACCCAACGAACCACACCGCGCGCAGGCCGTTGTGCCTGGGACCCAGCGACACGTTGCCGACCTGCCCGAACACCGCCGGACCGCGCACGTTGGCGGACCGTGCCGCCCCGCTGGTCACTGTCTGCCGCATCAGCGACCGCAGCGACGTCAGCACCGTGGACGAGAACGGGTGGTTCGGGCCGGGCCCCGGCGACGGCGGGTTGGTCACCAGCACCGGCCGGTGCCAGCTCCCGGACTGCACCACGCCAGCCATCAGCGCCATCTGCAGCGGGCTGAACGTCACCCGGCCCGCCCCCATCGTGTCCGCGGCCAGCTGCGGGACGCTGGCTGACGCGGGCGCCGACCCGGCGCTGGCCGGGACCGGCAGCTGCCAGGGCGCCCCGATGCCGAAGCTCTTCGCCGCGCTGATCAGCTGGGCGCTGGTCAGCCGGAGCGACAGCGTGGCGAACGCGGTCGAGCAGCCCGCGGCGAAGTCCGTGCTGAACGCCGGCTCGGGGCCGAGCCCCCGCTGCCTCGGATGGTTGGTGAAGGTCCGCCCGCCGACCTCGCTCTTGGCCATGCACGGGATCCGCGTGTTGACGTTGAAGCCGTCGCTGATCAGCGCGGCCGTGGAAACCAGGCTGAAGGCCTGGCCCGGCCGGTAGGCCCCGTTCAGCGGGCTGATCTCGGGCAGCCGGTGGCCCTGGTGGGTCGCCACCGCGAGGATCCGGCCGGTCGAGGGGTCGATGGCGACCAGCGCCGCGGAACCGTGCAGCGACTTGACCGCCTGGGTGGCGGCGTCCTGCACGCCCGAGTCAATGGTGGTGCGGACCGGCTGCCCCGGGTGACCGGACCAGCGGGCCAGCACGGACATCTGGCGGCCGGCCAAGTTCTCCGCCACCACGCTGGTCGACGGCGTGCCGACCAGCGTGCGCTGGAAGGCCTGCTGCAGTCCGGACAGGCCGACCGTGGCGCCCGGCTGGTAGGAAACCCCGTTGTTGCGGAGCACGGTCGCGGTCTCGGTGCCGACCCGCCCTACCACCGAGCTGGCCGTGCTGTCGAACAGCCGCAGCATGGCCCGCTTGATCTGCAGGCCGGGCACGTGCCTGAGCTGGTGGCGCAGCCGGTGATACGCGTGCGGCGTGAACCGGGCCAGCTCGAAGAACTGCTTGGACGGCGCGGCCAGGATGTCGCCGTAGACCTCGTTGACGTCCAGGCCGGTCACCGCGGCGAGCGCGCCCGCGGTCCGGAGGGGGCTCTTCAGGCTGGTGGGCATGACCCCGGCGACGAACACCCGGCTCCGCTTGGCCAGCGGCCGGCCGGCCGCGTCGAGCAGCGGGGCCCGCCGTGGGGTCGTGGTGACCACGGCCAGCCGGTATCCGGGCTTCAGCGCCGGGTTGATCACGCTCGGGCTCCACATGACCTTCCACGTCGAGTGGATCCTGCGCAGCGTGAACACGCCTTCGTAGCGCCACGGTGCGACGCTGCGGCCCAGGTCGATCGCGGCGTGGAAGTGCGCCTCGCCGACGTCACCGTGCTGGGTGATGTGGCCCATCTGCAGCGTGATATCGGCCGCGCCGAGCTGCCGGTAGGCGGTCCGCAGCTGGCTGGTGACCTCGTCCGGGGCACCTGTGGTGTACGCGGCCGCCTCGCGGTAGTGGCCTTGTTCCCAGGCGAGCAGGAAGGACTGCACGGTCGGCTCGACCGACGGGTCCGGCGTGCTGGCCGTCACCAGCAGGTAGCCGAGCAGCCCGGCCACCACGACGGTGATGACCGCTTTCTTCGGCGTCAGCCGCGGCCGCTTGGCGGCCGGCCGGGCTGTCGTGGCGGGCTTCTTGGCCGGCGGCCGGCGGCCCGCCGGCCCGGCTGGTGCCGCAGGCGTGACCGGTCCCGCAGGCGCGGCCGGGCCGGCCGGCGCGGCGGGCGGAGCGGCCGGTGGCCCGACCGGGGCCGCAGGTGGCGCGGCCGGCGCCGCAGCGGGCCCGGCGGGCGCCAGCGCGGACGGCCCGGGGCCCGCCACGAGCTTGTCGCCGGCCGGATGACCGGCTCGAGGGCCGGCTTCCGGCGGTGCCACTGAATGTGACCGGATGACGGCTGGCGGCCCGCTGACCGGCGCCCCAGGCAGGGTCTGGCTGATCGGCGGCTGCGCCGTCAGGGACCAGCCGCCCTGCGTGATCGCCCCGGTCAGCGGGCCGGCCTGCGGCTGGCCCACCGCCGGGGCCAGCGAGTCCGGACCGGCGCCCGGCACGCTGCCCGCCTGCGGGCCCTCCGCCCCCAGGTCATCAGCCCGCATCGGACCCGCGGCGCCCCGGCTGGCCGGGGATCGCGGGACCGCCGGCGGCCGGCCGGGCGGTGGCGCCGTCCAGCTGGACGGCACCGGCAGCGGCGTGCTCGTGCGTGGCCGGGCCGGCTCAAACGGCCCGCGCATGGCGTCATCCGCCAGCGGCGCTTCCTCCGCGGGCGATGGCTCCTCCGCCAGCGGCGGCGTATCGGCGGGCGGCGGGGCGGGCCAGGCGGAGGGGCTGCGGACGGGCTGCTCGGCGGGTGGTGTGGTGCCCTGCGGAGCCTGGCTGGCGGGCGGCTGGGCCGGGCCGGACGGCCCGGGGAACCACGGGGTGGGCTGCGGCGGGAGCCAGGCGCGCGGGGTGGTGGTCCCGGTGCTGCCGAAGGCGGCGGGCGGGCCGTCGAGGTGATCACCGCCGAACGGCGGCTGACCCGTGTCGTTGCCCAGTGTGCCGTTGCCCAGTGTGCCGTTGCCCAGCGTGCCGTTACCGGCCAGACCGTTTCCCGGCTGCCCGGGCCCCTCCGCCCCGTGCTCAGCCGCACCGTGCCCGTCGGCACCGTGCTCAGCCGCCCCGTGCTCAGCCGGGCTGCGCCCGGCCGCCCCGTTGCCCGAGCTGTTCGGGGGCGGGCTGGTAACGGACCAGCCGGGCGGCCACGTGCTGCCGGGCCCCGTGCTGCCTGGCCCCGTGCTGCCGGGCCCCGTGCTGCCTGGCCCCGTGCTGCCTGGCACCGTGCTGCCGGGGGCCGGGTCAGCGGGGGAGTTCTCGGCAGGGGGGGTCCCCGGCCCGTCCTGGTCAGGGCGGGCCGGCCGGACCGGCGCGGCGTGTGTACCGCGCTTACGCATGCGCGCCATCACTCGCCACTGGTCTACCTTCGCCGCCGCAACGCACGGTCAACCTCCCTGGCCGCGTCCCGCGCCGCGAGGTCTTGACGCTTGTCGTAGGACCTCTTGCCGCGGGCGAGCGCCAACTCGACCTTGGCCTTGCCGTCCTTGAAGTACAGGGCCAACGGAACCAGCGTCAGGCCACGCTCGGTGGTCTCGCTGGCGAGCTTGTCGATCTCCCTACGGTGCATGAGCAGCTTACGTGTGCGGCGCGGCTCATGGTTGGTCCATGTGCCTTGCGTGTACTCCGGGATGTGCACGTTGTGGAGCCATACTTCATGGTCGGATATCTGCCCGAAGCCATCGGTGAGCGACGCGCGCCCGGCACGCAGCGACTTCACCTCGGTCCCGGTCAGCACCAGGCCGGCCTCGTAGACCTCTTCGATGTGGTAGTCGTGCCTGGCGCGCCGGTTCCTGGCAATCATTTTCAGGCCCTGATCGGCTGCCACTGGTCTCCTGTCCGCTGGGCGGTCACGCCCGCAGGTAGCGGCGGAGCGTCAGGAGCGACGTGGCGCCGGTCAGCACCACGCCGATGATCATCGCGAGAGCGATGACCTGGACCAGGTCGGTGGCGCTCAGCTGGACGTTGAAGGGGAAGTACTGCTGCAGCGTATCGAGCCAGAGCGACTTGACCCCAATCAGAAGCCCGGCCGCGACCAGCCAGCCGAACAGGCCCGCGATGATCCCCTCGACCAGGAAGGGCAGCTGAACGTAGAAGTTCGAGGCGCCGACCAGGCGCATGATGCTGGTCTCCCGGCGCCGGTTGAAGGCCGACAGCCGGATCGTGTTGGCGACCAGCAGGATCGCCGCGATGATCAGGATGATCGCGATGATCACCACGGCGTTCCTGGCGCCGTTCAGCAGCTTGTAGAACTTGTCCAGGATCGACGAGTCGTCCACGACCTGGTCCACCCCGTCGCGGCCGTCCACGGTCTGCGCCACGATCGGGAAGTCTGTCTGCGTGTTCCTGAGCTTGACCTGGAACGAGTCCGGGATGTCGCCCTTGGACACGGAGTTGACGAACGACTGGTTCTGCGAGAACTCCTGGCGGAACCGGGAGTACGCCTCTTCCTGCGACTCGTACCGGACGCTGACCACCTGCGGCAGGTTCTTCAGGTCGGCCTCGATCTGGGCCCGCTCAGCGGCGGTGGCCGCTCCGTTGTGCTCGCACTGCGGGCTGACACTGGACCTGGTGCAGAGGTAGATAGACAGCTGAACCCGGCCCTGCCAGTAGGTCCTGGTGTTGTCCACCTGCTTGACGAACAGCAGGCCGGTGCCGAGCAGGGACAGGCTGATCGCGACGACCACGACCAGCGCGATCGTCATGGTCAGGTTCCGCCTCAGGCCAATCCAGACCTCATGGAAGACGAACTGCGCACGCATGTGACGATCCTTCGGTAGTTCCCTCGCCGGGTCCCCGGTCAGTAGGCCTGACCGTAGACCCCTCGGGACTGGTCGCGGACGACCTTGCCGTACTCGAGCTCGATGACCCGCTTGCGCATGGAGTCGACGATCGCGGCGTCGTGCGTGGCCATGACGACGGTCGTGCCGGTGCGGTTGATGCGGTCGAGGACCTTCATGATGCCGATCGAGGTGGCCGGGTCGATGTTCCCGGTGGGCTCGTCGGCGAGCAGGATCATCGGGCGGTTGACGAACGCCCGGGCCATGGCGACCCGCTGCTGCTCGCCGCCGGACAGCTCGTCGGGCATGCGGTCGCGCTTGCCCTCCAGGCCGACCAGGTCGATGACCTCCGGCACGACCTTGCGGATGAACCGCCGGGGCTTGCCGATGACCTCGAGGGCGAACGCGATGTTCTGGTAGACGTTCTTGTTCGGCAGCAGCCGGAAGTCCTGGAACACGCAGCCGATCCGGCGCCGCAGGTGCGGCACCTTCCAGTTCGTGAGCCGGGCGAGGTCCTTCCCGGCCACGTGAATCCGGCCGCCGGTGGGCCTCTCTTCCTTCAGCACGAGCCGGAGGAAGGTCGACTTACCCGACCCCGACGGGCCAACCAGGAAGATGAACTCGCCCTTCTCGACGTCAATGTTGACGTTCTCAAGGGCAGGCCGGTTCTGGTTGGGGTACGTCTTAGTGACGTTGTCGAAGTGGATCACAGGCCCATCGCAGCGCTCGACGATAGTGCGGAGGCGTCCCGGTGCCGCAGCATCCCGGTTTGGCCTCGGGCTAGTCTAGGGGGAAACTGGTCAGGAGGACCCAACATCGGCGAAGTGACCCCGGCGGGGACGCCGGTCCAGAGGGGACCAGGATGAGCTGCGAACATCTCATCTGCGCGGCGTGCACTGGACCCGTGGCGGAAGGCAACTGCCCGGTCTGCCAGGCCGCACGTGCGCAAGTTCATCACCACTCCAGCGGGCTGCGGGTGCCACTGATCCTGGTCACGCTGGCCGTGCTGCTGCTCCTGCTGGCCATGCACCTGGCCCAGTAAGGCCGGGGGTAAGGCCAGGGGTAACGCCCGGGGCTACGAACCCTGCTGGCGCAGCCAGCGGATCTCGGCGTCGATGAACTCATCGATCTCGCCGTCCATCACCGCGGCCGTGTTCCCGGTTTCCACCCCGGTCCGCACGTCCTTGATGTTCTGGTACGGGTGCAGCACGTAGTTGCGGATCTGGGTGCCCCAGCTCGTGGTGGTCGCGCCGCGCAGCTCGGCCATCTTGGCCGCCTGCTCCTCGCGCTTGCGCTCCAGCAGCTTGGCCTGGAGCACGGTCATCGCGCTGGCCCGGTTCTGGATCTGGCTGCGCTCGTTCTGGCAGGACACCACGATCCCGGAGGGCAGGTGGGTGATCCGGACCGCCGAGTCGGTGGTGTTGACGCCCTGGCCGCCGGGACCGCTGGACCGGTACACGTCGATCCGCAGTTCGTCGTCCGGGATGTCGATGTGGTCGGCCCGCTGCACTACCGGGATCACGTCCACGCCCGCGAACGAGGTCTGGCGGCGGCCCTGGTTGTCGTACTTGGAGATCCGCACCATCCGGTGCGTGCCGTGCTCGCCGCGCAGCGTCCCGTAGGCGTACGGGGCCTTGATCGCGAACGTGGTGGACTTGATCCCGGCTTCTTCCGCGTAGGAGGTGTCGTAGACCTCGGTCGGGTAGCCGTGCCGCTCGGCCCAGCGCAGGTAGATGCGCTGCAGGCCCTCCGCCCAGTCGGCCGCGTCGGCCCCGCCGGCCTGCGCGTTGATGGTGATCAGGGCCTCGCGCGAGTCGTACTCGCCGGACATCAGAGTCCTGATCTCCAGCTGGTCCATTTCCTTGCGCAGCACGGCCAGGTCGCGCTGGGCCTCGGCCCGGGCGGCCTCATCGTTCTCACTGTCGGACAGCTCGAACATGATCATCGTGTCGTCGAGCCGCTGCCGCAGGCTGGCCAGCCGGGACAGCTCCCCGTCCAGGTAGGACAGCCGGCGGGTGACCGCCTGCGCCTGCTCCTGGTCCTCCCACAGGGACGGGTCGGCGGCGCGTTCGCGCAGCGCGTCGGCTTCCTTGCTCATCGCGCTCGGGTCGAGCACGGCTTCCACACTGGCGAGCTTCGCCGTCAGTTCGGCGATCTCGCCGGCGGGGTCGGTGGCCATGGCGGAAGCCTACGTCAGAAGAGGGGGTCAGATTTCCATACTGCTGTGGCGCAAGTGACCCGGCTGGACATCGTGCCTAGCCCGGGCCAGCCGCCGCGGCCGGCCCGGGCCCACCGCGGTCAGTCGGGCAGCCGGCTGGCGCTGACCAGGGTGCGGATGGCCCGCACCGCCACCGACAGCATGGCCACGGTGAACACGTCGCTCTCCCAGATCTCGGTCAGCGTCTGGCCGGCCCGGATCACCGCGGACTCGTTCCGGCGGGCCCAGGCCAGCAGCCGCTGCTCCGGGGTGCTGCCCGAGCCGGTCACCATCAGCACGTCCTTGGCCAGCGCGGCGTGCGCGGCGTACAGGTCGTCGCGGAGCGCCCCGCGGGCCATCGTGCTCCACCGGTCGTCCCTGGGCAGCGCGGTGATCCGGTCCCGGAGCCGGCCGATCTGGAGCCGGTCGGACAGGTCGAAGTAGACCTCGGCGGCCTCCTCCACCGGCCGCTTGGCCGACGTGGCCACCTGGACGATGTCGAACGCCGAGTAGCCGGGCACCATCGCCGAGACCCGGTCGGCCAGGTCGGCGGGCACGCCCTTGGCGGTCAGCACGCTGCGCCGCTCCTCGAACCCGGTCACGTCGCGGCCGGCCAGCCGCTTGGGCACGCTGGCCGCGACCGCGGCCATGCCGTCGGCGAAGAAGTCGACCGTGGGCTGGATGCGGAACGGCGGGCGGCGGTTGGCCACCAGCCAGCGGACCGCGCGTTCGGTCAGCTTCCGGCCCTCGAGCAGCATCTGGATCTGCACGGTCGTGTCGACCTGGCCGTCCAGGGCCTCGACCTGAGCCCAGAAGTCCGGCATCTGGAGCACGTCCCTGGCTACCAGCCAGGCCCGGGTGAGGTCCGGGACGGACGCCCCGGTCTCCTCGCTCTGCCGGAACAGCGACGTGATGCCGGACCGGTCGATCATGTCGTTGACCACCACGGTGGTGATGATCTCCCGGTGCAGCCGGTGGGGCGGCATCAGGTCCGCGAACCGTTCCCGCATCGGCGCCGGGAAGTAGCTGGTCAGCACCTGGCGCAGGTAGGGGTCGTCGGGCACGTCGGAGGCCAGCACGTCCTGCGCAGTGGCGATCTTGGTGTGCGCGAGCAGCACGGAGAACTCGGGCACGGTCAGGCCCGCCCCGGCCGACCGGCGCTCAGCCAGCTCCCGGTCGCCGGGCAGCACGTCCAGCCGCCGGTGCACCCGCCGGTCCCGCTCCAGCTTCCTGATGTACCTGGCGTGCACGTGCAGCATCGACGGGGCCTGCGCGCGGGCCAGCGCCAGCGCCCGGTTCTGCTGGTAGTTGTGCGCCAGTACGAGCGCGGCGACCTCGTCGGTCATCTCGTGCAGCAGCCGGCTCCGGTCGGCCGCGGACAGGCCGCCCGTCTCCATCGCCGCGGCCAGCACGATCTTCATGTTGACCTCGTGGTCGGAGGTGTCCACCCCGGCCGAGTTGTCGATGAAGTCGGTGTTGACCAGCCCGCCGGCCAGCGCGTACTCGATCCTGGCCTCCTGGGTCAGGCCCAGGTTGCCGCCTTCCCCCACCACCCGGGCGCGCAGCGCGGTGGCGTCGATCCTGACGCTGTCGTTGGACCGGTCCCCCACGTCCGCGTGGCTCTGGTTGCTGGCCTTCACGTAGGTGCCGATGCCGCCGTTCCACAGCAGGTCCACCGGGGCCGCCAGGATCGCCGAGACCAGCTGGTCCGGGGTCAGCGAGGCGGCGTCGCTGTCCAGTCCGAGCACCGCGGCGGCCTGCGGGGTCAGCCGGACCGACTTGGCGGTGCGCGGCCACACCCCGCCGCCCGCGGAGATCAGCGCCGGGTCGTAGTCCGCCCACGACGACCGGGGCAGCGCGAACAGCCGGGCCCGCTCGGCGAAGCTGGCCGCCGGATCGGGGTCCGGGTCGATGAATACGTGCCGGTGGTCGAACGCGGCGATCAGCCTGATGTGCTCGGACCGCAGCATGCCGTTGCCGAACACGTCGCCGGACATGTCGCCGACGCCCACCGCGGTAAAGTCCTGCGCCGCGGTGTCCAGGCCGAGGGTCTGGAAGCCGAACTTCACCGACTCCCACGCCCCGCGCGCCGTGATGCCCATCTTCTTGTGGTCGTAGCCGTCCGAGCCGCCGGACGCGAACGCGTCGCCGAGCCAGAACCCGTAGCCCGTGGCGATCTCGTTGGCGGTGTCGGAGAACGTGGCCGTGCCCTTGTCCGCGGCCACCACCAGGTACGGGTCGTCGCCGTCGTGCCTGGCCACCCGCGGCGGCGGCACCACCTTCCCGGCGGACAGGTTGTCGGTGATGTCCAGCATGGCCGAGATGAACATCTTGTAGCAGGTCAGAACCTCAGCGCCGACAGCGTCGCGGTCGCCGGAGGCGGGCAGCTGCTTGCACACGAAGCCGCCCTTGGCCCCGGACGGCACGATGACCGAGTTCTTCACCTCCTGCGCCTTGGCCAGCCCGAGGACCTCGGTGCGGAAGTCCTCAGGGCGTTCCGACCAGCGCAGCCCGCCCCGCGCGACGTGCGCGAACCGCAGGTGCACCCCCTCGAACCGGGGCGAGTAGACGAACAGCTCGAACCGCGGCCGGGGCGCGGGCAGGTCGGGTACCTCGGCCGGGTCCAGCTTGACCGCGAAGTAGGGCAGGCCCGCGCCGGGCTCCGCCTCCTCCTGGAAGTAGTTGGTCCGCAGCGTGGCGCGGATCAGCGCCCAGACCGCCCGCAGGATCCGGTCCTGGTCCAGGCTGGCCACCTCGTCGAGCTCACCGCTGATCTCCTCGGCGATAGCCTCGCTCCGCTCGGCCTGACCGGGTTTCCGGTCCGGGTCGAACCGGGACTCGAACAGCGTGACCAGCAGCCGGGTCACGGTCACGTTGGACCGCAGCACCCGGGCGATGTAGTTCTGGCTGAACGAGGTGCCCGCCTGCCGCAGGTACCGGGCGTAGCCGCGCAGGATCACGACCTGGCGCCAGGTCAGCGCGGCGTCCAGGACCAGCGCGTTGAAGTCGTCGTCCTCGGTCCGGCCGCGCCACAGCGCGTCCAGCGCCCCTTCGAGCAGCGGCCGGACCGCCTCCAGCGAGGCCGCGGGCCGGCCCGGGGCGCCGCCGGGTGAGCTGCGCCGCAGCCCGAAGTCGTAGATCCAGAACGGCGACTTCCCGCCGTTCGCGGCGAACTCGTACGGGTGCTCGTCGACCACGTCGACGCCCATGTGCTGGAGCCGGGGCAGGACGTCGGTCAGGGTCAGCGGCGCCTGCGTCCGGTAGATGGTCAGCCGCCACACCCGCGGCGCGTGCTGCTCGCTGGCCGCGGGCCCGGTGGACGGCTCCCCCGTGTCTGGCTCGCCCGTGTCTGGCTCGACTCCGGCCGGCACGCCGCCCACGAACCCCTCGGACTCCCACAGCTCGAACGCGGTGTTCTCGTCCGACTCCCGCAGCGCGGCGATCCGGGACAGGTCGTCAGCCGCGGCCACGGCGGGCACGTCAGCCTTGTAGGTGTCCGGGATCGCGTCGTCGCACAGCGCGAGCAGGGACCGGGCCCCGGCCGCGCCCATCACCCGGCGGGTCTCCTCGGCCAGGTCGTCGTCCCAGGACCGGATGGCCGCGACCAGCTGCCGTTCCAGGGCGCCCTCGTCCGCGTCGGGCAGCGTCTTGCCGCGGCCCGCCCGCACCACGATGTGCAGCCGGGACACCGCCGACTCGCCGACCATCACGCTGTAGCTGACCGACGCGCCGCCGAGCGCCTGGCGCAGGATCTCCTGGGCGCGCAGCCGGATCGCGGTGGTGTACCGGTCCCTGGGCATGTAGACCAGGCAGGACATGTACCGGCCGTAGGGGTCCTTGCGCAGGAACAGCCGGGTCTGCTTGCGATCCCGCAGCCGCAGCACGCCGTCCGCGATCGGGATCAGTTCCGGCACCGGGATCTGGAACAGCTCCTCGCGCGGGTAGTTCTCCAGGAACTCGGCCAGGTCGTTGCCGTCATGGCTGTCCGCGGCCAGCCCGGTGGCGGCCAGTACCCCGGCCAGCTTGCGGCGCAGCACCGGGATCCGGGTGATGCTCTCGGAGTAGGCCGAGTGCGTGTACAGGCCGAGGAACCGCTGCTCGCCGGTCACCGTGCCGTCCGGGCCGAACCGCTTGACCGCGACGTAGTCCAGGTAATGCGGCCGGTGCACGGTGGACATCGAGTTGGCCTTGGTCACGATCAGCAGCCGCGGCTCGGTGGCCTTGGCCCGCACCTCGGGCGGCAGCGCGGCGAACGCGCTCGACGCCGGCCGGTCGTGCCGCAGGATGCCGAGCCCGGTGCCGGGCACCGCGGGCAGCTGCATGCCGTCCGCCCCGTCGACCAGGTCGTACTCGCGGTAGCCGAGGAACGTGAAGTGCCCGTCGGCCAGCCAGCGCAGCAGCGCCGCTGTCTCACCCGGAGATTCGGCGTCATCCTCGGCCGACGGCGCGGCCAGGGCCAGCGAATCGGCCAGGGACAGGGCCCGGGCGCGCATCTTCGGGTAGTCCTCGACCGCGGCCCGCACGTCGCCGAGCACCCGCTCCAGGTCGGCGGCCAGCTCCGCGGCCTCGGCCGGCCCGGACAGCGTGCTCGTCTCCAGGTGGATCCACGACTCTTTGATCTCGTCGTGGGTGGCCGGCGACCCGTCGGACACCCCGAGCACGCCGTGCATCGTGCCGCCGACGTCGCGGATCACCCGCAGCTGCGGGTGGATGACCTCGTACACCTCCAGGCCGCACCGGTGCACCGCCATTAGCACCGAGTCCACCAGGTAGGGCATGTCGTCGGTGACGATGTCCATGGTGGTCCCGTCCGGCTCCAGCGCGGCCGGCCCGGCGGGCTGCACCCGGACCAGGGGCCGGCCCTGCGGCCGGAGCGCGGCGAACGCGGCCTGCTCCATGGCCACCGCCGCGATCCGCTCGGCCCCCGCCTCGGCGAGGTCCTCCTCGGCCACGTGCCGGTAATAGGCGTCCAGGAAGCGGGGAACGTCACCGACCCCGGTGTCGGTACGTGCCACCCGGGCGGCCTGGGCCAGCAGGGACTTCTTACCGCCGGAGATGTCCGTCATCCCGAGAATCCTTTTCCGGTCGGGCCGCGCCGTTGCGGCCGCTAGAGCCAATCTCGCAGGTCCCAGAGCAATGGGTAATACCGCAGCGGAACCCGCTGGTGAAGGTAGGGAGCGCCGGTCGAGCCGCCGGTTCCTGACTTGGTGCCGATCTGCCGTTCCACCATCTGGACGTGCCTGGCTCGCCACAACCCCGATATTTCATCATGAGTCAGCAGGTCCTCGGCGAGCTGCCACTCCTCGTCGTGCTTGGCCCGGTCCCTGGCCACGGTGACGAGCGACGTCAGGATCTCGTTGTCGTCACCGACCGGCAGCCCGCGGGCGCGCAGCACGACCAGGAACGCGTCCCACAGCGACGGCTCGGCCAGCCGGCGGGCCAGCCGGTCCCGCTCGGCGCCGGTCAGCTGCCGGAACCGGCGGACGAAGCCGGGGTCCTTCAGCCCGGACAGGAACTCCAGCTCGCGGAACTGCACCGACTGGAACCCGCTGGCCGGCGCCAGCGCGGCCCGGAACTCGCCGAAGTCCTGCGGGGTCATGGTCTCCAGCACGTCGACCTGGCGGACCAGCAGTTCCTCGATCACGTGGGTGCGGCGCAGCAGGTGCCGGGCCCGCCAGGTCTCGCCGGTCAGCATCGCGTCCCGCACCGCGGTCAGCTCGTACAGCAGCTGAGCGAACCACAGCTCGTAGCACTGGTGCACAGTGATGAACAGCAGCTCGTCGTGGGCCGGCGGCTCGGTCTGCGGCACCTGCTGGGCGAGCAGCTCGGGCAGCCGGAGGTAGCCGCCGTAGGTCAGCTTGCCGCCTTCCTCACCAAAGCTGCGGGACGGCATCGTGGGCGAGCTCATTGCGGGTCCTGCGGCACGAAGTGGGCCAGCACCTCCGGGTTCGCCAGCGAGTCCGGGTCGGCGGCCTGCGCCAGCGGGGTTCCCAGCAGGATCTTGCGCACTGGCACCTCCAGTTTCTTGCCGGACAGCGTGCGCGGGATGCCGGGCACCTGGTGAATCTCGTCCGGCGCGTGCCGGGGCGACAGCTCGGCCCGCAGCGCGGCCCGGATCCGGCCCGCCAGCGCGTCGTCCAGCTCGGCCTGGCCGGCCAGCACCACGTACAGCACCAGCCGCCCCTCGGTGCCCAGCTGCCCGGTGTCGATCACCAGGCTGTCGGCGATCTCCGGCATCCGCTCGATGACCCGGTAGAACTCAGCGGTGCCCATCCGCACCCCGCCGCGGTTCAGCGTGGCGTCGGACCGGCCGTAGATGACGCTGCCGCCGTCGGGCAGGAACATGATCCAGTCGCCGTGCCGCCACACCCCCGGGTAGTCGGCGAAGTAACTGGCCCGGTACCGCTCGCCGTCCGGGTCGTTCCAGAACCCGACCGGCATGGACGGCATGGGCGCGGTCACGACCAGCTCGCCGACCTCGCCGGTCACCGGTTTGCCCGCCGCGTCGAAGGCCTCCACCTGGGCGCCGAGGAACCGCCCGGCGATGATCCCGGCGCGGACCGGCAGCAGCGGGCTGGACCCGATGAACCCCGTGCAGACGTCCGTCCCCCCGGACATCGAGC
>Ga0157379_10001629_pt1 | contig 18527 bp, 17 predicted proteins | sample S25metaG_FD_121802 | JGI IMG/M metagenome (GOLD analysis project Ga0157379, IMG submission 121802) | Switchgrass rhizosphere microbial communities from Kellogg Biological Station, Michigan, USA - S2-5 metaG | ecosystem: Host-associated > Plants > Roots > Rhizosphere > Soil | place: USA... | reverse complement strand
GTGGTGGCGAGTGGCTTTCGGGACTTCCCCGAGGAAAACCATTACCACCTGGCGTGACTAGTATGGATATGATCTCGCAGGTTGTCGCCGACATTAGACCAGGTCAAATGATGGATATACTAGCCTCCACGAAGGTTTGTATTTTTTTTTTTAGAATTAAATCTCTCTCCTTGACAATGCTGTACGCCAGACTTTTATTCTAGACCAACCAGAACGAGCACGTACCCTTTTGACGGCTCACCCTCAATTGGCATATGCTCTTTTCCAGGCACTCCTAGTACATCAAATTGTAGATCCTCAGATTCTTCATGTGAGTCATTTTTGATATATCCATAATAATTTCAAGTTCTATAACTTAATCTGAACTCCTAGCGTATGATCGCCGCGACGACCAATAACTCCGCATCGTCAGCGCCGCCCCCACCTCCACCCATCCACCATGTGCCCCCAGTTCATACCCACCAACCCGTGCCAGGACCCCCAGGACCCGCACCTCTCCCACCGCACCTGTTACCCCAACATTCCCAATCGCCATACGCAACACCACCGAATGCCGGCCCTGGTGTGTATGGAAATCCGCCCCCCCCGCCTGTGTTGTAACCTTCTGCCGCTTCCCAAACTTGATACTATTCCCCCCCACAGCATAGTTCGACCGTGCCACCGCCTGTTCCGCCTCCAGCTTCTAACACGTCTTCTTCCGCCGATCCTCCCATCAATGCTGTCCCCGAAGCGCAAAGGGTTAGTTCCACAGTACATAATCAGAGTCTTCCAAGCCTATTTACCTCTCACAATAATAGGCTATGTTGATGCAAATGCTTGCACTATCTAACGAGCAGATTAATGCATTACCTCTGGAGCAACGTCAAGCAATACAACAGTTGGTAAGTAGAATGTGTTTTATTCCTTTTAATCCATTCCTAACCCTATCCTCCCCTTCCAGAGGTCACAATTTATGGCTCTCGGTAGCAATATGGGTTCTTGATACACCATTTCTCTATGAGTCCCTCGATGATGACGCTTTATATTTTCAAAGGCTTGAAGATTTAAGTACTACACGTTTCTGAGAGTTCGAAGGAGTCCTCTAACCATTATGTACATTGTTTTCTGAGGTTATTCAAATTTTGTAGATATGTGCTTCGAAATGTAATGACTATCTTGGCTTTTATGTGTACAGTGATAATAAGGACTTAGAAATGGGGGGATAATAGGGCAGTTAACCAGCCATAAGGTACAAAACGGTAGCCCAGTGGCAGGGGAGACATGTATCAAAGAATTGCTAGATATGAGAACAGTGATTCGAATAACTATGGCGTGCTCGACGACGAAACCATAATACGGCCTATAATACGGCTAAGATAACCTTCTCGCAAGGTCTTCCAGAAGTCTTGCGCGTTCGTTAAGAAGATACAAGGTATATTGTGAGGGGGATATATGTTTGATCGTTTGATTGTTGACCTGTGTGTGTTGATAAGACGGAATCTAAACGGATTATGTATTAAAACGGCAGGTGAACTCTAAACAGGACCGTTAACCTACAGGGGATATTGTAGCATTTATTTTATTTCCAGCATATGTAGCACCATTAGGCTCTCTAGAGGCTTCAAATTCATCGATATCATCAGAGATACGACGAAGACAGCCACCGTGGCGGACGGGAGCAGTGGCAGACGCCAACGAAGAGAAGCTGAGAGGTTTATCAAGAGGAGGAAGGTGAGAGGTTTGTACCTGATGCCCGTCTATATAATGGTCGAGTGATAGACCAGTTATGTCGATCTCATGTATGCAAGTACTATTTGGCCGTGAGGATGGTATAGTTGGATTGTTCGGTGCAAAAGGGGGAGGAGTGGTGGTGACGGTGGTCTCAGACTCGCCATAACGAGTGAGTCTGGTGCCTAGACTTGTATCGGCCTGGTATGTGGATAGAGAAACCTCAAGCGTACCATCTTCAGGGAGGTTGTGTCCAAGTGAACAAAGTACGTTTCCCACGAATAGGACCTCTTCTAACTCTCCAGCTGCTAACCTCCGGGGGTCCATTTCTGAGAGCCCTATATCCTCCTTCAAAATATCCCCTTCCAATACGCCTAAAAATATTTTCATAGCTGCTACTTTTGCGACTATTGTTTTGGATTCTCGGGTAGCTGCTGAGATTGGTAAACGATCACGAAGGACACTTTCTAAGACAGCTAGTAGAAGAGATGGAGTTAGGTCATACGGAGATTCGATTGTGAGGGGGAGAAGAAGTTTTGAGAGGAGGTGGTTGAAATCTTGGACTAACTTGGCTGGTAGGTAAAACGATGTAAGAAATTGAGAAGAAGTTGATATTGAGATGGTAATAAGAAGGCCTAGAGTTCTCACCTTCTCTTTCCTCAGGGTCGTCATCAATATTCATTGAGCTTGTCTGATTACAATTTTAAGAGTGGGAAGGATCCTAAAAGCGCTGACCGTTGATCGTCAGGGATCTCAGAAGCCACCACAAGACACCACGGACCTTGATCCCGCTGTAACGCCCTCAATTTTGTCTGCGAGTTATTAGTTAACTGTCCTTACATTTGGTCACGTATTTTCCATGTTTCAGAATAGCTAACATTCTTCGGACCGCCAAATCAGGGAACGTTTGGACGAGGAACGACCTAAAGGCTTATAATACTTATTAGGGTTGAACTACAGGATGAGGCTACCTTCTTTGGAATAAACCGGCTCCCACCGCACGCTGTAACACCTGGAGAGATACTTATAGTTCCTGATGCTAAATCGAAATATCTTCGGAAGGAATGGAGCTCCTCAACCTTCTTGATACGGTCATGGTCACGTCTTCTGAACAAGCATCCATAGTGGACTCCGAAGAGTCTGCTGTCATCGACACTATGGTCCCTCTCCTCCGTGCCCGCTATACCAAGAGGGGGAAAGTTACCCGTACAGGAAAGCACGTAGGTTTCTTCGTTTGTGATCAGCATGAGATGCTAAGGCACATGTATGTATCTGGGACGACGATAACCGAATCCTTTACTAGGCAAGAACACAGATACTACATGGATTCGTGTGGCTCAGAGGCTCAGCTCATAGCGAAGGCCATCGCAGCCTTCGATTCAAACAATCGGACGCATCAGAGGATGTTTCGTCTATCCCCGACTCACTAGAAAGCTATGATGCCTGGAATGACGATGTGAGATACCTCGCTGACCTCACAAGATGCTTGTTTCCACCGAGTTCGTCGATGCCGTGGCGATGGGAATCTATCTCAAAAGAAGACTGTCGTTTACGCCTATCTTCCCGATATATCGCAACCCGTACGCTTTTGGCTTTTGGAGTGAAGGGGATGAAAGCCATGGATAACAGAAAGATAATTCTCTCTTCCTTCGAGGCGCCCAAAAACAGTTTGTTAATTGGTAGACAAGCTTCCGTTATCCTTCAAGGCCCCCGGGTTTCATGTTTAAGTACGTGCTTCGCTCGTTCCTTATCAATATTTTTATTCTTCAATTCGCGCGTGCTCTTTCTTTGCATTGATCCCAACGGAGCTTTTTTGTACAGCGCGGGTTTTGTCAGGAACAGCTCTGTACCACTACTGCTTCTGTTATTAAGAGTAAACGTATAACTTCTGTCGTCCGACAACCCTTGATCATCTTCCAGTGTGTGGCCGCTAACTTTTCCGAAAGAAGAAAGTATATTTCATCGATATGTGCATACACTAAATCCTATAATCCACCGATTTCCGTTGTATTTGGTCACAAGGATGTAAGAGAGACAACCCAAAGAGAGTGGTATAGTTTGTGCTATATTAGAGAGATGTACAAAGTACGACAGAAAAGAGAGAGTGACAAGGATTCAATGATTAATGGAAGTCCGCAATGCCACACAACGGAGTCTAAAGAGGATACGAAACGGCTGCATTATGCTTTGACGGCTTCACTGCTTACTTTGCGCTCCGCAGAAGCCTCTACAAACCCACCAGTCCGCATCTTCTTCAACGAGGCGTTCAACTCTTCCTTTGACATCTCCCTCCAAGGCCCTGCGTCGGACATGGAACATCCTTGCGCACACTCGCATGTTCCACCTAAGTCCTTTGGCAAGTTCTCAGCGGGAATTTGCTCTAACAATGTCTTCTTGTAGTCCTTTCCTAGGATATTGATCTTCGACACGGTGACTTCGTCCAGCCATGGCTTGATGAAGGACCATACGGTCGAGAATAAGTAAGGCGCATTGATGATATAAAACTTGCCCATGCATTCTGGGTAGTAGTCTTGACCGATCTTGGAGGCGGCCATGACATAATCCTTGACTTTGTAGAACTGGCCAAGACCGACGTTGTGTAAATCAAGGACGGTGCATGAGGTCTCAACATGATAGTTCACTCGAGCCGAGCAAGCGGGGAGCCGTTCAGTGAGGAACTTTTCGTATTCTTGGACGAGGTGCTTGAGTTGTCGGTCTTGAGTCGTAATACTGTAAAGAGCTTTGATGTCGAGCTTTCCGAGTCGTTCAATGTAGACTGGTCGACCGTCCTTGGGATCAATCACGTCGGAAGTGGGGTCGATAAACTCTGAAGATGGTAGCTCACCTTGTCCATTTTGTGATAATATTGAGGATAGTATTTATCGACTTGAGCTTGCTCGTCGTATTTAAAATTTCTAAACAACCATCAATCAGCATTCATGACCCAATCCAGATAGAAGTGGAGACGGCAACTTACTGGACGATATCGTCTACACCAAACTCCTTTCTCCACTTCTCGCACACAATAAACATCTCCTTTGCCTTTGCCAGGTCAAACTTCCTTGCACGCAAGAACCGCAACAACGTAGCATCGTCGTGTCGTTCGGGGTCGAACCATCCTGTTCAGAACTATGAGTGACACGTCGCGCTGATCAAGCCCCGAAGACGACTCACCCTCAGCTTTGAGTGCTTCCTTAAACTTCTCTAACGTATGCTGCTGCGGGATCGTAAGGTTACCCAATCGTCCAGGTAGAGGTTTTGAGGGATCATGAGGCGCCGCTGGAGGATTTGGTGGCATGGCAGAGGTAAAGGATGAATTAAACGATTAGGATGGATAAGAACGTGATGAAGAACGATAGGAGAGGGTTAGGGACGTTATAGAGTATGTTAATGGGAGTAGAAGGGAAGGAGCACTGGATTGCTGAAACCAAGTGTGGTTGCCCGAAGCCCAAAATCTGGCACACTCAGGTGCCTAATGGGCGCTAAGCGCTGTGGCCAGATAGCTCGTGTTTCTCGCATTTCCTTGGGTATGCAAGAGAATCGTGTGGTAAGTTATGCATAAAATATGGCTTCAGAGTTAAGAAATAACGTTAAAAATTCACGGAGATTTAACTCGAAAAATTTGGGGGTGGACAGCGACCAACTCATCTATCATTCTTTTGCTGCAAATTTAGCCCACGGTGTCATAACCTTTCGAAGGCGAGGCTGCCAGCGTCGAATCCAGATCCCAGTCTAATCCTCCAATTACCTTTTGCTCTCCATTTCAGAGTCGGTCAGATACCCAAATGATGTCACCCAGTGATGTCAATTCACCAAATTGGCGAACCTCTCCACGAATTTACAATACACCACAAAGAATCTCACCTATGCACTAATGATAAGCACCAATTAAATACAAGAGAATACACTTGCGTCGAATAGACGAATAATAATTATCGGTAAACCTCAAAGCAAAAAAGAATGCAAGGAAAGCAGAACATCGATGAGTGCACATTACAAAATATTTAGAATGCACGAGATACGGCTGCCAGCGCACGATCCAGTTGCTAAAAAGAAAGAAGAATGAGCCAAAAGTCCAAGAAGAAAGAGGACATCTACTTACTTTATCCATATCTTCCAGCTCCTTCAATGTCCCTGCATACATCTCCCTAACACGGGGATGTAATTCATCCAGAGTAATATATGTGCCAAACAGCATCTGTTCGACAGCATCCACGGGCGGTCGCGGTGGTGGACGTTTAGTCGCTGCATTGTATTCAATAATCGCCATCATATTCGCGACACCAAAGTCGTCTTTCATGATCAGTGGGCCACGACGGGGGGTGTTGCTCCGAGCATGCGCCGTCGTTGCAGGGGTGGAGGGTGTCGTGGCCTCGTTGGAGGAACTGTCAGAACGGAGAGAGCCCATAGAAGATTGTTTCTCCCTTTGAAGAACATTCTTGGAACCAGTATGGTCGGTCGATGTGGCTGATACAGCTCGAGGAGCAGCTGGGACCTGGGTAGAACTTGCAATTTGACGGCCTGCAGGTTGTTGTTCTTCATGATCGCTAACTGAATATGAAGACATATCGCTGACGCGACGCAACTCCTCAGCCGTTAATGTCGCAGTGCTTAAAGCACTCGTCTTTCCTCCTGCTGGAGTCGTCTTGGTGCCCTTAATCTTGTTCAGTAATCGATCAAGGTTATCACCCAATCCATCGGAATTTCTTGCGACAGTCTCCAACCAATCCTGCTTGCCTTCACCATGTTTTCCACCACGTTGCTCTTCCTCCACAATATCCGTGATATCGAACGTCTCTCCATCCTGGACATAAGAATATCGCATCTTATCGCCAGCGGGATGTTGCGAGCTTTGCAACATCCTATTACCCGAAAGGAGGATATCTACACCTCTCTCAGAGTTCGTCTGTGCAGACAGGATTGCACGTTGTTTCTCCCTGGATGCAAGCCGCTGAGCCGCAATAAGCTCTTGCCTCGACATGCCTTGCTGTGGTGCCGCTACTCCAGACTTGCTTTCGTCCGTAATTGAAACATTCGGGGTGTCCAACACCGATTCCCTATGATAACGTTTCTTTTCCAGAGCGATTTCATCCAACGGTGTGTTCATCTTCGATTTACCCGTATTGCGCAACCCAACAGCACGTCGAAGAATAAAAATGGGATCGTCAGGGCGGATATCTTCAGCAGAGTTGAGTAACATTGCGGAGTCAACAGAACGTCTCTTTTCGCCAGAACGACGATCCACAGGTCGGAAGATGGGAGGACGAGAGAAGGCATCGAGAATCTTGCTGGATGGCTGGAGATTGCGTTCTATACGAGGATAAATGATGAGCGCTTATACGGGTAAAAGATCCAGAACAAACCTTGTTGTTGCCCATTAACCTGAACAGCCAGTCCATATCTCACTCGTGCCAAGCTGACACGCTTCGAAAGCTTGTCCTCCACCTCATCACCACCATCTACAACGCCCTCCGCAATACCAAACCGTTCAAGCGCCAGTTCAATAACTTCAGCCACTGTGGTATTCTTAGGGAAGTTCAAGACCTTGCGCCTCTCCGTTTGTGAAACTCCAGAGGAAGCACCAGCAGAGGTTAATGAACGATCTCGAAGTGAGCTCTTGGGAACAATAGCCTCTGTTTGTGGATCGAACACCATGCCATCTGGTAAATCTTCAGGTAAGATGAATACTTGAAGTGGGAAGCGTGTAGAAGGCGATGTGAACCGTTCAGGCGTCACGGCCGCAGCATTGAGGTTCGACAAATTCAACGAAGGTTTGGTTGGCGACGCTGTAACTTCATCTCCATATTCGTCCACTGAGATCCTTGGAGTCAGAGTATCGTCCTCAGAATCAGAATCGTTTAAGTCCTCCTGAGAAGATTTCCTGTTAAGATAGAACTTGACTGCCGAATCATCCGTGAAATCGTTCATGCTCAGCTTCTTGATTGCTGGATGCGCGGAGAGATTGCTCGATACGGAATTGATACTGCCGAAGCTGCCTCGTCTGACGGTGGGTAATGACATAGAAGCCTCAACAAGACTCTCAAAAACGCCTAATGGTTTCTCATGAGGGAGCAATACAGCAGACTGCCCTTCGATCTGTTTGATTTCAAGGTAATAATCGCCTTCATCTTCTCCGGCGGCGAGACGGAATCGTTGCATGGCCTGACGAATCAAGTCGGCGGAGGTCGTTGAAGTGTTGAGCAAGACAGTCTTGAAAGTGGCTTCGGTGTGCACGTTTGGTCCGGCGAAGACACGAATGACACTGAGCTCAGGAACACCTTGACCGTCCAAAGTGGGTGAAAGGATAAGAGATCCTGGTCGGCCTCCTTGTGTACGGAAGTTGGCAGAAAGGTTATTGCCATTCGTTGGCATCACAGAAGAAGCGGACTGCAAACCATACGAAGCTTCCGGAGCAGTTGCAGGGGAGCTCTTGAGATATTGCTGATACAGAGCCTGTTGCTGTTGATCGATTTGCTGCATCTTGAGGGTATGTTGAGAAATAATGGGCTGAACCACAGTAGGTTGCTGTCCGGGCGTAGGTGTCGAACCGGCATTTGCTCGACGAGGATCGACAGTGTTTCTAGTACGGGAGGTAGGGCTAACTGCTGTCTCAGCTGAGCCGGCGTATTGGCTAGAGCGTGACGAATCTTCCGAGTTGCGAACAATTTCACCATTCTCAGACTTCTTGTCCTTGTCCTTCTTCCTTCCAAATAATCCACTGAAGACACCTCCTTTCTTTTTCTTCCCGCCTTCTTCGAATGATTCTTGACTGGGAGCAGGTGATTCGCGACCTTTACGAAGTTTGCTACCACTGCTACCGCTCTTTACGGAATCATTGCTGGCGACGCGGTTCATGGTCGCTGACGATACGGGCTGCATGTCTTTCACCTTGCCCTTCTTGCGGGCATTTTCCTCAGCTGCCGCAGCCTCGGCCTCCTCGCGTGCCCGTTTGGCATTTTCTTCAGCAAGAGCATTCTGTTGTGCCAATATCGACTGACGAGCAGCCTCCTTAGCAATCAAAGGTGTGACGGATATTTGTCGTGTCTCTCCAGCTATGGCAGGATCGAGCTGGGCCCTGATAGTACTCGTTGGAGAGTTAGAGTTGGCAGAGACGGGTGAGACAGAATCATTCTGAGAGGAAGGCTCGTAGATCTTTTCTCGGGAGCTTTGTTGTCGGACACCTCCGTTTTGCTGGTTGACTGGTGAGGTAATGACAGGGGATAGTTGAGGCTGTGTCGGACCAGGCGTAGGGACAGGAGCTGGAGCATTGCCGGCAATAGTAGGAGTAAGTGGTGAGGTAGCCCCATTCGCGGCGGCCACTGCCGCTGCGCGGGCGCGTTCCTCTTCGACAGCACTAGATTCCCAGCTCATGCCGTCGTCTGGTTCCATTCCGTCAAGACCTTCAGCTTCCATGTCGTCGTCACCGTTAATCTCTTGTTCATAAGGTTCATCATACTCCATGTCATCATCTTCCCATTCACCATCATCCTCATCTTCAGTATGCCATACGGCTGGAGGGTATGTGAAAACTCGTGAGGATTCACCGAAAATGACAGTCCGTCGATCACCCGGATGACCGTTCGGGGATGCACCATTACGGACCATTGCTCGCATTGCCTCGCGTTCATGAGCTATCCGGTTGGCTTCCGAGCTTTCCTCCTGGGTCGGAGCTGCGAGCTAAGATGGATTCAGAATGAGGTTCCATCGCAGAAAAATACACTCACATCGACATTACGATGTTTATTCAACCTCGCAAGACGCTCGAAAGGGGTTTCAATATTCTCAGCGGGTATATACCCTACTTCCTGAGTTGTGAGCACTCGTACCAGCCACCAGTAGCTGTTGCTGTCGTCCATCAAGTAAAGACTATCGCCCTTTACAACGCTAGCTTGTCCTTCTACCGTGGCGGCAAAATTATGCAGAGAATAAACGAGGTCGAAATCAATCGATTCGTTGGGTATCGACAAGGAAGATGAGCCGTCATCGTCCTCCATGTAGTCGTTGTCCCTATCTTCGTTAGAAGAGTCGTCCTCCATAACAGAGTGGTCCTCGTCAGACGTATGGCTAGTGGTATCGCCTTGGCCTCGGTGATTACTCTCCTCGACATGGATCTCGTTGCGTAGGTCGAAAGTATCCTGTCGTTGCGGTCGACGAGGATCAACTGACAGAGTCATCGTTCAGAAGCGGAAAAATTGCAAAAAAAAAAAGGGAGGAAATCTGGTATAAGAAGAAGGGCCAAAAAAATGATTATCGAAGCCAACGACGTGGAGAGCCTGGGGGACGTCGGGAACACTGGTGCTGGTGTAGGTCTCTCAGGCAGGGCTGTAGTGAGGACCCACAGTAACCCACAGCTTACCTCAGCGATCTATTTCTTCACAAATTCTCCCTCTCCCACCACAAGCACATGCGCAGGAAAACAGATGCAAACTATTGTCTGCTACAATTTACAAACATCTCTGAATTTCAAGTCAAGCTTTTTTCAGCTCAAGTTCACTATCTTAGAGTCTTCATAAAGATATCAACATCAAGCTGTTTAAATCGACCAGTGGCATACTACAGTCATTGAATATTCACAAATAGCTGATCCGTGGACCCTTTGGAAATCCGAGATGCCAGATTGTGCCAAAATTCCGTGTACAGTTTTATCTCAAAGACTTCTGCTCAATGACCATACCTGATGATCTATTCTCCCTCAGGGTACCAACAAAGAGGATCCCATTTATCTCCAACCTTCAACAACGTCATGGTTCTAAGGCATGGTATTACTTTTTCTTAAAGTTCTTTATTTTCCTTCCTCACCTTCAATACAGGTACCGTAATGCATTCTTTATTGCTTTGTCGCTTGCACACTTTCAATTTAATATTCTATCTTTGTTCCCAATTTCGCTGGTGCTGGCTTTCTGCCCCGAATATTTATATTCATAAGTATAATATTAATTAAGCTGATATGTACCTTACAGCTTATCCAAATGAACAGCTCTTCTCTTCGGGTGCGTAATAAATGACAATATTTCTGCTCATCCTTCCCTTCTGTTAAACCTGTGACCTGTCCTACTACTCGCTCTTTCTGTGAGCCTGAATTTAACGTTTACAATGGCGCTTGTCCCTCTATGCGGAAAACTTTCGACATTTGCAATTGATCCTCTTATACCCATATCCCTGTTTCACGCTGCGGTCTCCCCTAGGTTCACCATGGTAAGCTGCATCTAATTCTCTCCATGTAAGCACGATTATGAGATTTACGGATCTCAAATGATGCATCCACAGATCACACATTTCCCAGCGTACCAAACTCGACCCCTATGTATAGGAATATTGAGGGCCTGTGATTACTTTCATTGTCTCCTCCACATGGCTCAAATCTCCCCGGACCTTATCGACGGTTTGTACGAATCTTATCAACGGGAAGAATTCAGGGCATCGTTTCGGATGCAGGGTCCGAGTATAATCTTCTTCCCCACAAACGCTTGATGATCAGTTTGACCAGACATGAGCGACAGTACACTGAGCGGATTCTAGGGGTTTCCTGGTAAACATTCTGGATTACAATGATCAACAAGCTATTCATTTGTATCAAGCGAATGATGCTGTTATGATCGCTCATTTGCTATTTATAAAGACTCCCCTATTGACCATCAAGACACCCAAAATGGAGGATGGCTTGCTGCTGTAGGAAGAGTAGTCTCTGCTGTTCCTGATGATGGTAGTTCGGAAGCCCATTGGTCGTATTTAGCTATTGATCCCAACACCCAGCACCAGTGATCTTGCGGCCCTGCTCTCCATTGGAAATTCCTACCAAGGTGAGTCAAGTTTCTTGATTGGAATGACTTCTTCCAATGACAACCATAGACGAATAACAGGCAAGTTCTGGAGACTACCATTCTCAGGCTGTCACAGCAAGGCACACCTTCTGCTGCTCCCCGACATAATTCCTCCAAATTACGACAGAGTCTCCGATGATAATATCCGTACTGCTTGGCGGGGATACCACGAATTCTTTCATCAACAACCCCTTTTGGAGAATATTTGAAAAGAAGGCAACAAGCGACGGCTCTTGGGTGTGACATTTGACATTCAGCTTTATAATAACGTCGTGGCAACGGATTAACTGACTCTTGTGTCTTCTGTCCGTTTATCTTTAACAGTATTAAATCGGTCACTCGTATATTTTGTCCGGCCGAGCTGGGTGAATCTTTCGCCCATGTCTTCTAACTGCACTACCCCGGGAATTATTGGACTTTGCCTCACTCGACTTTCTACAGCGCAGGCAATAGGCCTCACGGTGGGTTTGATTCAACTATACAACCTCATCTATCTCATGAACATAGTTCGATGTCGAGGCAGGTCTAGCATCATTTCTTGCGGTCGTCATTTTTCTATTGTTTGTAGCTGTAAGTATCTCTTATGAATAACCCGAGCTTTTCCTGAAGACAGTGGTAGCGGAACATAATTCGAAATTATCGAAATCCACCTCCGGGGGGGATTTCTCTGTTACGAACACATGTCGACTTGTATTTCGTATGTCCCTCGTCATTATACTCTATTTCCACGGGTCTCTGATCTTTCGCTCGGGACTAGCTTAATTTGCTAGTGTTTGAGGTTCTCCATGGTCTAGCTGCCGCAATGGGAGCGAACTGGTTGCATAGAGGAGAGGTATATTGTGGCACATATTGTACATTACAAGGTTTGTTTTATTTATTTACTAAATGATGTAGCTGATCGTTCTCCTTTTCTTTACAGGAGCAATCAGAAATGTGGGCTCGACCGGTGTAGCTCTCACGACTTTGGTTTGTAGTTTAATTTTCGTTGGTGAACGTACTAATACAATTTGATAGGCTATAACTGTTCATACGTTTTTCGTTATTTTCTTCCAATGGATTCCACCAAGGAGTCTCCTCCTACCTTCATTTGTCGTATCACTCATTTGGGCGTTATTCGCAACACAAATAATCTATCAGTTGTTACGCCACAACGCTCCAGAAGAACCGTTCTTTACCCCAACACCGTAAGTATCTTTGGAAGCAATCTTTCTTTACATACTTACCCTTCTTTAAGATATTGTAAACATTTTAATCTATTACAGCTCGCACATTGATCACCTCTTTGCAGGGTGCTGGATAAGTCCCAGACATCCTGCCACCCGGATCTGGGGGCAATATCTTTGGCAATGGACGGCCGCCTTTGTGTCAATACTCCTTTACGGTATGCTGTACTTTTGCGTTAGAGGGAATGTGGCATACGACCCCGATTATAAATGGAAGATTCACTTCTCAAAAAAACCATCACGAAGAGATACAATGTGCCAGTCTTCTTCGGCTCAGAATGCCATGATGGATGCTATGTGCATGTTATAGTGGGTTTCTCTCTACTGATTTATCGAGGTTGTTTCTAACATGATATTTAGTTATCCAGTCGCGTATAGTGAGAATATATTGTTATATCCTATTGCGAATAAGCTAAAATATCCCCACAGCTCTTCTAGTTTTACCAAATTCAATAGTTCGCTTCCTAGGGGAGTCTTTGGAGGCTGAGGGCAAACGGGTGCCATTCGCTGCAACTCTAACAGCCAGTGTCATCTTTGGCCTCAGCGGAGTCGTCAATGTTTTCCTATTCGTTCTCACCCGTCCAAACCTCCTCCTCTTCCGATTCCCCGCCTCTTCTCCAATCGACCGCTATACATATAAGCTCACAAAAATGTGGCCAGCGATCAGTGGACCGGGATCGATGCACGGCCATGGTGAATCAATGGCTTCCCCTCCCTCCACCGCTACAGGCGGAAAAGACAGAGATTCAATGATCGCAGGAAGTCCTCCTCGTCCAGTTCTTCGTTATTGGCCCGAATTGGAGCGCAATAGGTTTTCTCCTACTGGTCAGAACTACGGCGGGTGGCAAGAAACGGAAAGAGGGCCAAATGTTGGACCACATATTAAATGGTAGGTTTAGTATTTTGTGAAAGTTGTATGTACGATAATACTGTAATATCAAATAAATTTGAATTTCTCCAACTCACCAAGTCATTTGACTTGTGCGAAAAGTCTCTGCGGACGGCTTATGATTTGGACACTCTTCTCTCGCAATGGTAAACCCTTTAATTAGGAGAGTCTAATTTTGGGTTGTTATAAACAGTACTTTGACATCTCCCCAGGGAAAGACCAGCTATGGCCGCGCGACAGTGAAACGTGCGCCTCCTCCGTCACTTCCGGGTACGTTATCCGATTCTGAACCACGAGCTGAGTGTGGTCTGGGGAGACTCGAGAAGCAAAAGAAGTACATCGGCCCGCCCGCTAATTAGGGATGTCAATAGACCTTTTGACGGACATCCTTGAATTTTCAGCTTATCTCGAATTTCCTTCATGGTCAATCCTTTTTCAGTCCCATCCCGATAAAGCTCCTTTTGGGCCCAATTCCCAGGAAATAGCGAGTAATTTGACGATTTCCTCCTTCAACCGACACTTTTTTCTCGGATTTGGTGGGTCTATCTAACCTCTTTATCGAAACAGCAAGTTTGCAGCTAAAAATAAAGCTGGGCAATGTGCACCGTGTGGTGTGACCACACGTGACAATCGCCAACCATGAACGTGAACTTCTCTGCAAACCTTCTTTTATGCCCTTCGTGAAGTCTGCCGTAAAATATATAGGACCACGGTTCACTATGCACTGGATCCCTTCTATTGCACCCTTCTCTTAAGATGAAGACCACGATCTTCTCTTTCCTGGGTCTCTGTCTAGTCGACTTTTCTGTCGGCTTTAGCGTCCCCGAATCGGCTCGACGAACGGTATCGAGTGATAGTCTGGATGGTGTGAGGGCTTTGGTGAAGCGCCAAATCCCCAGTCATGCAGGATCATTCACATTCGAAATGACGGAGGGATCCATGGATTCCTTCACGTTGTCGGATTTCAAATCCGGGATTAAAATTCAATGTACAACGATTAGTGCGTGTTCTCGAGGACTCTATACGTAAGTGAATCAAGTAGTTCTTTGGAATCCCTATAATCCTTTTGAAGGTATCTCACTCAGTTTGGCGGGGTGGATATTTCTTGGACCGGTTCTAATCTGAACCTTCTCCCCTCGCATCTTCCATCGGTTGGAAAATCGGTAAAGGGAGAAGCAATAGTTCCTTACCGATATCATTTCAACACGGTCACTTTCAGTTACTTAGCGGCATTCTACAGTTTTAACCAGTGGTCCAACCTTCTCGACTGGATGGCACTGAAAGGGACGAACCTCCCTCTGTCTTGGGTTGGATATGAATATCTCCTCTCACAAACCTTCAGAGAAATTGGACTCACTGACGCCGATATTTCCGATTTCCTTTCCGGGCCTGCTTTCCAGGCTTGGAATCGCTTTGGGAACATCCAGGGTAGTTGGGGAGGTGCTCTTCCGGCACAGTGGATAAATGACCAGTTCGCACTTCAGAAGCAAATCGTCCAGCGTATGGTGGAGCTAGGAATGACGCCCGTATTGCCCTCATTTACTGGTTTCGTCCCCCGCGCTTTAGCGAGCCTCTATCCAAACGCATCAATCGTTACTGGAAGTCAATGGAGTGGTTTCCCCGCGAACCTCACCAACGACCAATTCTTGGATCCATTTGACCCCCTCTTCTCTCAAATCCAGAAATCCTTCATAACCAAACAGAAGGAGGCTTACGGAAACGTTACGACAATCTATACTCTGGATCAATACAACGAGAATGAACCATTCAGCGGCGATCTCGACTACCTCAGAAATGTCTCCTCGAATACGTTTGCTAGTCTGCGTGCTGCGGATCCGCAAGCAATTTGGCTCATGCAAGGCTGGCTATTTTTCAGCGATTCGGGTTTTTGGAATCTGGATCGTATCTCGGCATATTTGGGAGGAGTCGCAGAACCAAAAGATATGATTATTCTCGACCTTTATAGTGAGGCCCAACCTCAGTGGTAAGAAATATTTCCAGTTATGTTTGATCCACGCTAATTTAATATCAGGGTGCGAACACAATCGTACTTTGGAAAGACATGGATCTGGTGCGAGTTACACGACTATGGTGGAAACCAAGGCTTTGAAGGAAATCTTCTGAATGTGACTGCTGCTCCCGTTGCCGCCTTAAACTCCCCAGGAAGCTCGATGAAGGGAGTTGGTCTGACAATGGAGGGTCAAGAAGGAAATGAAATTCTTTACGACATTTTGCTTGATCAAGCCTGGTCCACGACGGCCCTTGATATTCAGTCATACATTTCCTCTTGGGTATCGCGCCGATACGTCGTGAAAACTCTTCCCACAGCGGCCAAACAAGCTTGGTTACTTCTTGGATCTACCGTGTACAGTAATTCGGATCCCAATACACAAGCCACGGTGAAGAGTATTCTTGAGCTTGCACCAGCCATCTCGGGCCTCACCGGCCGAGGTGGTCATCATCCAACTTCGGTTTTCTACAATACGAACACGACGATTGTTCCCGCCCTGCAACTCCTATTACAGGCTTCCAGACAGAATCCCCAGCTTCTTCGTTCCCCAGAATTTGCACACGATGTCGTTGATCTAGGCCGACAGCTCCTGGCGAATCGCTTTATCGACTTATACAACACACTTATTAGCACATTCAATTCTCCCACATCCAAGGAAGCAAACGTTGCATCTGCTGCGAAATCCCTTCTAACGCTCTTATCCGACCTCGACGCCTTATTATACACCAACAAGGATTTCTTACTCAGCAATTGGATCAAAATGGCACGTGGCCTGGCTGCAAACACAAACGATGCCAGTTATGCCAATTATCTGGAGTACAATGCTCGCAACCAACTCACGTTATGGGGTCCTACTGGTCAAATCAATGATTACGCGTCGAAGCAGTGGGCAGGTCTTGTCGGAACATATTATCTTCCTCGCTGGCAGATGTTCACGGATTATTTGCAAGAAACGAAGCGTACTGGAGCGGCTTTTAATGCTGACACAATCAATAATCAACTCCTGGACTTTGGAATTGCATGGGATACGAAAATTTGGGGCCAAGGTGCTGGAGAAGCATGGGGTACCAAGGGGAATACTTGGTCGGCGATTCAGAGTATCATGACAAAGTATACATGAGAAAGGGGACCTCTGTATCTATCTTTTAGAACTCTTCAGAAATATGCAAGACAATCTAAATTCTCTGTGCGTGTTATTAAATAGAAATGTTCTTTTCCCCTTGAAAACTGCCTATTAGAGAGTCGATTACAAAAGACATGGTATCCTTCAAAGATTAGTTGGAACATGATTGGCGTAGACATCTTCGACTGAAAAGGATACAAGAAACAAATAGTAACACGCTAATACTTTAATAGCGTAGTGAAGGCACTCGATGACTTGTTGTTTGAGCTAAGGAGATCATGCGAGATAGACGAGGCATTATGAAGAGTAAGATTGATGACTGAAGGAAGGAGGTGGAGAGGTTTCTTTATGATCTTGACGCTCAAGCATGTCCAAAACTCCACGAGGTACGAAAGTTGGTGGATGCGGTAATGAAATTGGGGTGCGCCGAATATCACTGGTTGCAAGGGAAGATGAGCTAGAGGGATTTCGATGCATGGAGATACGCAGATTCCTGCCGTTATTCGAGTGCTTAGTGAATATAGAGAAGCGTTGGGGGACATGTGCGCGTTGAGGTGAAGAGAGTGAAGCGAGACTGGTTGAGCTCAATCGTTCCTTGTCCAAGTAGACCGTTCTTGTAGGTGTGGCCTACTTCCATGAATGTAACCTCATCTCCATCTCTGCATCGCTCAAACGCTTTTCAACCGATCTCATGTATTGGCCGGGAAGGAGTATTTCTGGCACTTCGGCACCAAGTGCTTCGAGTCGTCGCTTCCATTGACGGACTTGCCAAGCGAGGTACGCCTTGCGAGCGAAGTAGAAGATGATTACGAAAAACACAATCGAGAATAACCAAATGAAATATGTGACTAGATAAGACATGTGAAGAGAGTTGTAAGTTCAATAGGATGACGTGTTCCCGAAGATTTGAGGATGTGCGTTGAATGTCGATGTGCTTACCGATGTTTGGCGACGACCCACGGCTCACATGTTCTGAATTCTCAGTAGACATCTTGGGTCTGTGTTTACCGATGAAAGAGTGTTGAGATCGAGGGTCGAAAGACTCGATGGCTAGGAGAAAAAGTTGTATTTGGGCGCTAACTGTTTGTCAGCCTCCGCTAATTGGCTGATCGCGTCTTCGTTCACCCTTTGGGACGCGTTAAAACGCGTTCGAGATGATTAAAACGATGCCCTAGTACACATATATCAAGGTATTGATAGTGGAAACATGACATACGTGATCTAAACATTTTCTATTGAACGGGTCAGGCTCGCATCCCGCTCTATGGTCCATCCCTCCGTCGAATCCCAAGCCCAAATGAAACCAGCAGGATATACACCTATTCTTCGCAGGGACGGATGGTTTCTGGTTTGAAGTCTTGGGACGGAAGAAACCTCTATAAATGCGCGAGGCACCTCGGTAGCACGTATGACACATGTTTGGAGAGAGGGTAACGGGAGAAAAAATTCCAGAAGCTCTTGTAGGATGGACTGCATAATGGGATAAACTTCTATACAAGTGACCTTGTGAAAAATATGCTCACCTCTGATGTAGCATTGTAGACCAATTCGGGGACGAGAATTACCAAGTTTGTCACTCGCTGAAGGTAAGGCGCATACTGTTGCAGTTGCAGTTGTGATATGGTAGGCGGCCCCTCGGTAAAGTCCCAAGCAAATACCAATTTTATGATAACGGTCTCGGACTTCGGGATGCTCTGTAAAGTGGGTATGACAGTGGCCCACGGATCTGTGGTCTCCAAAACGATGGAGACCT
>Ga0157379_10001627_pt1 | contig 18533 bp, 16 predicted proteins | sample S25metaG_FD_121802 | JGI IMG/M metagenome (GOLD analysis project Ga0157379, IMG submission 121802) | Switchgrass rhizosphere microbial communities from Kellogg Biological Station, Michigan, USA - S2-5 metaG | ecosystem: Host-associated > Plants > Roots > Rhizosphere > Soil | place: USA... | reverse complement strand
GTTCTCTGAATTCTTTACTGTTTTATCCAAATACTAAGCCCAACTTACCGTGACTAAACACTTTATTGCTCTCTGCTATTAAAGAAGAGGCAACTTAATTACGTGGTTCTTCCAGGAATATTTGAAGTCTTACTCAAATTTACCCACCCATACTTCGGGACATAAACTCAGAAACACTAGTGGGGTGCGTAAGATTTAAGTAATAATTAATACAAAGTTATTAGAACACATAAACGATGTTGGTGTTAGATTAACGAGCGCTCTGCAACAAGCAAAGCACCGTATATGCTGTACTGCAGAGTTTCCGCCGGTCACCCGTTGCAGGATCTTTTTATTATTCCCCATTCATCTGCCAAGCTTTTATTCAATTTATAAGTAGTTTACAAGATGTAAATACTCTATCCGTTTGCCTTACGAGCTCACCGAGGCCAAACGATAATTTTACTGCTTTCTTGTGTTCAATAACCGAAGTGCGATCTTATTTCAACAGTTTGGTTGCAACTCTAAACCATCGTTTGGTAAGGAGGAATTATATAGCTCTATTCAGGCATGGAGGAGGCAGAGTGGATTGTGTCTCGGACTTCTTAACTACAGGGATAGATATTTATCATAGCAAGCCACATGTAACTTTAATACATAATTAAAGTACTTGGATACTCAGGGAATCCTCTGTGGGAATCCTCCCTGAAGGAAGAGCTGGAATAAGGGACTCTAGACAGAAACCTTCTTCCTACTGTTCTGTGAGATGTATGTGCATGCGACTGCTGGGAGTTTTGATGAATGACAACCGGACCCAGATATTGGTGGATAGCAACTAGATATTCTTGCTGTATTGTGGATCGTGGGGAACGAACATCTAAGGTCAATCTGCTTCTTAGTCAGTATCTCTCCAGAGAAATCATTATTGGAAACAGTACACGAAGAGTTATACATATTATACTGGGGTTTTATAGACTCTGGAGCCCCGAAGGATGTTAATAGGAGATATTATATTTGAACGCGAAACATATGAAAATAGTTGAGGATTCACTCTCGTCAACTTAGGCTAATCATACAATATATCCACCGCAGACAACACTTTGTTTTCAAACCAAGAATCATATTGTCTACAAGCCATATACTCTGTTGTGAATATCTAGCATGAAAAATACCTCCGGCGGAAAAAGGAACTTTCATATTCACCCTTTACAGGAGCTACGCTCAGGTACTGGATGACGTGGAGTGGCTCTAAACTAGAGGAGGCACACTTAACCTTTTGCAGGAGCTACGCTCGGTTTATGGGAGGAAGCAAGGTGGCTGTAGAAATACAGAGGAGTTACACATAACTGATTGTAGCTTTGCAGGAGCTACGCTCGGGAAATGGAAGAAAGGGGTAACTGCAATAGGACATACTTCTCGGGAGCTCAGCTTGTTTTTTTCGGCAGAGAGAAGATGGGGGAAAAATAGAAAAATTTCAGAGATATGGAAGGAGGTACCACGGCTAGGTGCAGGAGCTGCGCGCTTCGACTCAGGGGCTCAGTTGAATATAGGAGATATAGGGAGGAGCTCCTCTCAGGGACGAACCAGTACTTCGGCATCATCCTTTCACCATTAGCAGGAGCTGCACTGGAGCTCCTGCTAGTACGGGGGCCCAAAAGGTACATCTCGGATCGGGATTGTATGTACCTGTTGAAATGAGTGTGACTCTGTCGCTCACTCGGGAATTTAGCAGGGACCCTCGCAATCGCGCAGGGATTTCGAGTTACAGTAGCTAGTATTTATGTACAATAAATTTGTTCCGAACGGTAAAATAATTGTGAAGAAAACAAAGGAAGGGGGGTTTTAATGAATAAAAAGATTTCCACCGCCCCGTGCATAGGGCGGCTATGCCAGAATGGAGCTGCGCAACGGAAATTATTTTGCACCGTGCAGCGCTCGAATTAATATTCCAACAGTACCTAATAGCTGTCTCTTAGGGGGTACCCGTACTAACTAATCTCAACACTTCCGCGCACCTGCTCGCCTTTCCCCCGCAGGGTTCAGAGGAACTGCTCGGGAGCTACCCATCTCTGATGCAAAGTTGCTCAGGGGCTGCTCGCCTCCGACATGGAGCTGCTCAGGAGCTGCTCATCTCTGATGCAGAGCTGCTCAGCCTTGATGGGCCGTCAATTGAGCAGCTCCTCAGTGGCTCCGCACACTGTGCTAGTGTTTCACATAACTCGCTGCTTGGGAGGTGCTTTCCCGACCTTCAACCTGGTACAAAAGCTGCTGAGGCGCCCCTCCACTGTCGTCTGCAGTTACCGAGGAGCTGCCTGTGTTCTAAAAAAAACTTCACCTCAGCAGCTGAATAAGAAGACGATTGTTGTGCTCCCGATTAGTGCCCAGGCCGCTTCGAGAACGGTCAAACTATTCCTCCTGGAGTCCCGCCATCACCACCCGCCCCTGTCCTCTACATAATGGAAGATTCAACATCGCCCTTCTGTTGGGAACAATAGTGCTATTTTTGATTTCTTATCCAGTTGGTATATTTAATCCCTTCCAGAAATATCCAGAGAGAGTAGAAAAAGGAGATCTAGGACTCGGCACCGTACCGTTTATGTGTATAGCCGTACACGTAAGGCAACTTTTACGGCGACCTCCGTACCGTCTATGTACTGTATTCAGCTCTTGGAGAGCTCTGACAATACATATACGGCCTGTATGCACTGTAAACGCCTCCATACGGCATGCGGGTTTGCCACTCTCGCATTCCTCATATTTTGGGTCTCAAATGGATTCATCCGGTAGGGAATGGCGATCTCTTTGTGTATATTATACTTCTAGCTGACTTGTATATTCCTTAGGAGATGGAGATGGTGACAAAACGTGATGGCTCTCGGCATTGATCAGCGGCGTATTTGTAAGGCTTCCAGTAAGACCACATGGACGGACATCTTCATCCAGCACTAACTCTCCAAAAAACACTGATTGTGTTCTCCAAATGTTTCACTGTCATTCTTGCAGTGCTCCAAACAAAAGTTGAAGTTGACCATTGATTATACAGATACTAAGAACTTCGAAAAATGTGAGATTATTGAGATTATATGGAAACAGCTGTAACATGTAGATTCATTTATACATCAAGTGGAGATCCTGAAGCACCAGCCCTCCATTTCTCCAAGTACTCAGTGCGTTCCTGCACTTTCTGAGCATGCCTTTCCCGAGCCGCCCGCGAGTTACCCCAGAAAAACAACATAAGGTCATCCTCATCCCATTGGCCTTGGGCTTCGGAGTCGACAGTCCCCTCAGCTGTGTTTCCTTCATTGCCGGCACCCTGCAGATTCGGACCAGCCCGTTTTTTGATAGCATTTGTACGATCATGTATAACCTTGGCCGGTCCCATTGGTGCTGGTGCGGGTACAGCTGGACGGGGAATATCGGGACGTTTTAAGAGAACTTTGGTATTTTTGCCCCATTGCTTGACCACTGCAGCGCCGTAATTGTAATGTAACAAGAGATCAGCGGGTTTGCGCTTGCGCTGGTTCATGAAGGTGGCGTCATTGTTGTTTGGGTACAAGTTAAGAAGGAAAGTTCTCGGGGTAACAATCCATTGCAGCGTGTATCGAGAATTAGTCGGGTAACTGAGAGCTGGATCTAGCACGCACTGGGCTCGATCAGGTATGTCAGTGGTTTGGAGAATAGGATTCGGAGTCTAGCGCACTGTTAAACAGTGATCATTCAAAGACAATGGTGACCAAACCTTTAGAACAACGACATCTCGTGGATCGAAATAATGGTTATGAAGAGTATCCTGAGCAAGAAAGCCGTTACGAATGTCATTGATCCCGAGTGATCCTAGATTTTCATGATGCGGGCGGTTGGCGATGATAAGCTGCAACCACTGCAGGGCAAGAACAATGCTTACATGCCTCGTCACCCCTGCTGTAAGGAATGATATGCATTCCCATACCATCCGCACCCGTCCATACACAATAGCCATCTCGCTCTATCAGTTTCGTACGAAAAGCTTCTCGAGTTGTTGTAGTTTCAGACGGAACCTGGGATCGCTGTTTGATGACCTCAAGGTCAACGGCGTGGGCAAGAGGGTTATCACCGGGAACTATGTATCGATAGGTGCCCCGGTCGAGTAATTCATCGTCCAATGTGATCCCGTTCCCTGCTACATCGACCAAGGTTCCCTCAATACCGAGAACGCACCATCCCAGATATCGCAGGTACTTTCGCGGATTTAGACACAGAGAGATGACAATGAGTATAGGTATTTCAAGATAAAATGGATCTTCTTCTTCGTGACTCCATAAGATGAGGTGAACAAAACCTGACGGTGGGGTGGGTCGGGAAGACATGATCGTCACGATCGCAGCCACGCCCACACGCCCATTACGTAAGTGGCTCCTGCTAGATGGTCAGCGGCTCCACTTCAGCTACCTACCCTCTACTCCACCAATACATATCCACTTACTTTTCTGCTTATAGTAATTCCATATAATTTAAAAGGTATCTTACGTAGTCGATAATGTTGCTGTAACCATTCAGTCGTTGCATTGTATTACATCAGCAAAATGGCACGTTACTACGAGCGTCTAGGTAGACTCATGTAGTCGTAGTGGGAGACTAGCCACATGCCCTTTACTGGGCTCTCGGTAGACGCTCTCAAGATTTAACTAGCCTCTCGTAGCACGATGTAGGCTATGTTTCCCAGTAATCAAGCTACCAGTGACACATATCACTTTTGCACATTTTTTTTAGAAATGCACTCCATAGTGTTCCCAAGGATTATATATTTGATTGTCCTCGACGTTGCAGTTCCCATACCTGGTAACAAAAGAAAAAATGGACCAGTAAAACCTCGTATTTTTTAAAATAAATACAAACATGCAATTATTCTCATTGAGAGGGATACAAGAAATGAACCGTACAGATTAGGTGGTTATGGCTTCATTAAACAAAGCAGAAAGGAAGTATAGCCACGGCCTAGTCATTTCTCCTCCTCAGAGAGGCCCCCATCATCGCTCTTGTCTCCTTCTAACCCTTCGCAGTTGCTAGTTCCTACAAATCCCACCTTGAATAGTAATGAGAATGCACTCATGTGGTCGCTGCTCAGCATTAAGCCATACATCTATATGACCAGGTCACTACCACAGAAATCCTAGTAAAAAAATTTTTTTTTTCAAGTTATATTCCATGCATCTCGTTAGGATGAAGTATTATATGCTTAGTTGCCACAACGCTGCATTTTTGTCACGCAGATGCATGAGTTGCATAATCATCACGAAAGAAGAACGGTTATCAGATCAATAATGTTAAAAATACGGGCCCTAAGAGAATTGAATTCACGACGTCCCATATTAATTGAAACAACGCATGCTGTCACTAATCCAAATAACCTCATACCCTCTGCGATGAAATGTCAACCACATACCGTTAGAAACCCACAGAGCAATAATAAAAGATATTCCGCAGTAAATAGCCGTCTTTCCCAGCAAGCGAATTGTTCAAACGAAGGCTCTTGTGTTGAGATGAGGGGGACTTCGTCTCTCACCCGGGATATTTAGCAGGGACCCTCGCAATTGCGCGAGGGGCATTTCTCATTACTAGCTAATTTAACCACAATGTATATCTCGAATTTGGAACAAAGAAACAAACTAAAATGAGTAGAACAAAAGAGGGGGGGAGCAAACTGGTGATCAGGTGGTGCACGGAGCTTGTACTTGTGCTGTGCTCGATTTAATAATCCAACATCTTGATGGCTGTGTTCCCAGCCGCGCTTAGCCACGTAAGCACGAGGACCTAAAGATTCTCAGTAAAGACTGTATATATATTCCCATGATCTATCTACGGCGAATAAAAGGATGGACAAAGATAGTACTGATATGAGCATATTTTCATGCGTTGTGATTGGAAAAACCTCGACAATTGATCATTCATTCGTGCTTTCACAGATCTTCTTCAGAGTGAGATGCACCTGACTATGTTCTCCAAGAATCCTCGTCATCCCGTGGCTTAGAATCTCGTCCCATTCACCTTCGAACTACGATCGTAAACCTTCATAAACCTTCACTTGGGACCATGCATACGCCTGGATGCCAGAAACTACCTTTTCGCTCAACTTGTCCCCAAGGCTGGGCCTAGAACCCGGAGTCGATTCCCACCATTTCTGCTTATTTCCCAGAAACTCTTCAGTACATCTCATCTCCTCCAAAACCTTCTCTTGTTGTTCGTCCCAGCGCATCGCACGCAAACGTGCCCGACACCATTCTATACGGAGAGCTAACGAAGAGCATTAGTTGTGAAATCACCTAGGTTGAACAAAATAATGGGGCTCACCTTCCACGTGCTCTAGACGGTCAACCCCCTCTTCTCTTAGTTCATTCTTGGTCCCGGGGTGGTGCAGGACGGTGCTGGGACCGCTGAGTAAAATAAACCTCTGTGTTCGGTTGGGTTTCAGGATAATTTCGCACGTTCCACGATTCCCTGAACTCCTAAGTCGAGTTGACATCTTCTCACCGAGTAGAGAGCATGCCACATGAGGAACTAGTTTTCACTTACAACATTAACACGACAAAGCTAACACCAAAGGATACATAGTGCGTTGTATACTGCTCCGCAAGACGAATGACCCTTGCAGATTTACGACATACATATGTCATGACAGCCAGTGTGTTAACGTTGTTAAATGCTCTGAGCTCGGATGGAATTGGAATTGGAATTTGTAAAAGTTCAAGTTCGAGTTTAAAAACGGGGATGAGAATCTGATGGCGATATTTGAATTTATGAACTGCCAGATGAACGTGGTACTGATGGAAGGGGGAAACGGGTTGATTTGGATTTGAAATTGGTATTATTATCATTGTGGAAAAATGTGAACGTACAGAAGACTTCTGCCATAAAAAATATCAGACAAGGAGAAAGGAAGTAGCATGACCAATACGTTTCGCCCTCAATTGAGGCTGAAAATAAAATACAAGGAATATTTTATATATATTGCTCACTCTGCAACTGAGATTTCGGCTTCATTTCAGCGAAAGGCAGCAGGCGTTGGTCTGCTGGCGGGACCTTCCGAAATCGGCAGAGTGGTACCAATCGACTGTGTAATGTAGGAAGAATCCAGACTGGTTGGGATCAGCATCTAAGTGCCAGGTTCAAGACTGATCCGAAGCGGCAGTAACACTAATAGTTACCCAATTTATGTTGGACTGCATACTTTAGATTGGAAGGACTGATGATGTTCCCAACTCGGATCAGTTACTCAATTTGGCCATTTTGTTTTTTGGGAGCGAGCATTGTGACTGGTGTAAAAGAGAGTGGCACGAAATATTTGACAGTGGGGTGAAATAGATATACTGTCCATGCAAAAAGTAATAAAGAAGATGAGATTCAGTGATCGAGAGTGGAGTGAATGCATGGGGGGCAATGCTAGGGGGGCAAGAATAGGAGATGGTCTGTTGAAAAGAATGATAAGCGAGGACGGAACAGAGTTGGCTTCTTAATAAGGTAACTTACTGGGAAACAGTTCTAGGATATTGGAAAAGGATCATACGCACAAATCAACGGATAAGGTAGGTTCTCGCTGAGAGGGTGAGATACTAAGAGAAGGAGTTTCATAGACAAATTCGAATGAATAACTGTACCCAAACATGAGGATACTACGAAAAAGTGCAAGGATAGTATGGTGATGTCATTTAATATCCGAACACAGTAAGGAGAAAGAGATTATACAAGCGAAAATGTATGAGTGTGGAAATGAGAAAAAGAGTGTGTGAAAGAAGCAGCAATATGCGCACGAATCTTACGGTATCCCTAAAATTTATATCTTTTTCAATGCAACCTTCAAACGGGAATTTATCCTGACAAAAGTAAGTGCGACGTATGCTGTTTTCTTATATTGAAGTTGGTGCTATGGTTCGATAAATGGTTCTATTGAAGCTTCATAGCTGGACTGTTAGATGACACTGGTATAAAAATCGAGTCCCTGTGATACATATCCCCGACATTTCATATTGTGACTGAGAAAATCCACCAAAGAAGTATGATTTGCACATATTAATTCTGCGATATCATTTCAGGTTGTTGTTCATGGCACAAGGAAACTTATGTTTTCGCGAGATAGTTCCAACACGGACATATGATGTTTCACTTACCATGTCTTCATTGGTTGTTGAACATATCTGCTTTCGAGTTTTGAACAAGAAGGGACAATGCTCGTTATGATATCTTTCCACTGACTAACACATGTTCATTGGGAAAGAATGTAACGGTTGGATGCAGACTGTGTCAGCAGTCCAATTCCGGTCCGGAGTTCTTAGTCATTTCTCATTTTATGATTCTTATGACTCTTACGAACATTATGTAGAACATTGTTGAACGTTTCCGAATGTATTAGAATTTCAAAGAGATTTCTATTGATGACTCGGTTTAGCTACGAATTAGTATCAATACGCATGTATTTAGGACTTTGTAGTTCAGTTTACTCAGAATAAAGAGTATTTACAACCGTCATCCTCGTCTCACATTAGTTATCTCGCAAACTCGAGGATTATCGGACCTCTAGTTTATTACTAGAGCCGAGAACCTTACAAAGAACTTGCACGGCGGGCTAGAGTGAATAAATGATAAGGTTGTCTCACCACCTTTACTTTAAAGAACAAGATATCTCCCATGTAGAGCGCGTGAATGTATCCACATCAAGGATTTACCATGTGGTATTGGAGATATTTGGAATACCTAAATTTCATATGTTTTCCAATACAAGCCTCAAACTGGAACTAACCTAGCAGATGTAAGTGCTTCATAGGGATTATACCAGTTTTCGTATCTTTGAGTTGGTGCTATGGTCCAGAAATAAACGTTGCAAAGCACGAATAAATGAATAAATTTACGTTTGGCCTCGGTGAGCTCATGAGGCAAACGGATGCAAACGGATGCAATATGTACCACTTGTAAGCTACTTATAAACCGAATACAATGCTGTACAAACAAAAAGAGAACAAATAAAGGGAGCTTGTGCAGGTTGGTGCAGGTTGGTGCTGCACAGCGTTGGCATGACCTTGCTAAATGCTCGTAAATCCAACAGACGATATTTTGGACGACGATTAGTCCCTCAATTGGTTCTTGTCTTCCACTTATCCAGGGCAAGGCCACAAGAATTATAGGTAAATATATTTTCAGTGATGTTACAGGAAGCTAGACCCACAAATATTATAGACTTTCAACCATTAGAATATCGTGCATTGGGAGAATAGCCTTCAAGGCATCAACCTCGACAGGTCGCCCAAGTTCACGGTCTGTGTTTAGAAATCTCGGATAATGCACTTGTCCCACTGGGCCTGCCCAATCATAGTCAACAAGCATAAATTCCAACCCACCATCCGTTTTTACCATAATATTCGTGTCGCGAATATCACCATGAACCATACCATGTCGATGGAGAGAGGTGACACGCGAATGGATCTCGTGCCTTAGGTCCTCGGGATAGTCAGGCAGTTCGAACAGAGGGACCCAGGATTTATCCAAACGTTCCATCACCACCATGAACCACCCTCCCGGAAGCGCTTCAAATCCAAGTAATCTCGGGGCAAATTTTTGAGTTGTGCACCAAACATGTACGTCCTTTCCATATCTGCGTACAAACTTGATACATATGGGACCACGTTCGGTCTCCCCATTAAAAAGCAAGCGTCCGTCGTCCCTCTCCTCGCCGTATGAGAACGTCACCAGCTGACCGTCATTAAGATGGTAAAAAGTAGTTTTGTGAGGAAAGATGCGATATATGCCTTCACGTCGGAAGGAGCCTGACTGGCCAGTGGGTGTGGGGCCCATCTGCTTGTAGTTTGTGTTCAAACGGTCCACTGCGTTTTTCAAAGCTGAAAGGTGTCTTGCAAGAGTATCATACGCTTCACCGTTTGTGGAATGAAAATCGAGGGGGAGAAGGGAAAATATTTCCAGTGTAGGGCGCTCAGTCAATACACAACCACCAAAGCCAATATGAGGTCCTATTCTGGCATTAGATTACGATAACTCGAGGTAAAACAAGATTCACCTGCAATAAAAATAACAAAGCAAGGGTGGCAATTTGACACATCTTTCCACAGGTCGTATTCGTGAGCAAAAGCATGATAGTAGAGGAGCGCCTGAAGCGAAGGTTCTCCACCTGTCGTGCCGGACATCTCAGACTTCACCTCGGAGATTATGGATGGGTGACCAAAGTTCTCAATATGACCATCGGTAGAGTATTTAGACGCTCCAATACTTCCAGCCCTGACTGGGATGCCATAGTGGCCCAACACTCGGTTTAATATGTCGCGACGCTGATCTTCCCCGTTCTTCCCCGTGTAGAAGAGGCCCATTTTCGTTTTCAGATCTCGGGCAGTGGCCATATCGTTTGATGTCAACATAATGCTTTTGCAATCGTCGATAAACTGGCCAAACACTTCGTTGAGCAATGCCAAGGGTACTTTGTGCTCTTTTGACTCGGGGCGACTACATGAAAAGTATTCGTCACTGTTCTGTACGGTAGCGAATTCTGAAGGCTTGGCTTGGTCCGAAGGCGCACGAGGCTTCGTCTTGTACATGTTTCCTCTAACCTTGAGCAAATCGCCAACAACATCAGACCTGGCATCTTAACGGTGGCGGAACAGAAAACGAGAAGCGCGAAAGGCGGCACGAGAAAGATGACAGAGTACGAGGAATTTGCTGATGAGGCCGGAAAACGAGTGGTTAACAAGAGAACGGCACAGTAAGGAAAGTCCTCACCATCGAACGGAGGTTTTACCACAATGTGAACATGCTTTCCAAGTGGGGAGTCCGAGAAGACCTCCGATAACTCACTCATTGGTTGCAAAGAATCTTTGTCAGCGAAGACATATGTGTCGATTCTCTCTTTGAAGCTCGAATCGACGGCAATTGAGACTTTCCAGAGCTTCAGCGCGTATGAATCGACGTCCTTGAACGTGTGGCTGCTCTCTGCTTTAATGGCGCGCTTGAGGTGACCGACAGTCTTTGAAGGCCCAATATCGATAGGAAAGATTTTGGCTGGGTCATCTCCAAAGACGTAGCAGAAGAGAGAGAGGGTGGACGACATAAAGGTTGTGGTGCAACAAGCAAACACGTGATCCCAACGCGAGCGATCGGAGTTTGATTTCCAGCACGGCAACGTATCATGGGCTCCCTTGAATATGTCATCACACAGATTCCCTCCTTTCGCGTTGGTGCGTATTCTCGATCCAGCCTCCTCTCCGTCCCTCAAAATCTTCCTCAGTACGCTTAGCTATAGCGCAGCTGTCCCTCCGACCCAGATCTCTATCGACCCCAACTTCGTTCCACCATTTCGATTCCATGCCTGAATCGACCCTACCGATATGCTGTCCTTAACGAACATGCATTGTGTTCTCTCTTCTTTGAAGGAATTAGCGATTGCGGTAGAGTTGTTAGGGGCAAAAATGGCAAACCTATCAAGATCCCTTGCGCATGTCCTCTGGATAGGAACGTCTTTATCCAGGTGCGTTATCATTACTAAACCCCAACGACTACATACTTATTCATCTTCAGAAACTCATCGACAACGTAGTCGTCGATCACGTTTCCGCCAACCCAACTGTCAAGTTCACATTCCCAATCGATAACTCGAAGGCGTAGCAGCACTCGAATCAATGCTACTGTTGTTACGCTGCGAGCCCTCAAAATGGAGACGGAGATGATGTTGTGAAGAGTTCAGATGGGAAAGTTATCGATATTCCATGTGTGTGTCCTTCGGATAAGCAATTGTTCATCCAGGTGCGTCTTCATCCACTATTCTAGCGGAACATGCACTAATTCTCCTCCCGAAACAGAATGACAACTCCGTCGCTGGTCACGTCCTGACAATACCTCTACCGGAATCTCTTTCCCAACCGCTTGTATCGCTGATACAGTAGTTACTCTGCAGAATCTGAACGAATCAAGGAAGGGTGCCTAGTTGTCTCTACGACATCCAGTGCACGATCAGCCGTGATCGATGCGCAACCTGATGCGACTACTGCTGAACTTGCACCTGTCAAGGTTACCTCGGCAGCTGTGAAGGTAATGACAACCCTTAAGTTGCTTGACTCACCTCCGCTACCCCCGCCACCGGTCTTTCAATCCATCCCAGTCTTGTTCCGGTGTTTGGCTTTTGATGTGGAGTGAACCCTACCGGTATGTTCTCCTTTCTACACCCATGGGCAAGCATCTGACATTCTCTTACAGGCGCGGTGATTGCGACGGCGTTGTAAAGGGATAAGATGGCAAACCCCCAGATAGGCAGGTGTTCATTCACTTATTTTCCTTACATCCATTGCCAATCGTCTGCGTTCTAATCTATTATCTTTCCCTCCTCTTAGAATTTAAACGACAACGCTATTGCTGGCCATGTCCTCGAAAAAAACCACAAACCCCACCGTCAAGCTCTCCTTCCCCACCGATAACAGTAAGGCATCCAAACAAACTCGTCTCAACTCCGCTGCTCTCACACTCCAAAATTCCTGCTGGGAGAATACTTGAGTAAATGATGTCGTGTTCTGATGTCTTTCGTCTCCAAAGCTGTTGAATCCATGCTACCCTTCACCGTCTATATAGTGCCATTGTTCCTTAACAGGAGGCTATCATAGACTGGACTGTCACAATATAATTACCTGCTAGATTTCAAATTATGTACACAGGTCGTTCATTCATATATTGTACCGTTTCACGTTCGGAGTAAAGGCGAAGTCAGCTATCAAATGTGGGATAACTGCTTAAGTGGAGAAAACGGAGCATGCGTTCACTGTTCAACGTGTAAAGATCCACTTTGGATCGTTGTGTCACCAACTATCCCGTTGTTACGTGTACTTTATTTACACAATTCACCAGTGAACGTCTTGTCAACTTCTTTAATTTTGCGAGAGGCTGTGGAAAAATAAAAGAACCTGGTTGAGTGGGAGAAGATTCTATGATGGAAGAAGTCGACATATTGTCGCAAGGATCTTGGATATAAAAAAAGGGAGCTTGCTGTACCAGAACGGCATCAAGACAGGCACTTAATGTTAGAATAAACGGTACAAATCACAAAATATTGAAATAAACGTCGCAAATCACAACAAAGGAGTAAATTTACAGACCAGGAATTAATGGCCTGCCCGCCGGCCGACGGGGTTGCATGGAGCCGATCAGAAATGTCCGAGCTGTTCGAGGGGGTTACTGCGTAAACGGGGCGTGATGATGAAGGGGTCAATCGTTCTAAATGGGGAGAATACCGCTTTGATCGAGAACGTCGATCCTCCCAAATGCAGAAATGAATTTCGAAGCAAGGGAACGAAAATATTGGACATGCTTTTAATTTACAAAGAAAGCTGTGCGTGGCTCATTTGTCTTAGATACACTTCATTAGTACGACTTCGTCATGGCTTTCACCAACAAGCTTGATATCATTTTTCTCCTCCTCGTCTCCGCTTTTAGTGTAGCCAGCGCCGTACTTGGTATCAATTACTCGAATATTTCGTCTGGACTTGCAACCATTGCGCTGATTATTGATTTTTGGTAAGTAGGAAGTCTTTCTTTCAGTTATTCTGTAGTACATGAGACGACTCTCCACAGGACATACTACTTACTTAAATATTCAAGCCCTACGTACTGGCCGGTTAATATTTCTAAGTATGTTAACTAATATATAGTTAGACGAACATTGGTGAAATTGGCGACCAACGGTGTCTATATAATCGCAACTTGGGTCGTAATTTCGTCGCGCGAATCTGCCAAGTGTGGTATCTTTATACTTGGAGCAATGTTCGACTTTGCGTAAGTGCTGGTCATCTATCCTTTCACAAATTGCTTAATTTATTTAACAGGGTATTCGCACAAACGGAAACATCTGGTTTCATACTTCACTGCTTGACTTTCAGCAAAGAGCTCTCTGTTATCTTTGTGGGTACGATGAAATTCGGTAACATAATAATCGGAATAGCGGGATTCAGTGTTTCAGTAATTGGGACAGAAGGTACTGGAATTGGGGGGGGCGACTCTGGGAATCATTGCGATTGTTGGAGAGATAGGGTGAGTTCGGCATTTGTGCTTATCCCGAAATTTCTGACAACCGCGCTTAGTTTGAACTTGTTGATCAAAGAGAGGAGAAATTAGAAAAAATAGAGATATAAAGTAGGTATTAAGGGCAAAAACAGAGAACGGAGTTTGGAAGTATTTGGAACGATTTGGGATATGCTAGGGGAGCATCTAATTACAACTAACCTTATTGCAACTATGTACATACAGTATCTACAGAATAAATATTTATTACACACATGTTTGTCAGCAGTTGTGACCATAAATCTCCAGAGAAACTTGTGGCATTCATCTCTATAGTCAAACTCCCCGCCGCTTTAATTGGCATTTCACCGCGTCTCTCACCCATTTACTCCACCCACAGGGTTACAATATCAAGATCGGCATAAGAGGTTCAGACTGGGAGAATTTCCGGAGACAGTAAGGGTGTAATAGAAATGTGTCTTCAGTGTGTGCGTTAGTTTACGACTTACTATGTGAGGTTGTATAAACAGCAGACGAGCCATCTGCTCACCCATTAGAACCTCGTCTCTCACCAGAGGTCAACTTGATATCTGTAGAATCATCGTATGGGAGGATCCCCGTGTTGAAGAAATGGCCGCTCGTCACGCCGAAGTGTTTCTGTGGTGCCCAACGTGGCAGACGAGCATTTCTGCAGCAGCGCCAGTGAGGTAAATATCAGCACTTCTGCAGAAGTGGTGGTAAATAAATGCGATATATGAAATCCCGGTAGGTGTGTAGTCTTTAGAAACGTGCAATATGGTATTAGAACAGTTACTGTCAAATTACACATGCGACAGACTATCATTAAATTATCCTTTGACCTCACCTTCTGAAGAAATATACCGTTATGCACGAATAATCCGGCATTATACGCAGTCACCAAAACTAACATAGATTCTGAAGAAGTTCCCAAAACGACTTAGGATTGCTGAGAGGGATGTGGATTCTCCAGAACCATGGTCAGAGGGCCACATATCTGCGCTGCTATTCAGTCTCCGTGTCATGGGTATGTCTGACTCTGGCGTGATATCTGCAGAACAAGCCCGTCGTGAATCTTCTGGAAATGCTTCATTCCCAGTATGCTGGACAACTCTCGACAGCTCTCCTCATATAGGTGGTTTGACATTCTTCTGCAGTTGGAACCTTCATCTCTAATGAGATCCGTTCCTCATTGCTTATATAGATTTGGCAGAATTCGATCCCCAGTTGATTCGGGCAGTGATTCTGCAGAACCCCAATCACCCACATTCTTTTGGGAATAGGGCCGACACTGACACTCTCCTTGACTTTATTCCTAAATGTCAAAATTGAATAGGGCATCTCGAAATCGAATTCATTGTTCTTTTCTCCAAAACATCTGTAGAACAGACAGTAGTTCTGTCATAGCCCACTCTTCCTATTTAACTCATCATGTGCCACAAATATTCTGCAGAATGGACACAGTATCTGGATCGTCGGGTCAGACAGTAATTTTGCAGAAAACTGACCACCCTCAGTCTTCCGGAAAATCAGTCTATGTCTGCACCTCTTTATTTTTATATATTAAATACAGACATTTCCTATTCAATCTCCAAATCAAATCCACTCTTGAAACCAAACCCTCATTTCTACGGAAAGATGTTTTTGTGTCTTACACAGTGTCTGCAAAACTAACGCGGTATCTTAATTGCTGGATCTGACACTGCCTCTGGAGAAGCTCCAAGATCAGGTCAGACAGCACTTCTGTAGAACCTCCATCGCGGTGAGCTTTCTGGACAAAAGGCCTCGGATGCCATCCCAAAATGCCCAGCATAATTTTCTGAAAAATGCCCCCCCCCCATGTTCCACACACTCCCGAAGAAGGCTATAGCCTATCGCACTATTTCTGCCTGATGACATTTCTGCAGAGCCTCCCATCGCAGAGGCCCTTTCAATAAATATCGAAATTTGTTCTTCACATCTTGTACTGAAGGTTCTGCAGATTTAGCACTAAATTTCTCACTCGGACAGAGATTCTCTATAACCTCTGCTGTGCAGAGACTTCTTGGCTTAAATCTCAGTGATCTGGGGACCTCCCTCTGATCCAGACATGATATCTGTAGAACCAGAGCTATCATCAACATTCTGGAGAAAGGTTTAAAATCCAATTCAATGATTCTGTTCAATCTCTATATTCTAATACCTAGATGGACACAATTCCACATCCTTAAAATCTATTCTTACCCAACGAAACAAAAACATTTTCACACCGCCGACCCAGACATGGTATCTGCAGCCTAATAGCCATTGTGAGATTCAGGCCCTCTCCGGATCAGGTTTGTAATAACTGACCCTGGCGTATTTTTGCAGATGCAAAACGATCCTGCTACTTGTGGAGAGACCTCTGCATCCTCTGACCAAATTCACCTCTCGGATGCAACAGCAACCTCCCGAGCTCATGTTCACATACCCCTCTTAGGACCCTGGGTACCTCAGCTGTGCACGATACCATTTTTCTCCTTCGGCTGGTGGTGACTAGAGCTCCTTTTAGAAGCTTCCATTTTTCCGCTATTTCATTCTTTTCCCAGTCTTCCGCCTGATGCTTCCACTCCGCCGTGGGGTGACGAATGTTTCACCGGCCTATGATCTTGTACTAATGCTTATTCACACGAACACCGTCATTTGATATTGATTTATAATTCAATTAGAACATGTTTATGAGGGATGGAGCCGCTAGGGGGTTCTTCAGGGATATAAAGTGGCTAAAGTGACATGCGCGCCTAGCGAGTTTAAATGAGAAAAATAATTATTCTGTGGATGCATGAGGATACTGAGACATTATAGACGCTTAAATAATATAAATAAATCATCATGAATGGTATATCTGCTGTCTAGGCACAAAAATATCAATGCAGTCAGAGGATCTACCGTGAAAAACCAAAGATGTGCCATCGTGAAATAATCTTTCTAGGAATATGCCGCAATATTTTTGGACAGATATATACGATATGAGAACTCACTTTTTAATCATCCCGATAAGGCAAAATTGCTTGTGTTGAGTTTTTGTCCCGAAACTGTACAGAGGAATGACACTGATGCCATTTGAACTTTGACGCCCTTAGACCTTCACCGTAATTCCGGCAAGCACCTCCTATTTTGTTTTTCTACCAGCTCATCCCTATGCAAACACCTAACAAATGCACCTCTAATAAAAAGAGAAAGAGAGGCAATGGAGCATAACACTGCCAAACATTGTTGCTGAGGCTATTCGAAGTTGGTATATTCGTTTATCCCATACTTCTAATATCCAACAGTGTCTTTCGTGTTTCGAAATACCTCAAGAAGGGGAATTAACTTGATATCTGTAAATATCTCGGTCAATACATCGGCGGACAAAACGGCACGATGCAGTGACGCAGGCTGGCTGAATGTTGGTAGAACAGATATTAAAAAGGTTCCTTGGGAAATTTCCTTATAGGGACTTGTACATATACCTCGGTGGTCACAGGGCGCTGAGATCGGCGATTGATTTTAACTGAGGATCTCAAGAAAACAGAAAAAAAATTGTATTGTGCCAGAGCCGCTTGATTCGAGAACGGTGAAGTTTTTATTAGTCAATATATCTCCACCATATCCCCATTGAAGAGGTTGGTTTCTTCTGGAAAAACGCAGAAAATGAGCAAGACAGCCTTTTTGTAGATTTGAATAGATGAGAGTGAACAGTCGCGACAATTGACTATTGACTATTGTCCAAATTCGTGTATGTAGATATACAGCTGTAAGATGTATTGCTGTAAAAACATGACCCCCTAAACATTAGGTATAGACGAAGCTAAGTCAGCCTGTGAGAGGTGTGAAATCTCAGGAATATACGTTGAGATAGTATCATCATTTTTCTGCCGATAGTCTGTGTGCCAGAGAATTCTGCAGAAATACCCGCCATGGGCAGGTTACATGTCCACATCGTTTGATGAGATAACTGCAGGCTTCGAGAAATATTTGCTTGCGGTTATGATTTTTGGTTTTATATACTGTGGCTTTTCCTGAAATATAGTTTAATTGAGTTCTATCGTACATAACGACTTTGGGCTGAGATTATGTTTATTTCCTACTTTACGCTACAAGCGGGGTTCTCTCCAGATGGGTGCCTAGCGTTACATATTGACGATATATCTGTAGAATCATCAGTTGGAGTGCCATGAAAAATGGCTCTGTATGCAGACTGTTCTAGGAAGAACTGACCGGAGAGTGGGTATGTGATAAAAAAAAATCTTTTGTAGATGTTTTGACGGACACAGGAGATCTGTAGATAGTGCTGATCTTGTAGGTTAATGGGACACCTGCAGCATCGTTCGGCAGAGTGCTGATATTAATGTATTAACGAGACCTCTGTAGAATCATCCGTTGGAGTGACGTGAAGACTGACACGCTAGCTCCGCATCGGCCTTACGACCTAAAGATTAACCTTGAAGAAGGATCCACTCCTCCGTTTGGTCCGATCTACTCCATGTCACCCTCCGAACTCCAGTCACTCCGAGAATTTC
>Ga0157379_10001624_pt1 | contig 18542 bp, 15 predicted proteins | sample S25metaG_FD_121802 | JGI IMG/M metagenome (GOLD analysis project Ga0157379, IMG submission 121802) | Switchgrass rhizosphere microbial communities from Kellogg Biological Station, Michigan, USA - S2-5 metaG | ecosystem: Host-associated > Plants > Roots > Rhizosphere > Soil | place: USA... | reverse complement strand
ATCACGGCCGCGGAATTTGCCCGGCAGGATGGAGCCGCCATAGATGAAGATGGACGGCACATTGAGGCGGATCATCGCCATCATCATGCCCGGCAGGCTCTTGTCGCAGCCGGCCATGGCGATAAGCGCGTCATAGGAATGGCCGCGCATGGTCAGCTCCACCGAATCCGCGATCACGTCACGGCTGGCCAGGGATGACTTCATGCCGGCGTGGCCCATGGCGATGCCATCGGTCACGGTGATGGTGCAGAATTCGCGCGGCGTGCCGCGGGCGGCGGCAACCCCCTTCTTCACCGCCTGGGCTTGGCGCATCAGCGAGATGTTGCAGGGCGCGGCTTCGTTCCAGGCGGTTGCGACCCCGACCAGCGGCTGGTGAATCTGCTCTTCGGTCAATCCCATCGCATAGAGGTACGAGCGGTGCGGTGCGCGTTCCGGCCCTTCGGTGACATGGCGGGACGGCAGTTTCGATTTATCGAACTTGGACATGGAAGACCTGATGCGGAATGCCGTGTGGTTCTAATCGACAGGGGGCAGGCTGGCAAAGAAAAAGCCCGTACCGGCGGCTGCATGGCTGCCATTCCGGGCCGGTCAAGCGCTCTGCTGCACTGCGGGCTGGACCGGGGTGCTTGCCAGGGGCAGCGCATTGCGTGAGGCTCCCGAAAACAAGGGGCAGGCGAATGGCGCGAACGCGCTTTTTATCGCTGGACGTGTTTCGGGGCATGGCGCTGTGCGTGATGGTCATCGTCAACACGCCGGGCGCGGGGGCGGAGCCCTACCCCATCCTGGATCATGCCCCGTGGTTCGGCTTCACCCTTGCGGATGTTGTTTTCCCCTCCTTCCTGTTCGCGGTGGGCAATGCCATGGCGTTCGGCGCGGCTGCGCAAACCAGCGAGGCCGAATTCTGGCGCAAGACGGTGCGGCGCACGGCGATCATCATCGCGCTTGGCGTGCTGACCTATTGGTTTCCCTTCTTTCGTCTCACCGATCACGGCTGGGTGTATAAGCCCTTTTCCGAGACACGCTTTCCCGGCGTCCTGCAACGCATCGCCTTGTGTTATTTCATCGCCGCCGTCGCCACGCGTTACATGGCCGTAAAGGGATTATTGGCGTTGTCGGCGGTTCTGCTTCTGGGATATTGGGGCATCCTGTTGGCGGGCGCGCCTGACGCCGCCACTGCTCTCAGCAAGACCGGAAATATCGGCAACAAGATCGACCTGGCGGTGATCGGCCAAGCCCATATGTACCGCAAGGACGAAGGTTTCGAGCCCGAAGGCTTGCTGGGCACCCTGCCCGCCACGGTTAATGTGATCCTGGGCTATCTGGCCGGGCTTTATATCCGGCGCATGGGCGCCAATGCCCAAACCGTGAATCGATTCCTGGTAACCGGCGTGGCGCTCATCCTGCTGGCGCTGCTGTGGAGCACCGTGTTTCCCATCGGCAAGAAACTGTGGACCTCCAGCTTCGTCCTGTTCACGGTCGGTATCGCTCTCGTGGTTCTGGCGGGGCTGATGGCGTGGATCGACATCGCCGGGCGCAAATTCGGTGTGCGCTTTTTTGAGATCTTCGGCCGCAATCCCATTCTGCTCTATGTCGTCGCCATCCTTATCCAGATGGTGCTGAATCTCATCCGCATAGACGGTGCCGGCCTCTGGAGCTGGTTCGGGCAGCATGTGATGCAAGCGCTGGCTTCGGGACCACTGGGCTCTCTGCTGACGGCGATCTTGTACATGCTGCTGTGCTGGCTGGTAGCCCTGTGGCTTTACCGGCGCAAGATCGTCTTCCGGATATGAGGTCCTGGCACGCGCATAAAAAAGCCCCGGGCCGAAGCCCGGGGCCTGTATTCAATCAATCGGCTTCAAATCAATAATAGTGACGGCGACCATCGCGGTCGATGTAATAGGCATCATGCTCATGGTGATAGCTGCGGGCCCGCGCCGCACGGCGGCAGTCGGACCGGTTGTTGGAATGGCCGATGGAGTTGCCGATCAGGCCGCCCGCCACGCCGCCCACTGCGGCACCGACGATGCTGTGCGAGGCGAGACCGCCAACCAGGGCGCCCGAGCCGGCGCCCAACACGGTTTCGGTCGAAGCATCGCCGTCGCAAGCCGCATAGGCTGAAACAGTACCTGCGCCCAGCGCGATCACGGCGGCGGCAGCAATCCTGCTGAAACGAGTCATGTGAATCTCCTGTTGCCGGGGGCAAGCCCCCATTACCGGAACGAAAACGTACCGGAGGGGACAAAGGTTCCCCAAAGATCAAGGAGCGATCAAGGCATGATTGCGGCATCCGCAAGGTTTGATTGCAGCGCCGGATAGTCGACATAGCCCTTCTCGCCGCCGGAATAGAAAGTCGCCGTGTCCCAATTGTTCAATGGTGCATGTTTTGCGAATCGCTGCACCAGATCGGGATTGGCAATAAACAATTTACCAAATGCCACGGCATCGGCCTTGCCTTCGGCCAAGGTCTTCTCGGCGCTTTCCTGGGTGAAGCCTTCATTGGCGATAAAGGGGCCGCCGAATTCACGCTTCAGGATGGGCCCGATGCTTTCGGCATTCTGGATCGGCTTGGGCCGGCCCTGGCTGTCGACCAACTGTGTCTCGGGACCGATCTGGGCTTCCCGGGCCGCGATCCAACCCAGCTTTCGTTTGCCCAACTCGCGCGCGACATAGCTGAAGGTGCCCAGCCGGTCGCTGTCGCCCATATCGTGGCTGTCCATGCGCGGCGCCAAATGCATGCCCACGCGGTCCGCGCCCCACACTGCGATGCAGACATCTGTGACTTCCAGCATCAGCCGGGCGCGGTTCTCGATTGAGCCGCCATAGCCGTCGCTGCGCTGGTTTGTGGAATCCTGCAGGAACTGGTCCAGCAGATAGCCATTGGCGCCATGGATATGCACGCCATCGAAGCCGGCCTTCAACGCATTCTCGGCGCCGCGTTTGAAGGCGGTGATGATGCCGGGGATTTCCTCACCTTCCAACGCGCGCGGCGCGACATACTCCGTCGGCGGCCTCACCAAGGAGACATTGCCTTTGGGCCTGACCGCACTGGGCGCCTCCGGCAGCGCGCCATTGAGAAACAGGGGATGGGAAATCCGCCCCACATGCCAGAGCTGCAGGACCATGCGACCGCCCGCGTCATGCACGGCCTTGGTAATCGTCTTCCAGCCTTCGGTCTGCTCGTCGGACCAGATGCCCGGCGTGGCGGCATAACCCACGCCCATCGGCGACACGGATGTGGCTTCCGAAATGATCAACCCGGCGCTGGCTCGCTGGAGATAATAGTCCCGCTGCAAGTGGGTCGGGACCCGGGCATCGGGGGTGGCGCGACTGCGGGTCAAAGGCGCCATCAGGATACGGTTGGGCAATTGGAGCGCGCCCAGCTTCAGGGGACTAAATAGGGTGGGCATGGAACCTCGATGTTTCGACGGACATCGAAAAGTTAGGGAGCCACTTGCCGCACTGCAACCACGACAACGTCACGGGTAATGCGCCTTTTTGTCATGCCCCGGTTGTCATGCCAGGGGGCGGGCGGCTGCTCGCTCAAGCTCGCGGCGTTCGCTGCTTTCGCGTCCATACGCGGTCGCTATGGACCACCGGACCTGTTCACGCGCCTTCGGCGCGCCGCATCTCACCCCTGCAACCGCCCGATCGCGTCCGTCAGCCGTGCCGCCAGCGCCGCCGCTTCGGCGCGCTTTTCCCGCTGCTCGGTCAGGACGTCTTCCGGCGCCTTGGCCACAAACTGCTCGTTCGACAGCTTGGCGTCGAAGCGGGCGATCTCGTCCTGGGTCTTTTTGAGGTCCTTTTCCAGCCGGGCCCGTTCCTTGACGAAGTCGATCACATCGCCCAGCGGTAAGGCCACCACCGCCTCGCCCAGCACGAATTGCGCCGAGCCCTTGGGGATGACAGGACCCGCCTCGGCGCTGGACAGCCGCGCCAGAGTGGAAATCACATCGATGTGGCGTGCCAGCCGTGCCGCGCTTCCCGCCGAGGCGTTGGTCATGACCAGGGGAATTTTCGCGCCCGCCGGCACATTCATTTCGGCGCGCACCGAACGCACGCCCTTGATCAGGTCGATCACCCAGTTCATTTCCGCCGCCGCGGCATCCGCGCCTACGGGGCTTTGAACCTTCGGCCACTCCGCCACCACCAGCAGGCTGTCGCGCGGGCTGACGGCGGTCTTCTCCCACAGCTCTTCAGTGACGAAGGGCATGAAGGGATGCAGCAGCTTGAGGATCTGGTCGCGCGCCCAGGCGGCGGTCGCCCTTGTCTCGGCCTTCGCCGACTCTTCCTGGCCGTTGAACAGCGGCTTGGCGAATTCCAGATACCAGTCGCAGAACACGTCCCAGACAAAATGATACGCGGCACTGGCGGCGTCGTTGAAGCGCAAGGCTTCCAGCGCCGCCGTGACATCGCTCACGGCCTGGGCGGTTTCCGCCACGATCCATTTGTTGACAGTCTGGCTGACGGAAGCCGGATCGAAGCCCGGCACCGTGACGCAGCCGTTCATCTCGCAGAAGCGCGCCGCGTTCCACAGCTTGGTGGCGAAGTTGCGATTGGTCTCCACCCGTGTCGGCCCGATGCGCATATCGCGGCTCTGGCCCGCCGCAAGCGCCAGGGTGAAGCGCAGGGCGTCAGCACCGAACTCATCGATCAGGGTGATGGGGTCGACCACATTGCCCTTGGTCTTGGACATCTTGGCGCCGGCTTCATCCAGCACCCGGTTGTGGATGAAGACGGTCTTGAACGGCACTTCGCCCAGGAAATGGATGCCCATCATCATCATGCGGGCGACCCAGAAGAAGATGATGTCGAAGCCGGTCACCAGCACGCTGGTGGGATAATAGCGCGCGATCTCCGGCGTCTTGTCCGGCCAGCCCAGGGTCGAGAACGGCCACAGCGCCGAGGAGAACCAGGTATCCAGCACATCGGGATCGCGCGTCAGGGTCTTGCCGCCGGCCTGTGCCTGCGCTTCGTCTTCGGTCTCAGCGCAATAGATTTTGCCGTCTGCGTCGTACCAGACGGGAATCTGGTGGCCCCACCAAAGCTGGCGTGAAATGCACCAGGGCCGGATGTTCCTCAGCCAGCCGAAATAAACATTGGCCCAGTTGTCCGGAACGAACTTGGTCTCACCCTTCTCCACCGCCGCGATGGCCTTGTCCGCCAGCGGTTGAACATTGAGATACCATTGCTCGGTAAGAAACGGCTCCAGCACCACCGTCTTGGTCTTTTCGTCATGCGGCACCGCATGGGTGATGGGCTCGCTTTTTTCCAGCAGGCCCGCCGCATCCAGGTCGGCCACGATCTTCTTGCGCGCGGCTTCGCGTGACAGCCCCCGGTAAGGCGCCGGCACGTCGTTATTCAGCGTGCCGTCCTTGTTGATGATGTTGATCAACGGCAGCTTATGGCGCTTGCCCACTTCAAAGTCGTTGAAGTCGTGGCCCGGTGTGATCTTGACCGCGCCAGTGCCCTTTTCCGGATCGGAATATTCATCGGCAATGATGGGGATCAGCCGACCGGTCAGCGGCAGCACCGCCATCTTTCCAACCAGGGCCGTGTAGCGTTCGTCACCGGGATGCACCGCCACCGCCGTGTCGCCCAGCATGGTCTCGGGGCGGGTGGTGGCCACGGTGATGAACTGGTCGCTGTCCTCGATGGGGTATTTGATGTACCAGAGATGGCCCTTGATTTCGATATTCTCGACTTCCAGGTCCGACACCGCCGTCTGCAGGCGCGGGTCCCAGTTGACCAGCCGCTTGTCCTTGTAGATCAGGCCTTGTTTGTAGAGCTCGACAAACACCTTGAGGACGGCGCGCGACAGCCCCTCGTCCATGGTGAAGCGTTCGCGCGACCAGTCGGCGCTGGCGCCCAGCCGATGCTGCTGTTCGACAATCGCGCCGCCGGATTCGGCTTTCCATTTCCACACTTCTTCCAGGAATTTCTCGCGCCCCAACCCAACGCGGGTCATCTGGCGCTCGGCCAACTGACGCTCAACGATCAGCTGGGTGGCGATGCCGGCATGGTCGGTGCCCGGCTGCCACAGCACGTCCTTGCCTCGCATCCGCTCGAAGCGCGCCAGGATATCCTGCAGGCTGTTGTTGAGGGCGTGGCCGATATGAAGGCGGCCGGTGACATTGGGCGGCGGAATGACGATGGAAAAAGCCTCGGCCTCGGGCCGGTTGCCGCAACGAAAGGCGCCCGACGCCTCCCAAAGGGCCGAAATGCGCTTTTCCACGTCCTGGGGATTGAAGGTCTTGTCGAGCATGGGACGCGCAAATGCGGAAGAAATCGGCCGGGGTCAACCCCCCGCCTGTCCTCGCCCGAAATCCAGAGAATCGGGCCTTAACGCTTCACGGCCCGGGCTTTGACGACCCGTTCCACTTCGGCGCGTACCGCACCTTCCAGCAAGGCGGGGAAATGCTCGTCCATCCATTCGCGAATCAAAGGCTTCATGCCGTTGATCACGGCGGCGGAATTGTCGGACAGGTATTTGCGCAGCACCGGCTCGAAGCTTTCGCGCACGGCCCGTTCGAAGACATTTTCGACCGAGGCACCGTCCACCGGCGCCAGAGCGGGGGCACGGTGGGGCACCGGCTGTGGCTCCGGTTCTTCGTCCGGAATGGCGTTGAAGGTGTCCTCCACCGCCTTGCGGGTATGGTCGGAAAAGATATCGGAATGCTCGTTGGCGGCAGCTGGCGCGACATTCTCAAACACGATGTCCTCGACTGGAGCGGGGGCCGGCGCGGCGTGGACCGGCGGTGGCGGGGCTTCGACTTCCTGGGTCAGTTCCAGCACATCCTCATGATAGACGGCCTGGGGCTGGGATATGGGCGCCTGGGTGGCGGGGGCCGATACGACCTCCGAAGCGGCTTCCTGGGCCGGTGCGGCGGCAGGTTCGGAACTGTCCTCGGAGATGATCTTGCGGATAGAGGCAAGGATCTCCTCCATGGTGGGTTCGTGCTGGGGGTTCGACATCGGCAGCTCCGAAAGGCCGCCAAGCGCCTTGGCGGTATGTTTCAGCCTAGGACAGTGGCTGGGATACGGCAAAGATAAAGTTAACGGCGGAACCTAAGCGGGAATCTTCAAAACACGAAACCCATCGCCTTCTTGAAGCCCGCCAGCACCGGGATATCGGCGTCGAAATCCGGGCGCCTGCCTATCTGGCCATTCTCCTTGAGGAACAGCCAGGCGCGGCTCTGGCCGTCCTTCAGCACCGCCACCAGCCGCCCGCCTTCCGCCAACTGGGACAACAGGCTCTGGGGCACTTCCTCAATGGCGCCGTTGACAAAGATAACATCAAAGGGGGCCTGCATCTTGACGCCTTCGACCAGGCCGCCCTGCACCACCTCAACCTTGCCCACAGCATTTGCCAGCAAGCCACTGGCAGCACGTACCAAATCGGCATCCTGCTCCAGCGCCACCACCTCAGCGCCCAGCCGCGCCAGCACCGCCGAGGAATAGCCGGTACCGCAGCCCACATCCAGGATACGGTCGTCCGGTCCGATCCCGGCCAGCTGAATCAGCTTGGCGAAGCTGCGCGGGTCCAGCATGGAGCGGCCCGGCGCCAGTTGGACCGGCACATCGGCATAGGCCAGGGCGCGGGCAGCACCGGGGACGAACTTCTCCCGCGGCACCGCGCTCATGGCCGCCAGGATGCGCTGGTCCGTCACGTCCGCGGGCCGGAGCTGAGTCTCGATCATGTTGAAGCGCGCGGACTCGGACATCGGCAAAACCCCACAAAAACTATCCCGGGCTTATAGGCTTTCGGCCCCCGCCCCCACAACGTGGCTTTTTATAACCCCCTCCGGTCCGGCCTTCGCGCCTCGCGGCGCTTGGCGTTCGGCTGGCTTGGCCGCCAGCCTCACCCTTCGCAACTTTGCCGTGGTACTCGGCTCGCGCCTGCGCCCACGGCGTTGCTACGGCCACCCCCCGCCAGCGCTACGCGCGCGGGGAAGGCGGACCTGCGCTGCGGAACACCTGTTGTCCCCCGGCCTTCCCGTCTGCTATAGCCGCCAGCCGCACGCCGGGCCCTGCCCAGCGAAACCTGGAGCGTCAGCGAGAGCTGGGGCGACCAGGAGCATCGGCGAGAGCCGAGCGACCGAAATAAACTGAGGCCACGTGGCGGAGTGGTGACGCAGCGGATTGCAAATCCGTGAACCCCGGTTCAATTCCGGGCGTGGCCTCCACAAAACCTCCGCAATTCTGGCTATGAATGTTCGGGAACAACGCCCAATGAAGGGCTTGCCAGGGGAGAGTTCATGTATCGTTTTTCCAAGATTGCCATCAGCTTCGCCGCCCTATTCGCGCTTTCGGCCCCGGTCATGGCCGCCGAGATTCTGATCAAGGACGACAAGTCCCAGCCCGAAAGCCTGGCCGCCGCGCCCGACGGCACCCTGATCGTGGGCAGCGCCTCCACGCCCTATGTCTACAAGATCAAGCCCGGCTCCACGGCGCCGGAAGTCTTCATCGACGCCAGCGCCGAAGGCCCCGGCACCTTCTTCTTCGGCCAGCTGGTCGACGGCGACACGGTCTGGAGCTGCATGCTGACGCCGGTGGCGAACACCACGCCCGTCCAGCGCCACACCGCCTTGATCGGCAGCGACCTCAAAACCGGCGCGCGCAAGCTGCGCTGGAATCTGCCGGGCGAAAACAGCACCTGCAATGACTTCGCTGTCGGTCCGGACAAGGCGCTCTATATCTCCGACACCGCCAACGCCAAGATCTATCGCCTGGCGCCCGGTGCGCAGAGCGCCGAGCTGTGGCTGGACAATCGCCTGGTGACGGGCATCGACGGCCTCACCTTCCTGAACGGCGTGCTCTATTACAACAGCGTGTTCTTCAACAATCTCTATCGCGTGCCGATGGACGCCAACGGCAAGGCCGGCGCGCCGGTGCAGATATGGATGGATGCGCCGGTAAAGGGCATCGACGGCATGCGCACCTACAACGGCAAGATCGTCCAGGCCGAGAATGGCTCGGGCAAGGTTCACATGCTCACCATCGACGGGGACCGCGCCCATGTCACGGTGCTGAAGGAAGGCCTGAGCCAGCCGACCGCCATAGAACCGGGCCGCGGCGAACTGTGGATCGCCAATCGCGGCGCTGGTCAGATCGTTTCCATTCCGGCACCGAAGTAATCACCTTCCGCCCGCCGCACCTCCGGTCTCGCAACACGGACTAGAGGTGCGGCGGGGGTTCGGTTGGCTTGGCCGCGCTCCCGATGCGGGCGCGCGCGCGCGGGGGAGGAATTTCGGTCCGGGCGACCTTACTTCTAAGATGGGCCACCACCTTTAACGCGATAATCCCCCTCGTTCTATCGAGCGCCATGTCCGCCTTGCGCCAACAGCGGCCATCCAGACAGTCAGACGGGCGTTATTCCGCCCGCCGTATGTCCGGCAAATTTCTGCAGAGCATCGGCAAGTGCGGCGGTCATGGAAAGGTGCGGCGTGTGGTCGGTATCCAGCTCGATGACGTTGGCGATGGAATTCTCGGCAATCATCCGGCGCTGCAGCGCGGCGGGAATCGCCCGATCTTTCGTGCAAAGGACGAAGTAGCGGTTGATGCCGTCCAGCACTCCGTTCGGGATCGACACCGGGGCGGCAAACGGCCCAAGCGGTTGCGGCCGCTGCCTGGAAATCGCCCAAGCCGCATCGGTTTCGGAACAGGAACCATACAGCGCATTCCGCGACGCGGTTGCCGGCATCGTGGCGACAGGCGGCTCGATAACGATGTTCGCCTGCACCTGGTCGTCCGCACCCTCTGGAAGACGTGTCAGGTCGAGAAGACTCTGTCCGTCACGCGGAACAAACGCCGTGGCATAGACCAGTGCGGCAACGCTCTCGGCGTGGCGGGCAGCGGCTTGAGTGGCTATGACGCCGCCCATGCTGTTGCCGACGAGGACAGCGGGTTCAGCACTGGCGGTCAGCACCTCTCCGAGACGAGCAGCACATGAATCGAGAGTTACATCCCCCGGCAGCGTTGCATCATCGCCAAGGCCGGGAAGGTCGAATGCCTCCACAGTATGGCCGGCGGCGCGGAGCCGTTCCGCCAGCGGGCCCCAAATCCAGGCGCCCGTGAAGGCACCATGCACGAGGACGAAGCGAGCCATCTGACGATCCCCTGGTTACGCAAGCCCTGGAAAGCAGCCATCCTACAGATAGGGGAAGCTGTTGCACAGCAGGCGGTGCCTGGTCCGAATAGCGACCTGAGTGTCCGCTTTGGGTCCTAAGCCGTCATTCGTTCTGTTGTTGGGTCATGGCGAAGCATCCGTCATGTAGACCACGACATCAAAGCGTGGGACCGATCCGCTCCGCGATCAGGGCGAGAACCTGTTCGACATCCGGCGTGTTGGGAGAAATTACGGGGAGCGGCGCGAAGATGTTTTCACCGCGCAGCCAACGCTTCTCCGCATTTTCCGTGTCCAGCACGGCGCAGAGCGCGGCATTCATCTCATACTGGGCATCGGGCAAGCCGCTCAGCCGGAGCGAGGCCTGCAGGATCATGCGGCAAGAGCTGCGCAGGTCTTGGTAAAGCACCGGTTCCCGCACCACGCCGTCGCCCGGCTGGGGATAGGCGCGTTTGCAGTCATTCACATCGACCGAGACATAGGCCTGGCAGGCGAACGGGCGCGCCGCATAGGTGGTGCAATTGTTGGCCGGATCCAGCAGCGGGCATCGAAGCCAGGCAACCCCGGGCGCATCGGCGCGGCGGCCGTCGAGCCTGGCCACCGCTTCGCGCACGCCGGCTTCCAACTCGGGATTTTCCGCCACCGCGCGGGCCAGAAAGAATGCCTCCGGCGCGCTCACCTTTACGGGCTGATAACAACAAAAGGCACAGCCACTGGCACAGGCAATCTTCGCCCGTGCCGATTCGGGGACGCTGCGTTCGAACAGATCGCCAACATGCCGGACCAGGCGCACACAGGGCGAAGCCGAGGTCTGGCGGTCGCGCATCAACCTGGCGGCCTGCCGCAAATGGGCCTCGAAGGAGCGAGGATTGCCAAGAACAAGACCAGCCGCCAGGAAGGGCGTGTCCTGGCGGGCAAGCGATTCGCGCTGAGCCGTCGAAAGCCGGGAGGCGGGCTGCATTACGCGGGTTTAACCCAAGCGGCGCGGCCTGTCAGAGCTTTCCGGGCCCTTTTTTGCGGGAATGCCCGGTTTTTGACCGTCGATGGAACTTTTTTGGCCTATCCCCCCTCAGGGTTAAGGCCTTGTTAACTGTCTTGGCGGCATAGTTCCCGCGTCTTCCTTGAAGACACCCCACCATTACCCAACGCCTTGGGGCCGGGATCACTCCCGGCCTCATTTTTCTTTTGGGGCGTGGGAGATAGCGCCCAAAAGGCTTTGCGCATTTCCCGCTTGGTTTGACACTCCGGACGCGCTAATACCCGCGTCCTGCTGCGTTCCTCGGTAGCTCAGTGGTAGAGCAATCGGCTGTTAACCGGTTGGCCGCAAGTTCGAATCTTGCCCGGGGAGCCATTCTTTTCAAAGACTTGGTGGGAAGTTCGCCTGCTCCAGGCGAGGCGCTGGGAGCGTGGGGCACCGGTTGGGGCACCGTGGCATCAGTCTCGTTCGCGGTACATTTGAATGACTAAAGATACTGTCGCGCTGGTCAAGGAGGTACAGAGCGCCCTTTCGGTTGCGAAAGACGCGATGCTGGATCGGGCCATCGAAATCGGTATGCCCGGCATCAAAATGTCCAACGCCCCTTACATCAATCCAGAAGCGGTCCTTAGAGAAGCACTGCAAAATGCATTTCAAGACCTTCGAATGATTGCCGAGATGTCGGGACAGAACGACTGCCTTGCTCAGATAAAATCGTATCACGTCGCAAACAGTGCAGGGTTTGGTAGTGTGCAGTACGATCATGAGGCAGAGGAGCCGGTTGCTGCCGGCTTGTCGCAGGCTCAGGGTTTCTTGAGAAGTTTGGTCGCAGCCGGCGCGGGACGGCGGGTTGGGGACTTAGAACTTTTTTCAAATATATTGTGGAGCACCGCCAAGCTCGTATTGGCATGTAACAAGAACCCGAAAGTTGAAAAAGACGTTCGAGATACAGTTCATTTCCTGCTGAAGTGCGCCTACCCGGATCTCTCCCGAAGAACTGAGATTTCGCATCCTGGGAAAATATATATTCCGGACTTCGCTTCTAGAAAGGCTCAATCGCTGGCAGAATTCAAATTCGCCGAAAATGATAAGGATTTGAAAGTCGCCTATGATGACCTGGAAACAGATGCATTTGGGTATTCTGGATACGATACTTGGGCCTCCAAGTTCGCCCTAATTTACTTGACCTCTGCATTCGCAAATCAACAAGAGATCGCGGCGCACTTTGAAAGCGTTGGTAAGCCAGATGATTGGACTATAATCGTCGTAAATGGACAATGAGATTTTTAACTCGCGTCGGCCTCCCGCACGTCAAGAGCTAAGGTAGTTGGAGGAAAGGTCGTCGAGTGCACCACGACGACGATGTTGATCCCGGCGATCTGAACGGCGAGGCCGATGATTAAGAACTGGCACATCGCGGCAATACGCTTAGCGGCAGTGGTGTTGGCCAACCTAAGTAAACGCATCCGATCGCGCCCAACTCCAAAAAAATCAACTGGCATTAAATACGCCATTAAGAGGTTTTTGCCATGAAATGGATCACCGCGGGCGATCTTGAAAAATGGACTGCATCGCCAACCGCGAAGCCCGAACTGCCCGGCCTTGTGGCGGACTTAATCCGCGCATCTTCGCCAGCTATCACCGCAATTCGCTTTCCCACAGGTGCAAAGGGGCAAGTTCGAGGTTTTGACGGAGTACTCGAAAGTGATGTCGCTGGGCTAAATATTCCGGAAGGCAAGTCGATCTGGGAATTCGGCACAGAGAAGGACTATAGAGGCAAAGCTGAAGACGACCTAGAAAAACGCAAGGATAGCGCCGACGCCGACACGACATTTTTCTGTGTCTCGCCTCTCACCTGGGATAAGGGAAAAAAGGAACTGCAAACCTGGGAAAGCGAGCAAACCAAGAATTATGGCTGGAAGAAAGTCATCTTTTTGGACGGCGCAAAGCTTGAAGACTGGCTTGCGGCGCATGATGCCGTCGGCGCCTACCACGCGCGCTACACCTTAAAGATCGCCCCCCAAGACGGCGCAAGAAGCGTCGAAGAATTCTGGATGTGGTATTCTGATAGATATAGACCCACGCTGACCGAAGAAGTTGTACTGTGCGGGCGCGAGGATGCGGCCAAACAAATTATCAATACACTAGCGCAGGGACCGGATATCTTGACGCTATCGGCCGACGCGCCAGATGAAGTCATTGCACTTGCCGTTGCCGCAATAAGAAAACAGAAACCTGAGGTAAGGTATTTTCTGGAAGCGCGAACTATTGTCATTGATAGCGCTGACGCAGCACGAAAACTTGCGCCTAATAACAAGCTGTCTTTTCTGCTGAGAGGCGACGCTACTCGAACGCCTGGAATTTTTTCGCAGACTGGACCAACTATAAATGCGCTGGGTCGGGCGCAAAAACGAGGGCACAGCCAGCGAATAGACCGCCCTACGGCGCATCAGATGGCGGATGCGCTATCATCGACAATGGGCTTCGATGTTAAGGACGGCATACAACATGCGAGAGCTTGTGGTGGCTCTTTAACCGTCCTAGCCCGTCAAATTCCAAATGGTCAGTATGACCCTCCTGAATGGGTAAAAAATACCAACGAGCTTTTACCAGCAATTTTCGCTGGCGCATGGGATAATACTCGCAAAGCCGATTGTGAGGTGATGAAGGCATTATCCGGCAAAGAATATCTTGATTATGAGGCAACCGTCCGCCCACTGATACATATGCCTGATCCACCGATAGACAACGAGGGATCGGTTTGGAAAGTGCGAGCGCCGATGGACGCTTTTACAGAATGCGGCCACTTTATTGGACGAGAGCATCTGGAAAGACTGCGCCCCATATTTACGAAAGTCTTCTCTCAGATCCCCTTCCGAAGACGAGGACAGCTTTATCAAAAGGCAGTCTCCAGATGAATATAGCTCTTGGCTGAGAGACGGTCTTGCCGGCACCCTCTTACTTATTGCCGTATGGCAAGAACAAGCAGGAATGAAATTTGATAGTGGGTTAGGACAGAAGTTTGCGGACGACCTTGTTGGCAGCCTTCCGGGTCTAAAGGACGATTACCGCCTCATTGTGGCGTTGCGAGATCAGTTGCCACTTCTTGCGGAGGCAGCCCCAAGCCCTTTGCTCTCAGCCCTCGAGCTGATGCTCGAGGGCCAAGCTGAAGCCATCAAGCCTGTCTTCAATCTTAAAGAAGGGTTCTTGACACCTCGCAGTGATCACACAGGGCTGCTGTGGGCTCTTGAAGGAATTGCATGGGAGCCGGCTTACTTCCGAAGGGCGGTTATGGTTCTCGCACGCTTGGTTGCGATAGACCCTGGGGTAAAGCTCGTCAACAAGCCCATTAACAGCCTGAGAGAGATTTTCCTTCCGTGGTTTCGAAATACTAACGCCTCCCCGGCCCAGCGCTTAAGCGCCATTGACGAAATCATTGCTACGTTACCAGACGTTGGGTGGGAGTTGCTTCGTGGCCTACTGCCCTCCGCTCATGCTGTGTCATCGGGAACCCGTAAGCCGCTACTCCGCACAGGCGAGCCGCCCAGTAAAGCGCTCACTAAGCGCGAGGTTTGGGAGATGTATAGCCAAATAATCGACCGCGCGATAAGTGTAGCGGGTTCTGACCCTGTGAAGCTAAAACCCTTACTGACGGGCTTTCATAACTATTCCCTGCCAGATCAGGAAAAAGTCTTCAAAGCGGTGGAGCGATCTCTGAGCAACCGCCCGTCCGACGAGCTGTGGAGCCAGTTAAGAGATGTAGTCGCAAAGCATAACCGTTTCGCAGACGCTGCCTGGGCGTTGCCACCTGATCAGCTAAAACAATGGAAGGATTTAGCATCGAAATTCGAACCCAAGGATCCGATAAGCAAGGCAAGGTGGTTGTTTGATGACTATCTGCTGGATAGGCAAGATAAGGATACCGATTTTGCCGCCCAACGACGCAAGGTTGTGGCGGACATTTATAAAAATAACGGAGCTGACGGCATTATTCAGCTGGTGTCAGTAGTAAAGCTGCCGCACTTCGTTACTGAAGCAATTTCTTCGCTCGAACTCAACGCCCGGGAGCTTGCTGAGCTCATATCATTAAGCGTTGAGGTTTTCGGCGAAAGCCAGTTCACCGCCGGAATTGGCTTCTTGTTTCATAATCGCATTGGTACGCAAGCCGCCATCAGATGGCTCAAGGAAAACGTTCTCTCCAGCAATGGAGGCTTGTTGGTAGGGGTGGGAGTGCTGCTTAACTGGCCAAACAATCTCGAAACCTGGGACGCTGTGCGTTCACTTGGTGACGAAGTCGAGCGCACTTATTGGCAAAAGAAACATCCCTACTGGATGGATGAAACCCCCGACTTGCTGTTGGAATGCATCAAACGTTTCCGGGCAGTAAAACGACCGCTAGCGGGACTGGAAGCAGCGCTAAATAAGCTGAAGAATATTCCCACTGATCTTCTGCTAACACTCTTAGACGAAATAAGAGAGACGCTGGGTGATAGTGACAGGGCCCATAGCAACATCAGTTATGAGATAGAACGCGCCTTTGAAGAACTGGATAAGCGTGACGATGCGTCAGACCTTGCTATTGCCCGTCTGGAGGTGGCCTACCACCCACTTTTTCGATTTTCTGACAGACCAATGAGGGTGCATAAGATAATTGCCGAGAAGCCTGGGGATTACTACGAGCTTCTGGCAAATGTGTTCAGGGCTGAAGACGAAGAACACCCTGAAGAGCAACCTGCCGAACAGGTCGCGCTCGCAGAGGCCAGCTATGCGGTTCTGAGCAACTTTAAAACCATTCCTGGCCTGTATGAGAAACACTTGGATGTTGGGAAGCTGACGACTTGGATAGATGAAGTCCGCCGCAGGGCGGCGGAAGGAAAACGAGCAGCAGTCGCTGATCAATACATTGGCCATATACTTGCTCATTCGCCGATTGATGACGATGGCGTTTGGCCCCTGATTGCAATCCGAGAACAGATCGAAAGATTGAAGTCTGATCAGTTGCAGCACGGGATGCAGATAGAGAAATTTAACATGCGCGGTGTTTATTCGAAGGCGGTTTATGAGGGGGGTTCCGAGGAACGACAATTTGCGGCGCAGTACCGCGGTTATGCAGAAAAGGCCGCAGCTTGGCCAAGGACGCAGTTAATGTTGCGCGAGATTGCAAAGTCATGGGAGGCGGATGCCGAACGAGAAGATACCTCGGCACGTCAGCGTAAGATGAGAGACTAGGAATACTCGGGTTAGCTAGAGGCAACGATGACGCAAATGGAAAATCCTGTCGGCGCCACGAAAGCCTCTTTAGTGCGTCTGCCTTCGAAAATTTCTCAAGCACTTTGGAGTGCTCTAACCGAAACCTGGAATTTGATCGTGCGCATCCTAACGTGGGTGGAACGTCAATCGAAGGAACACGCGCTCGTCGACAAACTGCTCAACCTAGTTGTCGTTACCTTCGGTGTTGCCTTGGGCATCTACGCGAACAATTGGAACGCTGCCCGACATGACATGGTACGAAGGAACGCCGCACGGATTTTCGCGCTTGATACCCTTTTGACTGATCGCCAAGCGATAGTCGCTCACGGCCAAACTGTCCGGAAAAGCATCGATGAAAGCGTGGCCCTCGAACAGCGGTTCATCGACGGCGTCAAGGGCGAGCCCCAGTCCGCAACCCTGGATGCAGGCCACTATACTGAGTTGGACCTCGATCCCGCCTTTTGGGACAGGGTTATTTCCGCCGACATCGTCCAAAAGTTTTCCTACGAGGAGCTGGCAACATTTTCTATGACTTTTGGCGCAATACGGGAATATTACGAGGCGGCAAAGACCACAAAGGTGCTCGCCTTGAACATAATTGATGTTCATTTACCAAGCGAGACACGCACTGCCGATCAGATTAGATCGGCAGCTCTTTTGAACTTGCAATATCGGCACTCGTTGCAATATCTCGTCGGCAAAGAACGACAGGTCGTATGCGAAATTGACGGCGTATTGAAAACATACAAAGTTCATTTTCCTGACAATGTAGAAAAGTTTGACTGCAGTGGCCCAAAATCATGGTAGTACTACCGCAAGACGTATGTGCGCGCCATCGACGATCTTACACGGTCGCTGAGGGAAATTCGGGGACACCATACCTATTTCCCCGATATTTCTCCGAGTAAATCGCGAACGGGTGCTCGGCCAGCGGAATATCCGGCCAGCCGAAGGAGTCTTCTTCGGGTATTCTTTGAACCGGAACAGCAAATGATCTTTGTGACGCGCCGGACTGCGGCTGTGATGGCATCGGCGGCGGCCCTTCTGGGATGGGAGAGACAGACAGCCATGGCCAAGGATGAGGCGCCGACCGTGACACGCTACGACGGCATCCGCTTCAAGCGCGCCACCATTGAAGGCGTCGGCATCCACTATCAGGAAGCCGGCGACCCTGCGGGGTCGCATCTGGTGCTGCTGCACGGCTTTCCCTCGACCTCGCGCATGTGGGACCGGCTGATCCCTGCCCTCGCCTCCCGCTATCACGTCATCGCGCCCGACTATCCCGGGTTCGGCTTGAGCGATGCGCCGCCGCCGGACAAGTTCAACTACACCTTCGACCATATCGCCGCGGTGATGAGCGAACTGGTGAGACAACTCGGCATCCGGCGCTACACCATCGTGATGCAGGATTATGGCGGACCCATCGGCTTTCGCATGGCGATGGCCGACACGCCCGCCATTCAGGCGATTGTCGCGCAGAACGCGGCCGCCTATGACGTGGCGCTGGGCCCCACATGGGACGCACGCAAGGCGTTCTGGAAAGATCCCGAAGCCAATCGCGAAATCCTCAAGAAGAACCTGTTGTCCTTCGATGCGGCCCGCACCCGTCATGTCGGAAAGACGCCGAATGTCGAGCTCTATGATCCCAACAGCTGGAACGACGAATTTGCCATGCTGAACCGGCCCGGCATGGGCGATATCCACACCACGCTGTTTTACGACTATCGCAACAATGTCGCGTCATACCCCAAGTGGCAGGCCTGGCTGCGGCAGGCCAAGCCGCCCATGCAGGTGGTTTGGGGACGCTACGACCTGTCTTTCATGGTCGAGGGCGCACAGGGTTTCGCGCGGGACAATCCCAATTGCGAGACCCATATCCTGGATGCCGGTCACTTCCCCATGGATGAGAAGCCGGATGAAGTGCGCGCACTTCATCTGGACTTCCTGTCGCGGCATCTTTGAGTGGCTATGACTTCGTCTTGTAGCGCCGCCGTGCCGCGAAAGCGCCGAGCAGGCCCGCACCGAACAGCGACACGGTCACAGGCTCCGGCACCGCCACAAAATCCAGGGCGTTGATCGCCACATCGCCCGCATGTGGAAACTGCGGATTGCCGTTATCGACCGAGAAAATCACATGATCGATGTCGGCGGCGGTCGAGATCGCGCCGATGAAGGGGGCGCTGCCGTCATGGT
>Ga0157379_10001623_pt1 | contig 18544 bp, 25 predicted proteins | sample S25metaG_FD_121802 | JGI IMG/M metagenome (GOLD analysis project Ga0157379, IMG submission 121802) | Switchgrass rhizosphere microbial communities from Kellogg Biological Station, Michigan, USA - S2-5 metaG | ecosystem: Host-associated > Plants > Roots > Rhizosphere > Soil | place: USA... | reverse complement strand
TCCCCAGACATTCGTCTTCAACAGCATTCCGGAGAGCTCAAACGGCAACCCGCTTCCGTACATTGAAGCATCCCGCTCTCTCCCCAACCTAGGTTGTTTCACAACCTTCCACGCTTCTCCCAATGGAGAGTATTCGCATTCCTCAACAACCAACTCCCAAACTTCTTCCATGTACACCAATTATGCCGAATCCCCCGTCTCGGGTGCCTCTACCTCCTCGTTTTTCGCCTCCCCCACCTCCTCAGCGTACTCTGGATCCACTCCGGGCTCCCCCGGCTCCGAATACTCTCCCTCACCTTCCCCCTCAAACGATAACGGTGAATATCGTCGCTCACGATCGGGTTCGAATGCGTCGACCAAACCCTACCCAGTTCCCGAGCTCCGTTCCAACGGACAAACCCGCACACAGCCCCCTCGTCCACCCAATCCCTGGATTTGCTTCAGAAATTGGAGATCGCAGAAGTATAAGGAGGATCAGAAGTATCCGGAGTTTTTTAAAGGAGAGAAGGGTCGGTCAGTGCCGTCGTCGCCTGCGTCAAAGATTTTGGGTTTGGATGGGGAGACTGGTGAGTTTAAAATTATCGCAGAGATGCTTTCTGTTAATAAAAATAATCTTAGGCCGTCGTCCTCGTCAGGCAGATCTGTCGAAACACATTTCCCTCGAGTGGAAGAGCCTCACCGACGAAGAGCGTGCCCCCTTCATCCACATGTCCGAAATGGCCAAACTCGAGCATCAAAGTAAATGGCCGAACTACAAATACCAACCCAAGCGCAAAACTGATGGGAAGAAGGCCGACAAGGGCGTTCGCTCAGAATCTGTCGGTAGAAAAGCCGCCTCTAGCTCACCTTCTAAACGTTCCGCCAGTCGATCGAAGCTTCCTGAAACTCCCGTCACGAACGTAGACGAAGATGAAGAACTGTGTGATATCAATGTCGACGCTCAAATGTCCGTTGCTGCGCATCAGTTTGACAGCTCAGTTGCCCAGATGTCGCTGTCCAACCTTGGTCTTGAAGTTCGCCATCAGGGCGATGAGGCGATGTATGTCGGTGGAACTGAAGGAACGCCAGATAAAGACTGGACTTGGTTGCCCGAACAAACATTGTTGCCGATCTCATGGGAGCCGGATCACGAACTTGGGAACGGAGGCGTTTTAGGTGATGTCATGAATCCAGACGTGAACGCGGAAGATAATGAAGAGGAGGAATTCGAGTTCAGGGTATGTCTTCTGTTTGCGCCCACCTTGTTTTTCTTAACGTTTATCTGGCTTCAGAAACCTTTCTACCTCTCATTCCCACCCGTGTCGTCCAACAATCACCAACATGGCCACACAGACGAAACACCATCATTCTTCCCAAGCTTCACTGCCGAACCTCAATCTGCTTCCGGTTCAGCGCCCGCTCAGCACCCGTTCGTCGATTTCGGAAGTATTCCATCAAATTTCGAGTTCCAGGGCTCCGCATCTCTTGGATTTCACTTTGATGGATTTGGAGATTTTGCTTCCGGAATGGAGGATATGGACGGACCTGAACTTCGTTAGTTTCTTCTTACACACTTTTCACTTTCACTTCAAAATATTCATTTATTTTTACTTAGGTCGTGATTCGGTTAGCTCAGTCGATAGCTACGATCTTCCAGGATCGGGCGAGATTTACGATCCTCTCACGGACAGCATGAATGCGCTAGGCTTCAGCACCCAAGATATGATGGATTCCTCCTTTGCCCCCAAGCTCGAAGAGACTTCGTCCCCTTCGGAGGATTCCCCCCGCCGTTCACCAACCCCCTCTCTCCGCATCGATACCACTAATATTCCTGCCTTCCGTCCACCTGCCTCCCCGCGTCGCGCATCGTTTTCGAGCGAAACCATCTACAAATCGCCAGATGGTATGTTGTGTCCTCCAGTCATGACACATCGTCGATCCAAGACTTTGTCGGTGTCCCCTCGTACGGCTTTCTCGATGGAGACTCCTTCGAGTACTGTCCTACAAACCCCAACAACATCGCAACACAACGAGGTCCGCTCCATCTCTACTGAGTCCCGGTATGGACAATCCAGCGGGATCATGACCTCTGTCTTAATCCCCAAAGTCGTGGATTATTCATTCGAACGGGACTTGGCCGCGTACAGTCAGACGCTATCCAGCGTCACCGCGTCCGATAATCTCTCAAAGGCGATGAAGATGCCCAGCGTCACCAAGGGAAAATCCGTCAAAAAGTCATCGATGAGCCAAAGCTTGGAGGAAGACGACTTGGACGTCAATGCCGAGTTCGACTTCGACGCCGAGTTTGGCGACATCATCGACATTAGTGAGACGACACCGCCGTCGTGAAGGTAGACATCGAAGACGTTTTCTGGGATTCCTTGTTGCCTTTCTCTGTATCTATATCTCTCTCCTCTCCTCTCTTCATGATTTATGGATCTCTATTGTGCGAGACGCTGGATATACTGGGCAGTGGAATTGACGTTGGTTTGTTGTTATTTCTCTCCATTGGACTATTGTATGAGTAGATCGCAGATGGGATGTCTCATTTCTATTGTGTTATTATTTCCTTTCTCTACCCTTCACGTTTCCCTTCCGGCAATTATCCCTCTCACCTTTGTCGCTATAATTTTCGCGACTTTACCTTTTCCTCACTCTGTCCTGCATTGCCCTTTATCATTGCTTTCCCGCTATCAGTTGGTTGGGGTGGGTTGTACGAAGATCACAAGAGTTATTACAAGGGCTTTGTCTCAACAGGAGATATCACGCTTTTCTCTGTATCATATTTTGTATAATGGGCATCTTATATCGAGCACAGAATACAATTGATACCCTTTATAATAACCTTCGAACGAAACATCATAACATGTGAGAATTGGAGATGTTTCTTGAGTTTGATGTTTTCTCCAGACATCCAAGTGAGCTCTGTCGCATTGAACGATTCAGCCATCCTAAAAGCTTTATTGACATGGTAGCGCAATCCGGGTTTCGCTTCAAATACATTTTATTTCTTAAATTTTCTGAGATTACAAACGCCCAGTCAAAAGCTTCCGGACGGAGTTTGAACGACTTCAGCCAAGCTTGCGGAAAACATGTCACAAAGTTCGGACAGCAAAGGTATTTACACCATTCGAATTCATCTTCTAACAGAAATAATAATACAATAAACAGAGATTGAAGTACAGTCACCTCCATTTGACACCGTATCCTCTTTGGAGTTCTCGCCATCGTCCCCCAACCATCTTCTTGTTTCGTCATGGGACACGGTGCGCACATAGAACGGATGTCAAAGCCGCATGGTATACTGACTCGATGAAAACAGTCACTTAGATTGTATGATGTGCAACAAGATTCTCAAAAACAGAAGGCGAAGTTCGATCACAAGGCTGCCGTACTTGATTGCGCCTTCTCCGACGGTAGTCATGCGTTCAGCGGAGGGTTAGATACCTGGGTCCGAGAGTGAGTAGCTTTGGAGCATGAGGCACGCATGGCGATGCATGCTTCATGTCCGTTATTACTCCTAATTACACCTGCTGAAGACGACTCACTTTTCCAGATTCGATTTGGAGACACAAATTACCAACCATATAGGACAGCATGATGAATCTGTGTCCCAAGTGGCATATTCACGTTCATCCAGTGCGTCCTGTGCTTTATATTTGATTTCACATGTTCTAATGTTATTGTCGTCCTTAGATACATTGGTGACTGGTTCCTTTGATCGTACCGTCCGAGCTTGGGATCCGCGCTCTCCGACACCTTGCACAGCCAAGCTTACACTTCCTGAGCGAGTGTACCAAATGGATGTCGCCGGAACGAATCTTGTAGTCGGAATGGCCGGTCGTCAATTCCATATCTACGATGTACGGAATCTCAAGGAAGGCGAGCAGCCAATACAACGACGAGAAAGCAGTTTGAAGTATATGACGCGTTCATTGGCTTGTATGACAGACGGCAAGGGTAAGCGAATAGTAGTTGCCTCAAGGCATGAACAATGGAATTCTTACGATGCCCTGTTTAGGGTACGCCACGGGCTCGGTGGAAGGCCGAATAGCGGTGGAATATTTCGATGCAGGAGCACAGTCCCAAAAATACGCTTTCAAGTGCCACAGGCAGACGGTGAAAGGAGAAGATCACGTCTGGCCCGTTAATGCAATCGCTTTCCACCCTGTGTAAGTGATTTTCCAATGTCCTCCCTATCAATCGCATTTCTGACTTCAAATGGTAGTCATAATACGTTTGCATCTGCCGGTGGCGACGGAACAGTGTCGATATGGGACCACTCTGCGAAAAAGAGGCTCCGACAATATCCCAAGTACCAAATGAGTGTCCAAGATGTGGCGTTCAACTGCGATGGATCTATCCTCGCGATTGGCGTGGGCTACGGTTGGGAGCAAGGGGCCGAGAAGGCACAGACTAGCGTAGGAACTGCACGTGTATACTGTCGCTGGCTAGGAGATGAGGTCAAGGTGTGTATTTGATTGCTCTTTCTAATCATAATGCTCTAAAATAAACAAACTCTATCCGAATACAGCGATTGAACAAAAGTTGAATTCGGGTTCTTGTAAATTTATTATTTGGATTTGTGCCTGTATGAAGAGGCTGTACCGCCATTTCATGACCGTATTGCAGCAATACTGATCGCCTCAGATTAAGAGAACCTCATTTCTTGTGGTTTTGTTTCCGCCTAAGTCAGTGCGTATGAATGCTTTGCTTATCTGGTCATTTTCTCTAAGTCTTTGATATGAGCCGCGCGGAGTTATATCACATTAATAATGTTTTATGCCAGTCATTGGTTATCACTGTCAACACGGGGCTGCCCGAAGTGGCGCGTCGGAGCCGGCCCGCCATGAAACGCGCCATCTCATAGGCCGATTCCCTCTCCCGCCCTGCAAATATAAAAGTTATCGCGCCATTTTTATTCCAGGGCGCACCTTCTGTTATCGAATGCCGACTTTTGCCGCGGACGTCGACTTTCTGGACGAACATTTTTCAAGGTGGCGGGCACCTATACCCCGCACACATGACGTTCCGATCTCCTCCCACCTTCTCACGACATTTGCCATGCCTTGCCCCGAGTTTACATTTCGTAGAACCCATTCGGATCTCTTGTATATTGCTTCCCTGTAGCCACAAAGTCCATGAAAACCTTCTTGGCCCACCGACGCGCGTTTCTCCATTGTTTCCTAATTAGGAAGGCCCAAACCTCACCATGGTCCAATTGGAAGGCAGGATTCTTCTTGCCGCCGTGCTCTGGTAAAAATGGCAAATCTCCGTGGTGGTGTGTGTGGTTCATTGTTGATTTGTGATCCCCTGACGTCTTGACAGTTCCCCACCTTTGCGCCCAGATCGTTTTGGAAGGCAAACGGCCAGACATGGTATCATTGATTAGCCATCTGTATTTCTGATGCTTCATGTCCTCCGAGCTATTGTCCCTAGGATCTAATGGTTGTTTGCGGTTACAGGTTGCCGTGACGGGTTGAAATCTTTCATGTGGACTATCAAACTCGTATGTGCTCATCATCGAGGTTTTGACTATTCTGCACTACCCCGCCTTCCATCCCTGTGTACTGCCTTGGCTTGTTGAGAACAACGCGATACTTGGTCGCCTTGCCTTTTGTTCGAAGAACCAGGTACGTCTTGTTGCTTACCTTAACTTACCGTTATGGGATGCTCATGATTCATTCTACAAATAGAGTTTCGATCACACTACAGAAAATCATTTGCAATTCGTGTATCTCATGCTAATCTACCGCAAAACGTTTCTCAAACGGTCAACTTCCTGGCCCCAACCAGTGGCTGTACAGACCCTCTTTACTCTTTGCTTTTGTCCTCAAGAATGCGTACATTATTTCGGGTCGTTGGTTTCCACACTTGTGGATCCATCTTTGCTTGATTTTGTCTGAAACTGATCTCGACCAATAAGAGTACGTGCGGCATAACGCTTTTGGGGATTGAACGTCCATACTCCCACCATAATTCCATTTGGACACCATATCGGGAGAAGGTTTTCTTTTATTATCCCCAGTGCCTGCGCTTCTGCTTCCGTTTTCTTGGGCCCTGTCAGGGTGATAGAATCCTTTAGCATAGTTTAGCAGAAATCTTCGGTGTTTGTGGACATGCGGCTATTTTTTTGGTGAGTGGCTACACGCGACGCGTAAGCATTTTTGAAACGAAGTCAATAGGTCTCTTTTATGGCAAATCTTCGACTTAGGGAAGGAGATCTTCGGGTAGAAGCATGGCCAGAGATTGATTTGCATATTACTCCCCGGCAATTCGGGATATGTTTGTGACTTCGTACCGAGGTTCGCGCTGGGACGGGATACCGTATGGACGTCTTAAATTAAAACCGTATCATCGAAAACTATCCCGCCTGAGTATTATATGCCATATCGTATCTCCCAACCCACGAGGATATCCAGATACTCTGTGACAAGAGGACGCTCTTTATCTGAGCAAAATGATTCAGAGGTGTCATCGCCCAGAATCCGGGATCACAGAAAGGCGACTTCATTAATCCTAAGATAATTCGTCATCGAAGGGTAAGTGAGTAGTTATTCATTGAAGGATGCCCTATTCTCCCCAGTTTTGACTCGTACATTTTCGCTATGCTGTTCCCCCTCTGTGGTCAATCTACATACCATAAAATGTACTGCTTGGAGGATTATTCGTGTTTAATATAAATTTGTGCAATTGAGAAACCTAAAACGACTGTATTTTGGAAGATTCTGGGGCATTAAAAATCGAATACTTGCTAGAGATTTCCGCACGACCGTTGTGACAACTTCCCACAAGTAGGAATACTTTTCTTCCCATCAGCTTAATTCAGTAACATGATTAATACGCTGAAGCGGCCTAATTATGATGGCAACCAATTTCTAGACTCCCGTGACTGGGATAGCTGCAGAAGGGCGGTATGTGACTGCCACGAGAGATTGCTGTTCTCATCCAGTTAGAGAGGACGTGTCCTCCGGAATCCATATTTGTCTATACCATCAACTTATTGGGGAGAATGTTTTAATATCAATAAATCGGCAAGCTTCTTTCGGTCTCATTAGCATGTTCAATCTGGCTGCCGTCAATAGTCCTCTGTGTAGAAGTTCTCTCGCCGACAGCTACTCACTTATTCACATTCCATTAAAGTATCTGAGTAAGAACTCTTCCATCGCTACTCAAACTACTAAACTCATGTGTGTCGTAAAGGTTGTAGATGCCTAGTGACATGGTTAAACTTTAAAACTTATGTTGAAGTAAACTTAAAGAACATTCGATAACCAAGAAAAAGAATTGAGGAGGTGACCCTCATTAGTCCATGAGAATAATCACGATTAATTTTTCCAATAAATTGACATCTTTCATTTAATTACGCCTTAAAAGCAGACATTTCAGCGACAGTTAATGTTCGAAACGAAAGATAACGGAAGCAAAACGCTCTGCTCCGTCGTGATTGGATCGCAAGCCGCCTGTGGGAAGATTGACATGCTGATTTGGACGCCTTATATAAAGGGCAATACGAGATAAGTTCGCAGACTTCCCTTAGCACCTTTACTCGAAGGCAAGCCAAAGACCAAACACTTTGTGTCCAACATAGGATGGCAGACATCCGACCATTCACTATCGCCGTGCCCGATGACGTTCTTACTGACCTCAAGGTACGACTCGATTTGGCTCGGTTTCCTGAAAACGTTGAGCTCCCTGTGGGAGAGGAGTGGAGATACGGGACACCCACACAACGGATGAAAGAGCTGGTTGAGTATTGGAAGGCAAACTTTGACTGGAGAAAGGTCGAAGCAAACATCAATTCCTCGTTCCCTCAGTTTATCACTCCCGTCGATGCTGGATCTCCCCATGGTGAATTGGACATACATTTCGTGCATAAAAGATCCACAAATCAGAGAGCTCTCCCTCTTTTATTTGTGCATGGCTGGCCTGGGAATTTCTTAGAGGTCTGTTCTCCGTTGGACGGATCCAAATACACCTTTAACATATGCGCATACATGCACTAGGTGTCTAAAATCTTGGAACCTTTGACCAACCCTTCGGATCCCAAAGAACCTGCTTTTCATGTGGTCGCTCCTTCGTAAGTGCCCTCCCCAGATAGCTTCGCGTTTACTTATATTGGAATCTAGACTTCCTGGTTATGTGTTCTCCGAAGCAAGTAAACATCCTGGAATAGGCCTCAAGGCTACTGCAATGATATTCGACAAGCTCATGAAGAAGTTGGGATACAAATATTATGTGGCGCAGGGCGGTGATTGGTACGCATCTATCCGAGTTCCCCTCCTGTGAATAATAAGTAACACGAAGAATGACTCAGGGGAGCAATGGTAGTTAAGGCCTTAGCTGTTGGTCATGATGAATCCTGCCGCGCAACGCATACCAATATGCTGCTTGTGCGGCCCACGTTCTTTAAAAATCCTATCAGGGTTGTACGAACCTTCCTTGGGTTCGTGGGTCTTCCAGGAGGATATCCTGCTCATGAGATGCAAGAATTGAGGGATATGCAGATTATAGATACAGAAGAGATGGGCTACTTTAAGTTACAAGGTACTAAACCCCATGTAAGTCGCAGGATCGTTTCTAGAAAATTTTCTTACTTTTCTTACTTTTCTTACTTCGTCAATTTAGAGTTTGGCCTACGGCCTTACCGATTCTCCGATAGGTCTTCTGGCCTGGGTTTATGAAAAATTACATACTTGGAGCGAGGATTATCCTTGGAATCCAGAGGAAGTGATTACTTGGATAATGCTCTACTGGGTTTCTACTGCCGGTCCCGTCGGCAGCGTCAGATACTATAAAGAGAACGGAGCCGGAAATCCCACAGGAGAAATCTACCAGGTCTGTTCAGCCCGGTCTAAGATTCCGTTGGGTGTTTCTGTATTCAAGAAGGAGTTGTTTAAGTTTCCTTCAGAGTTCGTATCGCTTCATTGTTTCAACTGTTTCTCGGATTAACCTTTCATGCTAGCTGGGCTGGAATAGCACAACCTGTAAAGTATTACAAACGGCACGAAGTAGGAGGACACTTCGCTGCATATGAGAAGTACGTCTTAAAACTTGTACCGTTAATTTCACTCTCATTAATCTTGCATTAAGACCCGAACTCCTTGTCGATGATATCCGTCGGTTCATGGAAATCGTCGTGAAGGAAGATACCCAGCTGTTGAACATATCTTAAAGACGGCTAGGAAAGTAACAATTATTTTAGTTAGGAATTCTTATCACTGCTGTCGTACTGCCTTCGTCTTTCCGTTTCCTAATATTAGGTTTGGATGCAAGCCTTCTCAATATTTGGTTCCAGGACGCAATCAGTGAATATAATTACAACTAAAGGAAGAACATGAATGCTATTAATTATAATTGAGTCCAAATTCCATGTGAATAATGGCGCATTAGAATTTTCAGAAAGACTCATCATACATCCCTTTTCTCGACTTGATCCTCGATTATGGGATCAACTGGTGGGCCACGATGTTCTGCTAAGCGCTATACACGAAACCGCTTCAGCGTTATCAAACCTTGTGATAAGAAATAAACCTACCCGTTTCATTGCCTCAGCATTGGCAATGACTGCATCCAAAGCAGCTACCGACATATCTGCAACCTAAATGAACGAACTCATCTTTGAGTGAATTCCTTTTTGTCACGATCTATTGGCTACCTTTCCCATCGTATTCTCTTGCAGATGACCACGTTCTTCCCACTTTTCTGCTGAGCTAGGTTGGTTGGGATCCCCACTATGTCGCCTCCATGTGGTGCCATTCCGAGTGATGGTCGCGTCATATTCGATTGAACCTTTCTTTTCCTTCATCTTCCAGAAAGCCGTTGCAGCAAGGCCTCCAATAAAGAACCAAAAGAAGCGACGTGGGGGTCGGCGGACGAACATGTAGTGCCAATGATGTGGGGCTGGATTGAAAGTATGTTCTGGATGAGGGTAATACGGACGCATTGTGGTGTTTTCCGTTTAAACTGCTCCATTTTATACTCACTATGAAGGTCGCCGAAAGCACACGTCCTTCATTCTGACATGGACTTTCGGCAACCCACGTAGAGATGTCACACCCGTCGCTGTTCGGCATGTTGTGCAATTCAAACTCCGCCATGTCTGCAACAGACACAGCACTCCTCGATGAATCGATCCGCAGAAAGTCTCCAGCTTGGCTGCCGTATGGACTCGTCAGTATCTCTTTTTAAATTTGTCTCGTATTTGATCTGTGTTTCTCATCATAATTATAGATAGCACTAGGTGGAGCTGCTGTTGTGGTTCCCATATTCCTTCTTCGGCGATTAACACCGAGGGATACTCTTGTTTCTAAAACTTTGTCAAAGTCTCCTCCACCACCAATACGAAGAGTAACATGGACCAATAAAGCTCAACCTTCATTATCCGAAAATGCACCATCCATTGCTAGTAATTCTATGATAATTCGGCCCAAAATTGCTTTAGAGTCAGATGGCGCAGCAGCGGAGTCGAAAGTCACAGCAGAAAATGATGTATCGGGACCTTGGCTGGCCTTGAAAGCCTTGGGTATCGCTACGTGTATTGTTGGTACTGGAGCCATAGCCTCCATCTTCGCTGTGCGTATCATAATGGGCATCGACACCGTACGTTGCCTCCGGCTTCTTCCCACTCAGAATATTTGATCCCAATTTTGTCCTAGGTTGAAGATTTCTCGTCCATAATGCGGAATAAAGTTCAGAAAATTGCTCCTATTCTATTATCTCGAATATACCGGCTCCCTACCCCCGGAGATGATGTCCCAGTCTCCCTTCCCTTTCGCTCCGTTGCCATGGAATCTGGTAATATCGTCCCCATTCTGGAAGTAAAAGAAGATAAAGAATGGACTTGGGACATTGCCTCTGAACGGTTATCCAAAGCATATCAAGAAGGTGGATTAGATGCATTCCTAGAGACGGCTGGAAAAGAGCTGGAACGAGAAGCGAACATAGAACGGAGACGTAGAAAGAGTATTGGAGATCGACCCCAATAAATTTTACTTTGGCGGTTGTATCGTGTCTAATTATTAATTATTTGCTGAGGTATGTTCCCGGTCCATCTCTTGATCACCGAAATAACTGAATTATAGTGTCGAGCCTGTAGCCCAAAAGATGTCGTCGGTTCTAAGGCCGACCTTTTTACTTTCCAAAACCTCTTGAGAGATATTTTCAGCTGTAATGAATACTGTTGGAAAATAAATTTGGGCTCCCTCGAGCATTATGGTCCATCATCACCGAAAATGACATCTATCCAATAATTTGGCATCAAAACCAGAACAGAGTTCGAAATAATCAATATGCTGTTCCTCAATTCCATTATAAAAATGAGACGGTCTCAAACCACTGCGTCTCTTCCTTGATCTCCAAGTTGGTAAATCGCTGAAGTCTTATTGAACTTGTTGTTATCATAATTTGATGCCTTTCCTCTAGCTGAAAGCCCAAACTCTGACTGGTGTCAAAGAAGTTGTGATGGGCGAGCCCTTTCAGTGGCGGTCCTCGAGTATTTATAAATGGGTCTAAAGGGATCGTCAATAATTGTCACATTTCTGCAGCAGCATTCACATATTGCATGCAGTATATTTTTGACTGTACCTTTTGCGCCCTTGGCTGTAGAGTTTGCCACCGCTTCATTGTTGGTGGTTATGGTCGTCATGTGTCTTATGGATTCTGTGGACCGTCACCCTGCATTTATCAACCCTCTCATTATGACAGCCATCGTATCTTGGGACCTCCTAGTCTCCTAAGTATCTTGAACGAATTCTATATGACCAAGTTTTGAGCTTCTTCTAGAGATTTGACCTAGCTGCAACCTCCCGTCACCGCCAACCTGGATTACCTTAACAGGGTTCAGGATATGTCTATGGTCATTATTGATAGAGCAGCATCCATGCCAGTGTAGAGAGAATTCCTTAACCTGGTGTCTGATCTGCAATGATGCAGAATTATGTCCGCTCTCGCTTCATTATTCAGGCAAGATCCAACTAATTCCATCCATCTCAAGAAGCCGACCCCTAATGGTTTCTTCTCAAGCCTGGCTGCACAATGCGGTGGACAATAGAGCCGTCCAGAGAGCGAAAGATAAAAAGGATTACTGCCACCGTGAGTTTGAAACTCTGCAGTAGGATTGGTTTTACCTAACTCAAGAAACATGCAGTCGCTACCTAGGGCGATTTCTTTGCTTTGACATGACAATGGAATTATAATCATATCTGAATCAATAACAGTTCTTTCTAATATACTTTATATCCAGGTTCCAACGAGAAGCAACAAATTTACCACTGCTTTTACGTACAATGATAAGTGTTAGCCTGTTGACCACGGTTGTGGGCGGTTTGTCAACAACACTCTGCTTGACGTCAATCGCGATTCTTATACACATCCATACAGTGGTGCTTTATTTTTCTGGCTCGCCATTGACATGTTTCTCGAGCGTTCAAGATAGATGGTAGGGAGAGGTTTTTGCTATCACCATGATCAGGTTGACAATTCTATATTGGCCGCGCCTTGTTATTACTGGGTATGTTTAGGTAGTATATATGGATGTTCTCAATCTAACTGCGGTCATAGGTCTGAATTTGTTGAGCATATAACTATTTCTCGCACAGGGAAGGCTATAGGTAAAGACTTAGTCAAACGAATGTCTGGATGGAACGCGTTTGTACGTCTTCCCTCGCACCAACAGCTGAATTCCAATATTTAATCGCATTATCTCCAGTCCCTGAAATAATAGGACTAGTTTTCTGTCAATTCGGGAGTCCATATCATATCTGCGGGGAATCGTATCATAACAACTTCCTCTTTACTCCCCCTAGGATATGACCAAAGCCTGGTACCCGTGTCTTTTTCGGACGAGATTGACCAAAATGGTCCCCCAAGAAATTACCATCTAGGTTCCTCTTCAATAATACCGAAGTCATGCACGTTATACCTTGGACTTACTCGAACTCTTCCTACTTCTGTCTGTGGCCGGCGTCGGTTTACTACCTTCTTCTGACTCCTTTCGTCAGATTCTAGTGATAGTCCAAGCCTTGTGCAAGGCCAAATACCTAGACTGAAATATTGGAGAAGTAGAACGCAATAGCATTCGCACTGCCAACCATTGGCATTTGACTTCGTTCGATCCTTAAACTCGGGTCTCCACCTAACGCACATATTATTCGGATGGTGTCGCGATATTGGAGAGACTATAGCGATAGTATTTGTAGAATCGTTGGGTATTTCATAAGAGAGCTTGCACATTTCGCCTCGTCTATATATCCTCGGTGCAGTGTCATAGGCATGCGAATGCTATAACGTTCTGGTACAATAATGCCTCCATCAGTAAAACGGGAAACATTGTCCACGTGATCCATCAGGTCCAGGGGTGTCTCAGGCGGTCCAGGCGGTCCAAAATTACTAGGAACTTGTCCAGGACCGTCTGGACCAGCTTCCCATCTTACTGATGTCGTATTTACACTTATTTTCGTCTTCTATTTTCGTCTCCTTTGGCTCATTTCTGTCGTGCCACCCACTTAATCTTGACAGCTGTCTCTCCTGCCAAAAACGAAAAATATATCCTCTTCCATCTCGCCGAACGTGACGGGTGGATCATTCCACGAAGATGGTCTAATATTTATCAATCACTGCAATATAGGACTCCCAAGGGTTTCTTTCTCTCTCTCTCTCTCTGCTCTATTATGATTGCACCCGGACGGTATGCTTCCACTGTCTTGGACTTAGTATCGGCAGTGGTGTCTTCAGTGATAGTCTTGACTTGTGTTACGGGTTCCGTTCAGCGCCATCCGACGTTCATCAATCTTCTGATTATTACGATGACGTTTTCCTGGAGTTAGGTGGTTTTTTAAGGAATTTAAATACCTTCCTGTATACATATGGAAAGTTGACTTTTGTTTGGCAATTTCGCCTATATACAAGTTGAAGCAATGGTAGACTCTGGGTTCCTGAAAGGGTTGTAATATTATTCAGAAATCATTATGAACCGAGGATTATGCATGTTGGTCTCAAATATATCCGTCGAATATCCATCCTACTGCTGACATATAATACAGGATTGTTATAGCCCTTACTGGGCTGTTGATACAGGTGATTAATAAAATCACAACCCTTTGTCTCGATATTGACTTTGAGAGCCTCATTCTTCAGTTGTGTTGTACAATGCGCTGGACATTTAAGCCACCTTCCGATACAATAAGGAGAATGGCCACTGTCGCTGTAAGTTAACCGCGATGAACGAGACCTTCAGTAAACTTAGGACAACATGCAGCTGCTATCGCTTCCCTACTTAGGCGGCTTTCTCACTGTGGTTCGTAGCACCTGAGAAACGTCCTATTTCCCTATCCTCTAAATGATTGTGGTGTGTAAGGTGCCTGATAATCGGGACAGGGTCTTTGGCAATATCTATACATATATGTTAATAGGTATCAGCTTCCTCACAACGGTGATTGACAGTTGGTGCCAATGTATTGCCCTTCTAAACATCTTACCATCTATTGTTTTACTAGGAGTGCTCTTTGGATTTTTAATTCGTTATCGGCGCGCATTAATCCGGGAAGGCGTGGTGGACTCTCTGGTGACCCCGATAATACGGCTAACAATACTCTGCTGTATCCGTCTTATTATTACTATGTACGTCCTTCCGGAAAACAATGTTTTCTATCTAAATTCTAGCATAGGTCCGAACTTGTTCAACAGAACGGATAGTTACAGATCGTAGTGGAAAGGTTGAGGAGAGATTTAATTTGGCCAATAAATTGTCGGAACATCTGTGTAAGTGTGTTTCCTTTTATTGCAAGAATTAGAATATTGATAATAAAATCTACGGTTTCTGTCATTGAAGTCCCTGCTATTACCTGCATCATTTTCTGTCAGCGTGTAAGTCCATCACTTGAACTGGAATCCCTTTATTATAACCCTCACCTGTCGTACAGGATATGCTAGAAGCCCGGCTCCCCTGTGTTTTTGGACCCAAATCGATAGGACAAGAGTCACAAGGCTCTCTAGTAATTATCCCACAGATGAACTCAGAGACGGGATAGCGCGGGTTCGGATGTTAAATACTGTGCGACCACCGAACCTTTGAAAAAATGGGGGAAAAGGAAAAGGAAAAAATTCAGCTGAAGTTGAGACATCGTCTCAGAGTATCCGAAGGATATTACGGAGGGAATCAGTATCTCCATCCAAAAAGAAATCTGGAACGAGAGGCGGGTACAGGAGCCAGCGATAGAAGATCCTGTGAAGAGGAAGGCAGAGTTGCTCGCGGATTATTTGGACTCGAGGCTGAAGATATCACAGTGAGATTGGTTAAATTAAGTCATGAAAGTGTGGATGGTCTGCATGGCAGCTTATTATGGATGTACGGATTATCTCTTTTTATAACGCAGCCCATCTATTCTCTCAGAATCTCTTTCTATCAAGTCAGCCTGGAGATAGACGTGTGAATGGTATGACGGTTGGACAAAATTCCTCCGAAATCCAGGTACCAACATCTGCCAAACCAACCGTATGCACCTTTGGACAGCATTAGAGAGGTCAAGTCTATATTCGACATTTTTTGAAGTTGGGTTGGTCTCTAGCAGATCTTCTGATTTCTGGTGTCTATGCCTTGAGCAACTGTATAAAATTGTATCAACAAATATTCGCCAAACTCTTCTTGTCTTGTGGAGAGTCGACATTATTAGGTCATGCTTACCAAATAGCCATCTGAGCTGGCAACTCGGTCTTCTCGCGATCCTTACCCACTGGCACTGCATCTTTGTAGGTGTCGTCGGCTGATGTCTATTCAACGTGTATCATTTGCCCGTGGTCGTTTATATAGATGGTGATGACGGGCAGTCGATGTCACCAGCTCCTTTCAGCCTCCGTTTCTTTGCTGCAACATGGTTAGGCCCGCCGATGCTGTTATCTTCTCGGTGGACCTCGCATCCGCAATCTTGTTATCGGCAATGGTCTTGACTTGTCTTACGAATTCTGTTCAGCGACATTCAACGTTTACCAATCTTATTCTCATCACCGCGAATTTCTCGTGGAATTTCGTTGTCGCGTAAGGGATTTAAAGATTGACGTAGCGAGGTTGACAACTGTGTAGTGATTTTGTCATATTGCGAGCTCCAGAAACCGCCGATTCGAACTATTTTCGGGGAATTCATGATTTAGCTAGCCTCCATGAAAATCGCGGACTATGCATGTTGGTAACTACAAATATTACCAGCATTTTCATTTCATGTGTAACGGACAATTCAGGGCTGTTTTGGCTCTTACTTCCCTTCTGATGCAGGTATTTCTCTGGATTCATTCCCTTTTGATGATTATTGACTTTTTTGTCTTTTCCGTTGAAGCTGTGCTTTAACATGCGTTGGAAGTTTAAACCGTCGTCAGAAGGGTTCCGGAGGACAGTTATAATTATTGTAAGTGGAGGGTCCTGTTAAGTACAAAACTCAGACGACATGCAGCTGTTATTCTTCCCATATGTCGGTGGTATTTTAACTGTAGTATGTCAATCGCAGAATGATTCTGAACTATTTTCCTTCCGTGTTCACTGGCGTACATACTAGATCCCCAATAACAACACCGTCAGCTTCAACAACATATTTTCGTATTCGTTGATAAGTATTAGCCTCCTTACGACGGCTGTGGACGGTGTGTCTCCAACAATCACACTATCTCATCGTATTTATTATCAATTGTCATATAGGCGTACTTTTTGGTTTTTTAATACGTTACCGACGCATTCTGGGACAGTTAGAGCAGGACGGTCCGAGAGACAGTCTAACATCCCCCATAATACGACTAACAATCGTGTGCGCCCTGCGCCTTCTCATTACTGGGTGAGATCCAACGAAGTTTCCTTTACCTGTAAGATGTACTCAATTTCCGTCACAGATCTCAGCTTGTTCAACAAATCATAGTCGACAGCAGTGGGAGGACAGATGAGAAACTTAACGTAGCGAACACCTGGATGGAACGCTTGTGTAAGTCTTCCGGCACATTGCATATGTGATTCGTGGCCATTAACAACGACAATTCTCCCTCTGAAGTTCCCGCCCTTGTGGCAATTGTTTTCTGCCAGTATGTAAGTTAGGGTGTCCGTTTGGCCCGGATATCTTATTCAATATCCATTCTCCCTCTGCTGTGTAGGACATGTTAAAGGTCTGGCTCCCCTGCCTCTTTCCACAGAGGGCATCAAAGGAAGATGACCGAGAAAGTATGCACCAGTTAACAACGGCGCTGTAGTTACGAAAGGCCAATTTCATGTATATTGTACCAGTAAACCGAATAATTCCATATTGGTGTCTGAATCGCCCCTGGTTTCCAATATGCAGACTCCTCGAGAATTTGGAGCCGAACCTCTCACTCTTTAACCTTTCCTGGGATCACGTCCGAGGGCGTGAGAAGAAATAAGCAACACGAACTGCGAGAATTAAGCATAATATTCCTGTTTCGTGAGGGGCACGGAGAATACTTAAAATTATAACCATTCCGCCCAGCTAGTTTAAGGGAGACGCGGAGCTGCAATCAAGGTGGCTGGAATTCAACATCAGATCAATCAAATCTGGTGCGGTACAAAAATACATATCCGGGAGATGAGCTTGTCTCAGGGGATGACAGGGGTGCCGACGCACTGGATTGTGCCTTCTGGCCGCCGGAATAGAGGATGGTCAGCCCACCCTACTTATGTGGGGTAACACTGGAGTTATTCATTTAATAATGGGATATTCTTTTTTCTCCTGATGAATGAGGATATGAACTCCTATTTGACGAAAAGGTAAACCTGGTATACGTCATCGTGATTTCACTCGTGCTGATCTCATTGTGAAGTGATAAGGAGAGGACGTTCCCTAAATATGGCGGGGGGGATCGACTGGTTGCTCCAAGATGAATAAAGGCAAGCAAACATCAGACATTGAGGCTTCTGTGACGGTTGCTTAGCCCGAAGCACGGATTAGCCATTATTGGTCAGGAATGGAATCCTCAGTTCATGGTTGGTTAGAAGAACCCAGATTAGAGGCTGAAGCCATTATGGATAAGCGCGGAGGGAAGCGAATGATTCGATGAACGAAAAGGGGCTATCTGTCAGTGATGTGATGATACTAGAGAAGACTGCTTAAAGCTCACCATCCCGCTCAGCATACCCATCGAAAAGGGTATTGTACCGAGACAAGAATTTAGGGCCGGTTGTGTCCGAGGGTTTTTACATCTATGGAATATTGTCAATGTTTGGCCCTTGGACAGAAAACAGGACCTAACGCAAGACCATTTGCAGACTAAAATATGGGAATCCCCCATCCGCGAAAGTTTCTGAAAATGTTAATAAGTTACAACATTTTATCACCGATCTCTGATGACAGGAAATCATTTTGTACTCGAGTATGTATATTACGAGGCTCCTATCCCAGTTGTAGATCATTCCTATCCAAATCTTATCGGTCAAACAAACATTATTCCATCCAGAGATCATGACGTATCTTGCGTTACTGGGCAAGATTCTGTCAAGTCAAAGTGCACAAGTCCTGGCCAGAAATTGGCTGAACCTGGTTCAATCACCAAGGTCGGATAAATAGTTCCCTGTGGCGGC
>Ga0157379_10001622_pt1 | contig 18548 bp, 13 predicted proteins | sample S25metaG_FD_121802 | JGI IMG/M metagenome (GOLD analysis project Ga0157379, IMG submission 121802) | Switchgrass rhizosphere microbial communities from Kellogg Biological Station, Michigan, USA - S2-5 metaG | ecosystem: Host-associated > Plants > Roots > Rhizosphere > Soil | place: USA... | reverse complement strand
ACCTGGTACGGCGACGATCCGACGCGCCCGCCGGGCGGCCGGACGATCGCGACCCGCCGGGACTCCGGCAACAAGGACGACGCGCAGCGCTTCGTCATCGACTTCGCCGGGAAGACCCTCGAGGCGATCCCCGGCGACCAGGTGGTGCGCGGCGACGTCACGATCGCGCCCGAGGACGATGCCGCCGAGCTGCTCGACCAGCACGTGGTGAAGAACCCCGCGACCGGCGGCTGGCGCCTGACCTTCCAGATCCGTCCGAAGCGCCGCACCCCGGTCGAGCTGCGCGCCTTCCTCGACAAGGAAAGCGACACGCTCACCGAGACGTGGACCTACACGCTGGTGCCGTGAGCGCCATCCGCGGCTCGGGCGCCGCGTGACGCGGCGGTGTCGTCAGGCCGCGCCGGGGAAGAGGCCGAGCTCGCGCAGGATCGTCGCCGAGTCGAAGTAGACGCGCTCGCAGACGATGCGGTCGTCCTCGAAGAGGAAGAGGGCGATCATGCGGCAGGTGAACGCCTTGCCCGTCGGCGGGATGCCGCGCATCGGACCCTTGTGCGTCCCCATCAGGTCGAACTCGACCATGACGCCGTCGTCGGTGTGGTGCAGGGCGATGACGCGATTGCGCTGATCGGGGAAGGCCGCTCGCGAGGCGGCGTAGTAGCCGCGCACGGCGTCCGGGCCGTCGAACACCTCGCCGGTCGGAATGAGCTCGTAGCGTGGATGCTTGAAGGTGCGGAGCGTGGCCTCGAAGTCGAGGCGGTTCTCCGACTCCATGTGCTCGTGGACGACCGCCTCCCGACGGTCGCGCAAGCTCGCGCTCGTCATGCCGTCGAGGCTCATACGCCCTCGTCGTCCCGGGATCCAGAGGGCGGCGCCTCGCGCGTCATCTCGATCATCGTGCGGCGAAAGCCGAGACGGGCGAAGAGCGTGTGCGCACGGGTGTTGCGCTCCGCCGTCCAGAGGATGACGCGCGGCATGCCGCGCGCCGCGAGCCAGTCGGCCGCGGCCGAGAGGAGGCGCGCGCCGACGCCACGACTTCGGACGTCGGGCTCCACGAACACGTCATGGACGAAGCCCGCGACGTCGCGCAGCTCCTTCCACGAGCGCGGCTCGATACCGGCATAGACGTAACCGACGACGCGTCCCTCGCGCTCGGCGACGAGGATCACGACCTCGTCGTCGCGCAGCTCGGACTCGAGGAAACGGCCGTAGCCGGCCTCGATGCCGGCACCCGCCGGGAGGAAGCGTTGGTGGTCGAACTCGTGGTGCACCCGCACCAGCGCCGCGCCGAGGCGCCCGAGGGTCGGCGCGTCGGCCGCCTGCGCGCGGCGGATGGTGATGGTTCGCTCGTCGCTCACGTGCTCGTCTCGCTGACGCCCCTTTTGCGGGCAGTGCGACGCGCCGCGGCAGCCGCGGTGGCGCAAGGGCGCGTCGCGTCGCGCGCCGCTGCCGGCACGACCATTGCACGAAGTCGTCGCCATGCACACCCTGCCGCATGCCGCTTCGCTTCCTCGTCCGACGACCTATGCCGCCGAGTGCCTCTACTGCGCGCGCCAGGTGTTCCGCGCTGCGCGCCGGCTGGGCGGCGTGCAACTCGACATGATCGAGAACCACGTCCTCGCGTGCCGGCCGCTCGAGCCGACCGAGCGGGTCGCCGATCTGCTCGTGCACTTCAAGATCACCGAGACCGCCTCCTGAGCGGGACCGCCTGAACGCGGCACGCACCAGCTACGCGTAGCGAGGCGCGCGCGGCGAGCGGCGTGTACGACGCCCTCCACGAGGGCGCATGTCGACCAAGTACGCCGTGCTCGGGCTTCTCGCCGAACAGCCGATGCACGGGTATCGGCTGAAGGACGCGTTCGACGAGCGGGTGGGCGGTCTGTGGGGCCTCACCACGGGCCAGATCTACCAGACGTTGAAGCAGCTCGAGCGCGACGGGCTGCTCGAGGCGCGCGGCGAGCGCATCGGCAACCGGCCGGCGCGTCGCATCTACTCGGTCACGGCGCACGGCACGCACGCGCTGCAGGCGTGGCTCGACGAGATCCCGGCACCCTGGTCGCGCCCATTTCGCGCCGAGCTCCTCATCCGCCTGCTCTTCCTGCGGCCCGGTGATCTGACGCGCCTCGGCCGCGCCCTCGATCGCGAGGAGCAGGAGGCCCTGCACCTGCGGGCACGGATCGGCCACATGCGCCGCGACGGCCGGTCCACCAATGGCATCGACGTGCTCGGCCTTTTCCTCGACGGCATCACGCACCATCTCGATGCCGACGTCACGATGCTGCGGCGGGTGCGGCACACGGTGATCGCGTGGGGGCGGGCCGAGGGTGCCGACGTGAGCGCCCTGGAGGCGAGCGAGGCGGCGCCGTCCGTCGCACCGGCGGTCACGATGGTGGCGGGCGCGGCGCCGCGGGCGCCCGAGCCGCCGGTCGTGGCGGCACCATCCGTCGCGACGGCGGGGCCGGCGCCGTCGCGGCCCAAGGCGACGGTGCGCCGTTTGCCGGTGAAGCGGCTCGTCCGCGGCCGCAAGCGCCGCCCCCGTCCAGCGCCGCGTCGGCAGGCTCCACCGTCGAGACGCGTCGCCGGACGGTGAGCCGTGCCGCGCGCGCTCGGGCTGGCGGCGGCGATCCTGCTGGCGAGCGGTCACTCCCACGCCGGCGCGGCCCTCAACCCGCCGCGGCTCGTCCTCGAGCCGTCGGCCAGCGTGCAGACGCAGGACATCGTGCGCCATCCCGACGCCGACGAGTGGCACTTCGTCCAGCAACGCACTACCGTCCGCCTCGCCGCCCGCGGCCGCGTGGCGCACATCGGCGACCCGCTCGGGCTGCCGTTCGACGCCGCCGCGTTCACCATCGCCTATCGCGGGGTGTACGATGCCATCTACGACGCGGCGCCGATCCTGCGCGAGCGCGACCTGCGCGGCCGCAAGCCGAGCCGCGCCGCCGCGCGCGATCTGCGCGACCTGCCGCGCCGGGCGCGCGATGCCCTGCGCGTCGAGAGCGATCTGCGCGCGGCGTTCGTCGATCTGCGCACGGCCCGCGTCCGCCTCCGTCTCGGCAAGCAACAGCTCGCGTGGGGCGAGGCCGACTTCTTCCGCATGCTCGACCGCGCCAATCCCCTCGACACCTCGTGGCACTCGGTCGAGGAGCTGCCGCCGCCGTCGTTCGGCTGGGACGATCTGCGGATTCCGCTCTGGATGCTGGATGGCGACCTCGCGCTCGGCGCCGTGGGGCCGCTGCGCGATCTGCACCTCGAGGCATACTGGAATCCGGGCGACTGGCGTCCGATGAAGGTCGGGTACCTGCCGCGTCCGTGGGGCATCCGCCTCCTCGATCCGCTCACCAATCGCGAGGACGGCGCCTTCGTCGCCCCGTTCGCCGGCGTGGAGCGCCTCGACCACTCGTCGCTGTTCCGCCAGGGCGACTACCGGCGCAACCCGGCGGAGAACAACCAGCTCGGCGTCCGCCTCGCCGCGACCGTGCCGTACGAAGTGCGCGCCGCCGTGTACTACTTCCGCCAGCGCTGGGCGGGCGACGACGGCACGCCGGTCGCGGTACTGCGCGGCCTCCCCGATACGCCGGCGGGCCGTGAGCGCACCCACGACCTGCTTGCGCGCGGTACGCTCCCGGTGTCGTATATCGCGCCCGTCATACATACGGTGGGAGCATCGGGCAGCGTCTTTTTCGCGCCCCTCAACGCGACCGTGCGGCTCGAGACCGTGTATGACTTCGCGTTGCCGATGTTCGATCGCACCGCGACGACGACGCTCGCGCCCTTCCTGCCCGGCCTCACGCAGCGGGACTACTGGAAGGGCATGCTCGCGTTCGATCGGCCGTGCACGATCGATGCGCTGAATCGCGGCAGCGCCATCTTCGTCACGGCCCAGGCTTTCGTGCACCATCTGATGCACAACCGCGACACGCTCACGGGGCCGCTCGATCTGCCGACGGCTGGGGCCCGCGGCCGGCCGTACTGCGGCAGCCCGCCCGACGAGCCCTGCCCGGACCCCGCCGGCAACGGCAGCTTCCGCGACGACGTGCGCAGCTGGGAGTCGCTGCTCACGGTCGCGGCGTTCACCGGCTACGCCGGTGGCCGTTTGCTGCCGGTCCTCGGCGTCGTGCTCGACCCGGTCAACAGCTACAGCTTGAACGCCTTCTGGAGCCTCGCCTGGATTGGCGGTCCCCACCTGAGCGTGGATCTGACCCAGCGCTACTTCGCGACCGCGCAACGCGACGTGCAGAAGGGACCCTTCGATCCCTGGGTGATCGGCAGCATGCGCGGCCGCTCCGAGACCGGGCTGCGGGTCACGTATGCGTTCTGACGGTGTCGCGCTGGCGCTGACGGCGCTGCCGGTGCTGCTGACCACGGTGCTCCTGCGGCTGCCATGGTCGATCGCCGCGCTGCCGCCGCCGTATCGCGACTTCGCCGCCTACGCCGCGGCGAACTGGCTGACGTTCGCGCTGGTGCTGCGGCTCGTCGGCCGGCAGCGCCTGCGTGACCTCGGGCTGCGCGTCCGTCCGACGGGGCGCGCCGTCGGCGCCGCGCTGCTCGGGTTCGTCGCCGGCCTCGTCGTGTACGCCGTGGTGAGCGCGCTCCTCGCTCGCTTCGGCCTGCCGCCGGTGCGCGGCATGCAGTTCGCGTCGCCGACTGCGCTCCAGGGGGCGGCGCTCTTCCTTTGCGTCGTGGTGACGGCGGCCTTCTGCGAGGAGGTCTTCTTCCGCGTCCTCTGGATCGGCGTGCTGCGGCGGCGCATGGCGCTGTGGCGTGCGGGTGCCGTCTCGATCGCCGCCTTCGCGGCCATCCACTACCCGTATTTCGGCTTGGGCGGGGTGATCTTCATCAGCGTGTGGGCGATCCTGCCGCTCTGCCTCTTCGTCGTCTTCGGCGATCTCACGGCGCCGCTGCTCATGCACGCGCTCAACAACACCTTCGCGTACCTCGTCGTGCCGCTGCTTCTCCGCACGGGCTGATCCGCCCCCGGGTCACGGTGCTCCCGTGGGTGCGCTGGCAACGGGTGGCCGAGCCGGGATAAGAAATCCGCCCGATGGAAGTCCTGCGCTCCAACCTCGACACGCGCTCGGAGACCTACCGCGCCAACCGCGAGGGGTTCCTCGAGCAGATCACCTATCTGAACGAGCAGCTCGCCCTGGCGCGTGCCGGCGGCGGCCCGAAGTACGTCGAGCGGCACATCAAGCGCGGCAAGCTCATGGCGCGCGAGCGCATCGAGCTGCTGCTCGATCGCGACTCGCCCTTCCTCGAGATCGCACCGCTCTGCGGCTGGGGCACGGAGTTCGGCCTCGGCGGCAGTGTCATCTCCGGCGTCGGTGTCGTCTCCGGCGTCGAGTGCGTCATCACCGCCAACGAGCCCACCATCAAAGGCGGCTCGATCAACCCGTTCACGGCGCGGAAGACCGGCCGCACGATGGAGATCTGCGCCCAGAACCGCATGCCGATCATCAATCTCACCGAGTCCGGCGGCGCCGACCTGCCGTTCCAGTCCGAGATCTTCGTCCCCGGCGGCCGCGGCTTCCGCGAGCTGACCCGACGCTCGGCGGAGCGCATCCCGACCATCTGCCTCGTGTTCGGCTCGTCGACCGCTGGCGGTGCCTACGTGCCCGGCATGTCCGACTACATCGTCATGGTGAAGGGCGGGGCGAAGGTCTTCCTCGGCGGTCCGCCGCTCGTGAAGATGGCGATCAACGAGGACACCGATGAGGAGGCGCTCGGCGGCGCCGAGATGCACAGCCGCATCTCCGGCGTGTCCGACTACCTGGCGATGGACGAGCACGACTGCATCCGCATCGGCCGCGAGATCATCGCCCAGCTCAACTGGAAGAAGGTCGGCTGGACCAAGCGGGTCGCCGTGGAGGAACCGCTCTACGACCCGGACGAGATCCTCGGCGCGACCTCGATCGACGTGCGCAAGCCCTTCGACGTGAAGGAGATCATCGCCCGCATCGTCGACGGCTCGCGCTTCCACGAGTTCAAGCCGACCTACGGCACCACGCTCGTGACCGGCTACGCCCACATCCACGGCTACCCGGTAGGCATCCTCGCCAACAACGGCGTGCTCTTCTCGGAGTCGTCGGAGAAGGGCGCGCAGTTCATCCAGCTCTGCAACCAGACCGACACGCCGATCGTATTTCTCCAAAATATCACCGGCTTCATGGTCGGGCGGCGCTACGAGGAAGGCGGCATCATCAAGGACGGCGCCAAGCTCATCAACGCCGTCTCCAACTCGACGGTGCCACACCTGACGATCATGGTCGGCGCCTCGTACGGCGCCGGCAACTACGGCATGTCCGGCCGCGCCTACGACCCGCGCTTCGTCTTCACCTGGCCGAACCACCGCATCGCCGTCATGGGTCCCGAGCAGCTGGCCGGCGTTTTATCGATAGTGCGGCGGCAAGCCGCCGAGCGGGCAGGGCAGGAGTTCGACGAGGCGACTGATCAGATGATGCGCAAGATGGTCGAGGAGCAGATTGGGAAGGAGTCGTACGCGTTCTTCGCGACGGCGCGCGTCTGGGACGACGGCATCATCGACCCGCGCGACACCCGCACCGTGCTCGGCATCACGCTCTCGGCGGTGCACACGAACGTCATCGAGGGCACGACACGCTACGGCGTGTTTCGCATGTGAGCCCAGCGGTCCGTGTCCGCCAGTGGGTACTGAGCCTCCCCGGAAGAGGCATCACGGCGCCGAGTGTCCTACATCGCCGGCGACATAGCGACCTCGGCCGAGCCGCGGCGGCACGGAAAGGCGAAGAAGCGGAGCGTTGGCGCACCGACGCTCCGCCGTATCGCCTTACTTGTTCTTGAGCACCTCGGCGCAGATCGTCACGTTGTACGAGCTGCCGCTGTCGGCCGTCTTGGCGCTGTCGAGCGTGATCACGAGCGGCTGCCCATAGAACTGGCCCGGGTACACCGACTCCTGCGCGTCGATGTCGAACCAGGTCGTTGCGCTGCGCGTGCATGCCCCGTTCCCACACGAGTCGAGGTGATTCAGGATCAGGAAGTTGATCGGAAACTTGCCGTTGAGCTTCAGATTGAACGGCCGGAACTGCGCACTGAGCGTGAACCACTCGAAGGTCATGTCGACCTTCACTATCGTCTTCTTCTTGCCTTTCGCGAGCGCGCCAACCGCCTGCGCGATTGCTCCGTTCGCGTCGAAATCGCCGGTCTGGCGGAAACAGAGATTGAGCTTCGGCGGTTTCACGCAGGGGTAGGGCCCACACGTGCTCTCGTACTGCTCGTTGATCGCCCAAGCCGACGACGCTCCCAATGACAGCATGCCGAGGACCAGCCCTGCGCAGACGGTGACCACAGAACGCTTCAACATGACGAACGCCTCCTTGCCTGGCGACGCGGGGATTGACGCTGCGCTGTGCAGCGCGACATTCGGCGGCACGCGGGCGAGGCGATTTATACGCAGGGAAGCGCCGTAGGCGTCAATAAAATTCTCGGTGCACCAATACGAAATTGTGCGTCAAAAGCGATCAAATTCGCTGTGCGGCCGTCGTTGAACTCTCCGTAACGCTCGCTGCGCGGGAAACATCCCGGGAATGAACGCCACGTCAATCCGGGATGAACGCCACGTCAATCGAACAGCCCGTTCGGAGTTCCTACCATCTGTGAGAGACCGGCGGGCGCGACGGGCCGTCGCGCCGCCGCGCGCGCTCAGTTGGCGCGGTCCTTGAATCGTCCGGGCGGACCGGCGTCGTTCTTCAGAGCCGGCGCGTCGTAGCGCGCCTCCCAGCACGTACCGCGGCCGTTCCGCAGCTGCACCGTGACCGGCTGGAGCAGGGGTATGGTCGGCGTCTCGAGCAGGGTGCCCTTGCCGTGCACGCTGATGCGCGCCGAGCCGGGGGTCGCGCCGCCCTTCAACGTCAGCTGCTGCAATCCCGACGGGGTGAGCGCGCGATCGAGATAGCGGAAGCCGTGCGTGCTCTCGGACCAGCAGGCCTTGGTGCGGGAGGACGAGGGGCTGGTGGCGCAGACGCCGGCGGCGGGCGCGCTCGCCTGCAACACGAGGTGCGGGGCGCCGTCGTAGACGCAGAGCGCATAGCCGTCGGTGGAGGTCGGATCGCCGAAGTCCGCTTTGGTCGTGAGGGCGTCGTGCGTCCAGGTCCAGCTGATCGAATCGCGATCGTCCGACTCGGCGTCGAGGATCGTCAGCACGTTCTTACCCGGAGCTGCCGAGCCGCGGCAGCCGGGGGCGGGTGCCGCGGGGCAGGTCGGGGCGACGATCCCGACCGCGGTCGACGTGGGGACCGGGGTCGGGGTGCGCGTTGCCGTCGCAGCGGCCGGAGTCGCGCTACGGGTCGGCGTCGGTGTCGCGGTCGTGGTGCGGACGGCCGTCGCGGTGCGGGTGGCGGTGGCGCCCGGGGCGGGGGTGGCGGTGCGCGTCGACGTGGCGGTCGAGCCGGGCGTCGCCGTGCGCGTCGGCGTCGGGGTGGGTGTGCGCGTCGGCGTCCGCGTCGGCAGCGGCGTCGGGGTGCGGGTCGCCGTCGTCTGCGGCGTGCCGGAGGTCACGTGCCAGCCGAGGTCCTCGAGGAACTCCAGCGTCAGCGTCACGTCGTGGTTCGGCCCGGTGTAGGAGGGCTCCATCACCTCGTTCGGGGTGAGCGTCGTGTCGACGTGGGAGACCGACGACCCCGATTGGAACGTGCCCGGCGCGAACATGTGGATGTGGCCGTTCGGTCCGACGCCGGCGCTGTAGGCGCCGCTCAGTGCGTCGGCGAGCGGGCCGACCCAATGCAGGTTGCCGGTGGCGACGCTCGCGGAGGCGCGCTCGGCGTCGGTCATGGCCGGAAAGAGCTTCAGGGTGCGGTGGTCCTCGAGGTTGCGCATGAAGACGTCGTCGAGGCCCGAGAGCTTGGCGCCCGACTGGGCGACGAACGTGAGGAAGCCGAGGCCGTGCCCGAACTCGTGCAGCGCGACGCTGACGAAGTCGATGCGTCCGGCGGGCGGCTTGGCGTCGAAACCGTAGTAGAAGGTGGCGGAGAAGGCGCAGGTCGTGCCGATCGCGGCGTTGAAGGTCGAGCTCACGTCGTCCGAACCGGGCCTGAGATCGACCCCGGCAAGGCTGTTGGCGAGCGCCGCGGGGTACCATGTGCTGGCGAGGGGAGCGCCGGCGAAGTCGCGATGCACCGAGTTCGGTCCCGTCTGGCCGATCACCGCCGAGGTGCTGCTGCACGGCAGCGTCGTGAAGCTCGCCCCGATGCGGATCTCGACCGGGCTCTGTACGAGCGCGCCCCACGTGTTGGCGGCGAACTGCATCGCGTTCAGGCGCTGTGCGCCGATCGTGGTGCCGTTGTTGCCGCCGGCGGGGCTCACGGGCGTGGGGTCGTTCAGGCCGACGCCGGCGCCGTCGAGATCGACGATGGTGATGGTGGCCGCCTGGGCCGCGGAGGCGGCCGCGACGCAGGCGAGTAGCGCGAGCGCGAGCGTGCGTTTCATCGCGGACGCTCCGCGCGCTCGCAGCCCAGGTGCACGGCGCCGTCGGCGCCGATCGTCGCGGTCGTGTCCGATTGGAAGCGCCCCTGGAGGTCCATGGTCACGCCGCCCGCCGCGCTCGTGCCGGGCTCCTCGGCGGGCGCGACGGTCGCGCTCTCACGCGCCTGGCGCTGCGCGGCGCGCTCGTTCGCGAGCGCGTCGGTCGCGGCGTCGGTCGGCGGCGCGGTGAACGCGCCCGTTGCGGGATCGCGATAGACGCGCATGCCGGGGGCGCCGGTCTGGTCAGCCGTATTCTGGGCGAAGCCGGGAACGGAGCCGAGTAGGAGTGTGGCGGGTATGACGACGAGCGCGAACGCCCGGAATGGTGTCTGTCGAACGATGGACATGGTGAGCCTCTTCGGACGATTGGGGTACGTTTGGGTGCGGTCCGTCGGATGCAACCGGCACGACGGCGACACGAAACCCTACGAGCGAAGACCCACTCCCGCAAGTAGAGTTCCCGCATTCGAACGAGCAAGCACGATGCCGCGGCGCAGGCGTACGCGGACCGCGAAGCACGCGATGGGCCTCGGATTTCGGCGTGCGCGCAACCGCTCGCGCAGTCGCTTCCGCATGATCCGTGCACGGACGCGTGCGTCTCGGTCGGAAGAACTAGGGCGCGGTGTTCGCGGATCCCGTCAGCGGGGGAACCAGGAAAAGAAGCGCGCCAGATGCTCGCGCCGCGCCGGGGACAGGTACGAGAAGTTCACGCCGCGGTCGGTGAACTCCCAGTACTGCGTCCGGTCCTCGGCCAGCAGCTCCTGACGTACGGTCGCGAGCCGGTCGGCGCGCTCGTGCTTCAAGTCCTCGAAGATGCGGCGTGCCGGCGCCTCGTCACCGCGCTCGAGGAAGAAGGTTGCGAGTTGAATCTGTGCGCGGCGGACGCCGCGCAGCCGCTCCTCCTGCTCCGTCGAGTGCGCCTCTTGATCGACCTGCAGGAAGAGATCGAGGAGCGCCGTGGCCTCCGGCCGGTTGCGCTCGACGGCGTGCTCGACCAGGCGCGCGAGGTCGTACGCCACGGCCTCGAGCAGGAACGGCTGGTTCATCTCGTAGCCGAGGTGGCCGTAGAAGCGGAGATGGCCCGCGACCTCGAGGGCGTGCGCGCCGTCGGCGGCGCTGACGGCGGCCTCGCCGAGGAGGCGATACTGGTCGAGCACGTAGTAGGCGCTGCGCAGGTCACGGGCGTTCAGTGCGGCACGCAGGTAGCTGTTGAAGAAGCGCATCCCGAGCGCGAGGAGGGCGGGGTGCGGGCCGATGGCCTCGACCGTCAAGCGCCGCGTCTCGAGCGCGATCAGGTTGGCGATGTCGCGGGCGTTACCGAGGCTCTCGCTGAAGAGCGCCAGGAACTGTCGCAGGACCTTCGTCTCGAGCCACACGCGCTGGGCGCGGATCTCGGCCGTCGCGACGGGGGCCATCGAGACGAAATCCGGATCGAGCGCGAGCGTGCCGTCGATCTCGAACCACGCGGGCGGCAGCTCGTCGCGCAGCGGCCCGTAGTCCCGCAAGAGACCCGCGAGGGCGCTGATCGCCGCCATCGAGATGCTGCGGTCGCTGTGCTCGCGCGCGCTGCGCGCGACGTCCTCCAGCTCCTCGACCGCCTCGATCAGCCCGGCGCGCGCGCCCGGCACGTGGCGGGCGCGTGCCCGGCGCACCAGGGCAAGCGCGTCGCGCCGGATGCGGCCGATGACGTTGGTCGGCGCGAGGAAGCGGAAGAGGAAGCCGAAGTAGGGGAGGAGCGCCGCCATGCAGATACTCACCAGCAGGCAGCCGAGGATGAGGCCGGCGCGCGGCAGCCGCGGGTCCCCCTCGATCTCCGGTGCGCCGGAGAGCCACAGGCAGAGGAGCGTCGTCACGATGTAGAGGCCCATGAGCAGGAAGTTCACGGGCTCGCGCACGAACAGCTGCGTGATCCGGTGCGTGTAGCGGTTGGCGGCCAGTTCCACGACGATCGCCGCCACCGTGATCAGGATCGCGAGCACGCCGGCGACGAGCTGCGCCGCGACGCCAAGCAAGGTCCCCGCGCGATCGGCGGGAAGGGTCTCGAGCCACGTGACGGGGCCGCGGTAGCTCCCGGGCGGACTCTCGAGCCAGCTGGCGAGCACCAGCAACGCGAAGGCGATCGCCAGCGGTATGCAGAAGCCCGCGATGCTGCGCGCGAGGTGGTCCGACGTCGGGTCGGCCGTGGGCGAACCGGCGATGTCAGCGTCCGTGGTCGGCATCGTGGGTTACGAGGGCCGCCCGCGTCCGCCGTGCGCCGGCTCGACCGACGCGAGTGCGGCGATCTCCTGCGTGAGGCGCGTTGCCGTCTGCGAGGCCGTGCGGAGCAGGTTCTCGAGCAGGACGAGCTTCACGTCGGGGCGGGTGCGCGCCAGCTCGCGGAAGGCGTCCACGGCGAGGGTGTAGCAGTCGGCAGCCTCGTCGACGCGCACGTCGGCGGAGCGGACGGCGTCGCTCAGGATGGCGAGCTCGCCGAAGGTCATGCCGGCGGAAAGCGTGGCGACGCGCTGGCGCTGCCCCTGCGGCAGGTCGATCGTGACGCTCACCTTGCCGCCGGTGAGCAGATAGAGCTCGGTCGCGGGGTCGCCGCGGCGCACGACGAGGGTGCCCGCGGCGAAGTGGCGTCGCTCGAGCAAGCCCTCGAGATGCGCCAGCCCGTCCGCATCGAGGCCGTGGCAGAGCTGATGCTCGGCGAGGCGGATCGTCGTCGTGCCGTTCGGGGATCCATGCGCGGTGAGCACGCGCTCTTCGCACCATTCGAGCGCCGCGTCGAGATCGGGAAACGACCGCAGCCAGGCCTGGCGCTCGCCGGTCAGATGCTCGGCCAGGAAGCGCAGCACGCGCGAGTGCCGGGCGCCGTGCACCAGCGCGACCGGCGTGGCGCGGCCCGCGAGGGTCGTGACGAGGTCGAGCAGCACGCGCGCCGCGGCGTCGTCGACGTCGGTCACCCGGGAGAGATCGAGGAGCGTGCAGTCGAGGTCGGTGCTGCCCTCGATGACACGCCACGTGACGGTTTCGATGCCGGAGAAGGTGAGATCCCCTTGCAGCTCGTACACGCGGGTACGCGTACCGAAGCGATGCAGCAGCTCGCGCTCCGCGGCCGAGCGGACCCGCTTCGAGCGGACGGCGGCGAGATCGTACTGGCCGCGAACCGTGGCGCGCGACGGGCGCGGGGTGCGCAGGAAGTGCAAGTTGAGCTCGCGCGACAGCTCCTTGCAGACGGCGACGCCGCGGACGCTGTTGCCGCGGGCGTCGAGCGGGGGCGAGAAGACCGCGATGCCGAGCTGGCCCGGTAGCACCGCGAGGATGCCGCCGCCGACTCCGCTCTTCGCCGGCATGCCGACCCAGTAGACCCACTCGCCGGCGTAGTCGTACATGCCGCACGTTGCCATGACGCTCAACATGTCGCCGACGCAGTCGGAGCGGACGGCGCGCTCGCCGGTCAACGGGTTCAAGCCGCCGTTCGCGAGCGTGGCCGCCATCGCGGCCAACGCGTGACAATCCACGGCGATCGAGCATTGCCGGAAGTAGACGTCGAGCGGTCCCTCGGGCTTCTCGGTGAGGATGTCGAAGTTGCGGAGCATGTGGGCGATGGAGCGGTTGCGATGTCCGGTGTCGCGCTCGGACTCGTACACGGACTGGTCGACGGTGAGCGCGCGCCCCGCGTAGAGGGAGAACGTGCTGAGGACGCGGTAGAAACGGTCGTCGTTCGAGTGGCCCGCGACGAGCGACGCGGCGGCGATGGCGCCGGCGTTGATCATCGGGTTGAACGGCCGGCCGGTGCCGGGCTCGAGGCTGATCGAGTTGAAGGCGTCGCCCGTGGGTTCCACGCCGATCTTGGCCAGCACGGCCTCGCGTCCGCGGTCTTCCAGCGCGAGGCCGTACACGAAGGGCTTGGAGATCGATTGGATGGTGAACGGCTGGCGTGTGTCGCCGACCTCGTAGGCCCGCCCGTCGGTGGTGGCGACGCAGATGCCGAACCAGCGCGGATCGGCCTTGGCCAGTTCCGGGATGTAGGTGGCGACCTCGCCGTCGTTCAGGCCCGCGAACCGCGTGTGCAGCTCCTCGAGGTAGCTCTGGATGGGAAGCGCAGCCGCGAAGGCGGTTGCCGGCATGGGGGTCTCCGGTTCGTCTGGGAGCGAAGTCGAGATCTGTCGGTCGTTTATACTTGCCCGATCGGTCCAGCGCGGGTTATCACACCGCGTCAAGGTCTGCACGCGACGCAGCACCAGCCGGAAGCCAAGCAGCGGTGAACGACGAGCCGTCCGCGCCGGGTGATACCGGAGCCAACCCTCCCCGCGCCCGGGCCACCCGAGCGACGGTGATCTTCGCCGACGTCGTCGGCTTTACCGAGCTGACCGAGCGGATCGGGCCCGAGCGCGCCTACTTCGCGGTCACCGGGGCGCTGCGCATCATGGACGGCGTCGCGCGCCGCTACGGCGGCGCGGTCGACAAGTACCTCGGCGACTGTCTGATGGCGGTCTTCGGCCATCCCGTGCCACTCGCCGATCCGGCCGCGGCGGCCGCCGCCGCGGCGCTCGAGATGCGCGACCAGGTCGCGGAGTACGCGCGTGGGTTCGCCGCCGAGGCGACGCTCGATCTGCACGTCGGCATCAACACCGGCGCCATGGTCGCCGGCGACGTGCGCGGCCGCGTGGTGCGCGAGTTCCACGTGCTCGGCGACACGGTCAACGTCGCGGCGCGGCTGAAGGCACGCGCGCCGCGCGGGCGCATCTACGTGGGCCCGGAGACCGAGCGGGAGACCGCCTCGCGTTTCGCTTACGCCGCCCTCGGCAGCATGCCTCTGAAGGGCAAGACGGCCGAGGTGGCGATCTTCGAGCTGCTCGGTTCGCGGGCAGAGGACGTGCAGGCGAGCGCCGTGGCCGTTGCGGCGAGCGGCCCATTCGTCGGCCGCACCCGCGAGCGCGCCCTCCTGGCGGAGCGGCTCGCGGCGCTCGAGGCGGGGCGCGGCGGCGTCGTGCTCGTCACCGGCGAGCAGGGAGTGGGCAAATCCCGCCTCCTCGCCGAGGTGGAGAGCGCGACGCCACCGGAGCGCGTGACGTTCGTCCAGGGCCGGGCTCGGCGCGACGCGAAGGTCGTCGAGGGCGACGCGCTCGCGGCGCTCTGCGCGCGACTCGATCCGGGCGCGCCGCCGTCGTCGCGCGGCGCGCCGCCGCCGCCCGTTCTCGCGGAGCGGCTGATCGAGCTACTGCGCCGCGCTGCCGCCGCCCGCCCCCATGTCGTCGTCGTCGATGACGTGGAAGGCATCGACGCCGCGTCGCGTGCGCTCCTGCCGGGCGTGATGACGGCGCTGCGGGGGCAGCCCGTGCTCGTGATCCTCACCGCGCAGCACGGCGCCGACGCGATGCCGGACGGCTCCGCGTTGGCGGCGCTCGGCCTCGACGAGATCCGTCTCGCCGCGCTCTCACCCGAGGAAAGCACGCAGCTCGTCGACGCCGCCAGCGGCGGAGAGATCGCGGTCGACGCCCGCGCCCTCGTGCTGGAGTACGGCCGGGGCAATCCCGCCCGGCTGGTGAGCGGGACGTTCCTCGAGCCGGCGCTGCGCGCCGAGCGCGAGCGCGCGCAGACGGAGCGGCGCTCCGGCGAGACCGAGCGGCGGCGCGCGACGATCCTCTTCGCCGACATCACCGGATTTACCTCGCTCACCGAGCGCATGGGCGCCGAGCGCGCCTATCCGATCGTCGTCGGCTGCCTGCGGCTGCTCGACGAGATCGCGCGGCGGCACGGCGGCACCGTGGAGAAGTACCTCGGCGACTGCGTGATGGCGCTCTTCGGCATTCCGGAGGCGATCGAGGATGCGCCGCGCGCCGCCGTCAACGCCGCGATCGAGATGCGCCGGCGCGTGCGCGCCTACAGCGAGAGCATCGGCTCCGAGACCCGGCTCGACGTCCACACCGGCATCAATACCGGTCTCGGCATCGCGGGCGACATCAGCGGGCCGCTGATCCGCGAGTTCGCGGTCATGGGCGAGCCGGTCAGCGTCGCGGACGAGCTGAAGGATCTCGCCGCCGCCGGCGAGATCTACGTCGGCCTCGAGGTGTACCGCGCCACGCGCGAGGTCTTCGAGTATCGCGAGGTCGAGGCGCAGAAGCGCGTGCGCCAGGGGGCGCCGGTGCGCGTCTTCGCCGTCCTCTCCGAGCGCGAGCGCCTGCACCGCGCCCGTATTGGCGCCGAGCGGCGCGTGCTCTTGACCCTGGTCGGCCGCGACGAGGAGCTGGCGCGTTTGCGTGAGCAGCTCGCCCGCCTTCGTTCCGCGCAGGGCGGCGTCGTCAGCGTCGTGGCCGAGGCCGGTCTCGGCAAGTCCCGCCTGCTTGCGGAGCTCGCGACCACCGAGGAGGCGCGGCAGTCGTCCTGGCGGGAGGGGCGCTCCATCTCGACGGGCCAGCACCGGAGCTTCCATACGATCGCCGACCTCTGTCGCTCGCTCGCCGGCATCGACGACCGTGACGACGACGAGGGGAGCCGCGTCAAGCTGGAGGCCATGGCGCGGCGCCTGCTCGGCGACGAGGCCGAGGAGATCCTGCCCTTCCTCGCCGTGCTCCTCGGTCTGCCGCTCGACGAGACCGAGCGCGGACGGCTCGCCGCGATCCACGGCGATGCAATGGAGAAGCTCGTGCTCCGCAGCGTGACGCAGTTGCTGCGCGCGGAGAGCCAGCAGCGGCCGATGGTCGTCGTGTTCGACGATCTGCATTGGGCGGACGTGTCGTCGCTCGATCTGCTGGAGTCGCTGCTGCGGCTCTGCGCGGAGCAGCCCATCCTCTTCATCCAGCTCTTCCGCCCGGGCTTCGAGAGCACCTCCGAGCGCGTGCGCGAGCAGGCGCGCACGCGCTTCCCCGAGCGCTACGTCGAGATCGAGCTGCAGCCGCTCGACGCGTCGGCGTCACGGCAGATGCTGAGCGACCTCTTCGCCCAGGGAACGCTGCCGCACGCGGCCCGCCAGCGGATAGCGGAGAAGGCGCAGGGCAATCCCTTCTACATCGAGGAGGTGGTGCGGGCGCTCGCCGACGAGGGCGCCGTCGAGTACGCCGAGGGCCGCTTCCGCGCCACCGACAAGCTGGCGTCGATCGTGATCCCCGGCACGATCCACGAGGTCGTGATGGCGCGGGTCGACGGCCTGCCTCCCGGGAGGCGGCAGCTGCTGCAGACGGCGTCGGTCGTCGGCGGCAACTTCCAGCCCGGCGTGCTCGCCGAGATCGTCGGCCGTACGCCGACGGAGGATCTGGACGCGCTGGTGGAAGCCGAGTTCCTGGTACGCTCCGAGCGCGCCGGGGGGCGGGACTATGCCTTCAAGCACCGCCTCCTCCAGGAGGTGACCTACGAGGGCCTGCTGCAGACGCGGCGCGCCGAGATGCACCGGCACGTCGCCGAGGCGATGGAGCGCGTGGTGCCGGCGGACGCGCCCGGGCATGCCGGCATGCTCGCGTTCCACTACGGCAAGGGTGGTGTGAGCGAGCGCGCCGAGGAGTTCCTCTTCCGGGCCGGCGACGAGGCGGCCCGCGCCGCGGCGTCGAGCGAGGCGCTGCACTTCTTCGAGGAAGCCTCGAAGCTCTACCTCGAGCTGCACACCGATGGCGGGGATCCCGTCAAGCGCGCGCAGCTCGAGAAGAACATCGCGCACGCCCTCTACTATCGCGGGCGGTTTCTCGACGCGATCGAGCACTTCAATCTCGCCCTCCGACTGCTCGGCGATCGCGTCGTCGAGAGCCGTCTCGCGCTCGGCTTGCGCTTCAGCGCGCACCTGGTGGCGGTGCTGGCGCGGCTCTACGTACCCTCCTTGCGCCGCCGTCGCGCCCGCGCGACGGCCCGGCAGCGCGAGATCATGGAGCTGCGCTACGCGCGGGCCGAGGCGACGGTGACGACCCAACCGACGCGCCATCTCTTCGACAGCATGGACAGCCTGGCGTTCCTTCAGCGCATCGACCCCACGTCGGTGCCATCGTCGGGAAAGTTCTACGCCGGAGCCGCGGCGCTCTTCGCCTTCGGCGGGATCTCCTTCGACGTCAGCCGTCGGCTCTCGGAACAGGCGCGCGCCCTGGTACACCCGGACTCGCTCGACGAGTATCTCTACGAGCGCGCCATGACGTTCGCCTACCGCGTGCTGGAAGGGGATTGGGCCGACGAGCACGAGATCGACCCCGCACGCATCGCCGAGAGCGTGCGCAACGGACAGCTCTGGGGCCCGACCACCTATCTCGGCCTGCTCGCCGAGAAGCGCATCCACCGCGGCGACATCGCCGGCGCTCGCGCCAACGTCGAGGAGATCGACCGCATCTGGGATCTGTTCCAGTACGATCTCGCCAAGACGAACCACTACTACCTCTCCACCCTGATTCCGCTCGAGCTGGGCGACTTCCCGGGCGCGATCGTCGCGGCGAACGCCTACTACGACGAGAATCCCGAGGATCTGCTGCACATCCTCGCGCTCGGCGCCAAGGCCAAGGCGCAGATCCTGCTCGGCCGGCTCGACGCCGCCGAGGAGACCCTCCGCCACGCGGCCGAGGTAGTGGCGCGCTCGTCGCCCGTACCTCCCTTCCACGCCAGCGCCTACCATCGCTCGCGGCTGCTCTTCGACGTCACCCGCTTCGAGCACGAGGCCGGCGGTGGACGCGCCGCGCGCCGGCAATGGGAGCGACAGGCGAGCAAGAGCCTGCGCGCGGCGCTGCGCGTCGGCTCCAAGGTGGCCTGGCGGCGGACGGAGCTGTTCCGGCTCGCCGGTCGCCTCGCCTGGGCGCGTGGCCGCACCCGTCACGCGCTGCGCTTCTTCGAGCGCAGCCTCGAGATCGGCGAGCGCCTCGGCGCGCGGCCCGAGGTGGCGCGGACGTACGCGCTGGCGGGACAGCTGCTGAGCGCCGACAGCCGCCACGAGCGCGTGCGCGGCCTCGACGCGGCCACGTGCCTGACGCGCGCCCGCGAGGAGTTCGCACAGCTCGGGATGACGTGGGACCTGCAGCACCTGGACGACGACGATTGAGCCGCGTTCTCGGTCGCGGTCGCGCGCTGCTCCTGACGCTGCTCTCGGCGGGGCTCTGCGCGCTGGCGTT
>Ga0157379_10001621_pt1 | contig 18558 bp, 14 predicted proteins | sample S25metaG_FD_121802 | JGI IMG/M metagenome (GOLD analysis project Ga0157379, IMG submission 121802) | Switchgrass rhizosphere microbial communities from Kellogg Biological Station, Michigan, USA - S2-5 metaG | ecosystem: Host-associated > Plants > Roots > Rhizosphere > Soil | place: USA... | reverse complement strand
GGCGGAGCGCAGATCGGCTACCTTCAGGCTCTTTCCCACCGCAGTGCCGCCACCATCTGGTCCGTGGCAGGTTACGCACTTCGATTTATAGACCGCTGCACCGGCTGCACTGTCCTCAGCAGCTGCCGAGTTCGCGGCCAGCATGACGACAATAAGAAGACCCGCGGCCCGCGCCAGAACATCCGCAAGAGGCAGTTTCCTGGTCTGAAGTTTCATAATCCCCCAAATGTCTTTGATCGCCGGTCCCGATCTTTGTCTCGCGCGGCCCGACGAAATCACGCTATTCTAGTGGTTCGCCTCAGCCAAAGCAACGGCCACGGCCGGCGGAAGACGGGCGTCCCGCCCGTCCTCCAGAGATCTGTGAAAGCCCCTTCTTAGGATTGCCCGCATCGCACCCGTTAGGTTCGCGGGTCAGGAGTAGGCCAATGGCATCCTGTAAGGATTCATCTTTGGTTCCAGAGAGCGGCTTTTCCCGCGCAATCTGAAGAAGGAAGTCTTGAAGTTTTGTGATGCGACTTCCGCGAGAAAACACTTTCGCGCCACTTCTTTAATCCGGACCCTCTAGTCCTCCCCAGAGGCAGTCCGTAGAAGACGAAGCTTGGCTTCTTTCCCCATGGGATAGCGCGGGCGGCTAGTACCCGGCGAGAGGGCTGAGACCAGCAGGGCCACGCCGGGCATTTCTCGGTCCACTCTTACCGCAGATCCAAAAGATGGTGCGAAGGGTGACGCGACAGTCTTCCCCGTGTACTCCCGCCAGGAGCCGCTGCCCGAACCGCTTTTCACCTGGTCGAGCGAGGGGACGGCCTGCAGAAACGACCGGATCCAGCGGTGAACGTTGTGGTCTTTCACGATCTGGCGCAGCAGCCGCATGCGGCTTCGTTTCTCTTCGGCCGGCATGTGAGCGGCGTCGTACAAGGCTTGGGCTACTTCGGCGAAATCGTTAGGGTTGACAATGATGGCCCCTCCGCGCAGCTCCGGTCCCGCGCCCGCGAATTCGCTGACAATCAGCACGCCCCGTTCGTCAATCTGCGCCGCGCAGAATTCCTTCGCCACCAGATTCATGCCATCCTTGAGCGGAGTAACCAGGCCAATGTCGGCCGAGCGGTAGTAAGCCAGAAGTTCCTGACGCGCCAGGTTGCGGTGGATATAGTGGACCGGCACCCATCCCGGCTCAGTAAACTCGCCGTTGATCTGGCTGACCAGTAGTTCCACATCCCGCCGCAGATGCTTGTAGTTGGGAATTTCCTCGCGGCTGGGGACGACCACCTGCACGAGGGTGATGTGACCACGCATCTCGGGAAAGCGGCGCAGCAGCAGGCGGAATGATTTAAGCCGCTCCGGAATTCCCTTGGTGTAGTCGAGCCGGTCCACGCCCAGGACAAGTACGTCGTCCGATACTCGTTTTCTGATTTCGGCCGCATGGGCCGCGATCTCCGGATGATTCGCGTCGCCCTCAAAGGCCTCAAAATCGATGCCAATCGGGAAGGTGCCGACGACCGATCGCCGCCCTTCCAGACCGACCAACAGATGCGGACCGCCGTTTTCGACGGCAACCTCGGGTAGAAGGCGTTCGAGACAGCTCACAAAATTTGAGCGGTCGCGACCGCTCTGGAACCCGATCACGTCGAATTGCAACAACGACTCCAGAATCGGCTTTTTCCACGGCAATTTTTCAAATACGTCAGGAGACGGAAAAGGAATGTGCAGGAAGAATCCCATGCGGGCGCGCGTTCCCAATTCCCGCAGGGACGCCGCCGTCAGCATGAGGTGATAGTCGTGGACCCAGACAAAGTCGTCTTCCCGTGCAGTTTCCGCCACCACGGCGGCAAACTTGCGATTCACATTCTGATAGGTCGCCCAGTACTCGGGTTCAAAATTGCAACGCGAAGGCATGTCGTGAAACAGGGGCCAGATGATTTCGTTGGCGAAGCCAGAATAAAACTTTGCGATATCTTCTTCGGTAAGAGCCACCGACCGGAGAGTGTATGAGCGGCGATGCGCGGCCCGGACCAGTAACGGTTCGATGGGTTCGTCTGTCGTAGCGCCCGCCCAACCGACCCAGACACCGGGTTGGTCGCGCCAACCCGCTTCGAGGGCCGTGGCCAGTCCTCCGGAACTCCGTTCCAACCGCGCGCCACCCGCATGTTTCCGGATAAGAACTGGCAGCCGGTTCGAAACGTTGATCACGCGTCCTTTGATTTCGTTCATCCTTAACCTCCTGAAGCGCGAAGCCACTCCTCCAAAAACTGGAGCAGTTCGTGAGGTGGTTGCAGCCAAATATCGGCTGCGGTTGGCCGTGACTGAGGACGAACTAAAGCCGTCAGCCCGTTGCCCTTAAGCGCGTGAAATGCATCTTCATCCGTCTGGTCGTCACCCAGATAAGCGACAACTGCCCCAGGGGTTGATTCCTTTAAGATGGCGCGAACCGCGTCCCCTTTGCCCGGACCGGCAACCCGAATTTCCAGACCGCCGTCAAATTCGAGCAGTCTTAGCGGCGCCCGTTCCAGCAGGGGCCTCCAAAGCCGGGAAACTTCCCTGGCCATTTTTTCTGCCCTGGGCGTTTCCAGACCCCGCCAGTGCACTGCGACTCCGCCCGGCTTGACTTCCGTGTGACCCTCGAGGCCGGCGTCTCGCAGCATGGCTTCTGCCGCCAGCAGATAATCCTTGTGGGCCGGCACCGAACTGACCTCATAGCGGCCATCCGCCTTGAGTCGCTCCAGGCCGTGGCTTCCCCACACTTCGGGCTGGGGACAGATTCCGCTAAGCAAAAGTATTTCCCGCACAGGACGCCCGCTGATCAGCACCACCCGAGTAGCCTTCCGCATGATGCGAATGATGAGCGGCGGAATTTCGGGATAGGGAAAAGCCAGAGTGCGATCTATACAAAATGGCGCCAGCGTCCCGTCATAGTCGAGCAAAAGGATGCGAGCCGGAGCGGAACGTAGTCGCTCCAGAAAAGGCGCGTAAGTGATCTGCCGCTCGAGTACTTTCATGCCAGCTCCTGACTGCAGCAAGCAACCACGACGAAAGCAATACCCGATGCGAAGTGGCGGAAAGAAACTGCTGGCCAGACAACAGAAATACGAGTCACAAAACCCGCAATTGAGGGTGGGCGAGGCCTGCGGGAACGGCAACCCCGACCCCTTGTGCCCGTTGGCCAAGCTTGCGCCTGATCAGGTGGCTCTTCCCGGTACGGGTCTCTGATTTTGTTGAAAAAACTTACCCCAATTCTACCATGGGAGAGTTCACTGTGCGCCCGGAAATGGGTGAAAATGCAAGCGCTTACAAGAGGACTGAGCCGGGAAGCAGGCTAAGTCCAGCGAAACCAGCGGAGGGCGAGCAAAAATGAGATCCCTCCCCAGGCCAGCAGTACGAGGACGCGTCCCGATTGGGCTCCCAAGGAGGCGCCTTGCAGGATCGTGGCGCGCAAGGCGTCGTTCAGGGCAGTCAGCGGCAGCAGCTTTATGAGCGGTTGCAACACGCCGGGAAAACGCTCGGAGGAGAAAAATACTCCCGAGAAAATCCACATCGGCATCATCACTAGGTTCATTAACCCGCTGACGCTCTCAATCTTCTGGGCCCGGCTGGCGGTGAGCAGCCCGAGACCCGCGAAGGACACAGCGCCGACCGTATTAAGCAGCAAAATTGTGAACAGCGAACCCAGCACCTGCATGTGAAAAGCCAGCACACCCAAGCCGAGCAGGAGGACGATTTCAACCAGCATGAGAACCAGGCGGCTGGCTGTCAAAGCCAGCAGGAAATCGCTGCGGCGCATGGGTGTACCGACAAAACGCTTGAGCAGCTTGCGCTGGCGCATGTCTACCAGGGCAAACCCAATGCCCCACATGCCGGAGTTCATCAGGTTCATCCCCAGCAGACCCGGAATCAGGAAATCGATGTAACGCGATCCGGGTTCGGTGGAAGCAACCGCCGAGGTCGGCACCGGATCCTTGCGTCCCGCTCCGCTCTGCAGAGCATCGTCCACTTCTGCGCGTGACAGAACACTCTCAGGGCGTGCGGGATCGTAGCGATACTGAAAGCTGCCCTTAGCGTCTGGCACAACGACCAGGTCGTACTTCCCCAGTCGGAATCCCTGCAATGCCTCCGGTTCCGCCACGACGGCCGCGCGAATTGACGAACCCCGGGGCGACCCCTGAAGGAGAGTCACAGCGTTATCAGCGCCGGGACCGGCCACAATGGCAACCGGAGTAACGTCAGCCGGCTTGTTGCGGAAGGCAATGCCCAGCCCGGTTGCGAGCAGCAGGGGAAATCCGAAGACCCAAAAGATGACCTCGGGCTCCCGCTTAAGTTCCAGCAGTCGCGCCATCAGCAGATAGCGGAAGCCGGTCCAGCGTCCATTGCGCGGAGTCGTGTCCGACGAGGCCACTGGAGCTGGCGTTGGCGGAGTCTGTTGCGCGACGGTCATCACTCTTCCCTCAAATGGCGGCCTGTAAGCCGAACGAACACATCTTCGAGACTGGCCTGGCGCGTGGTCAGGTGCAAAAGATGCTGCCCCTCTTTCTCGACCGCGACCAGCAGCGCTGGAATGGTAAGGTGGGGTTCGTGGACGTTCAGACAGACGAAACCGTTGTCCTGGCGGACGGACTCGACTCCCGGAAGCGCCCGCCAAACCTCGCCGGAATGACCGTTTGAGCTGCCACTGACCTGAAATTCCACCATGTGATGCCCGCCCAGGCGCTCGATCAAGTCCGCCGGCGTGCCTTCGGCAATTATCTGCCCGTGGTCAACGATAGCCAGGCGATCACACAGACGCTCGGCTTCGTCCATGTAGTGAGTCGTCAGCAGCACCGTGCCTCCAGCCTGTTGGAAGCCGCGAATCGTGTCCCAGAGCTGACGGCGGCTTTGCGGATCAAGCCCGGTTGTAGGCTCGTCCAGAAAAAGAATCTTGGGATTGCCGACTAACGCGGTCGCCACTGCCAGCCGTTGGCGTTGACCGCCGGAGAGCTTGCCTACCCAGGCGTCAGCCTTCTCGGTGAGTTGCATCTGCTCGAGTACTTCAAGCGGTGCGCGGGGATGACGATAGAAACCAGAAAACAGCGTCACGGTCTCACGGACTGTCAATTTTTCCGAGAGCCGGGTTTCCTGCAGCGAGATGCCCATCGCCTCGCGTAATTCACGCGAGTTGTCCTTCCAGGTCTGCCCTAGAATCGTGACTTGGCCCGAAGTCGGCTCGAGCAGCCCCTCCAGGATTTCGATGGTAGTGGTCTTCCCTGCTCCGTTGGGCCCGAGCAGGCCGAAACACTCGCCGGCTTCGATTTCCAGATTCAGCCCGCGGACGGCCTCAACCTGACCATCGTAAGTCTTGCGCAGATCACGGCATTGAATCGCAGGAGCCACCCAGAGATTCTACCCGAGAGTCGTCCGTGTAGGCGCGAGCGCCCGCGCTCGTGCGGCAGCGCAATGGAAATCCCGCAATGTCCACAGCCCAGTGAATTAGAATAACCCCCTGCCCATGCGACCCCGACGGCAAGGCTTTACCTGACGGCGCTCCTCCTAAAACGTCCGTGTGTCGCTTCCCATCATTCTTAGCAAAGTAGTGGCGGGCTCCCCCCGGCCCGACGGGTGGGCGAGACGCCCACTAGACAGCCGGCGGGACGCCGGCGCTATAAAGTCGAAAGGATTCTCCATGTTGCGGAAGCTATGCCTGTCGCTATTGCTGACCACGGTTTCACTCGCTTCGGCGCAGAACACGCGCCATTTCACATTCCACTACGGTTTCACGGTTAAGAACGTGCCCGCTGGAGAGCGGGTGCGAGTCTGGTTTCCAGCGGCGCACTCGGACGAATTCCAGGAAGTGAAAGTCATCTCAGCGAATGGCGACTTGAAGCTGAAGAAAACTCGCGAGTCGAGATTCGGCAACGAGATGTATTACGCCGAAAGCTCAAAGGTGCAAGCCACAGAGCTGCACTTCGAAGTCATCTACGACGTGGTGCGTCACGAGCGCCTGACTCTGGGAATCACCCGGCCGCGCCTGGCAGAAGTTGAGCTCAAGGAGCGCGATCGTAAGGAATATCTGCAACCCGACAAACTGGTACCCGTCACCGGATTGCCCGCGGAGCTCGCGGTGAAGGTGACCGAAGGCGAAACCACCCCACTCAATAAGGCTCGGGCAATCTACGACTACGTTTTCACCACCATGCGTTACGACAAGACCGGCACCGGCTGGGGACACGGCGATGTCCTCTACGCCTGCGACGCCAAAAAAGGTAACTGCACCGATTTCCATTCCCTGTTCATCGCCATGGCACGCTCCCAGGGCATTCCTGCGCGCTTTGAAATCGGATTTCCGCTGCCGCCGGACAAACATTCCGCGGAAATCGCCGGCTATCACTGCTGGTCTGATTTCTTCGAACCACAACATGGCTGGATCCCGGTGGACATCTCGGAGGCGTGGAAGCACCAAGAAAAACGCGACTATTTCTTCGGAGCCCATGACGCAAACCGGGTGCAGTTCAGCATGGGACGCGACTTGCACCTGAGTCCGGCCCAGGATGGCCCGCCACTGAACTATTTCGTGTATCCCTACGTGGAAGCTTCAGGCAAAGAATATCCGAATGTGTCGCTGGCATTCTCGTTCGCGGATGTAGATGTCGCAAGTACAGCTGCGAAGTAGCGCTGGCCGTGCGGGAAAGGACCGAGCAATGCCCACGTGGGGACGGGTCTCCGATCCGTCCCGGACGAGCGCAGCTCGGCTAGGTTTTTGGCAGCCACGAATATCCTGACCCTGAGTGAATTCAAGGCAGGACGGGTCGAAGACCCGTCCCCACACATCCATCTCAGTCTTTGTCTGTGGGCTTCTTCCGCGGGAAGACCGTGTGCTTCGGCGCCGGCATCGGCGTATCTCCCTTGCGATCACGCCAGAGAACTAGATTGAGGAGCGAAGTATTGATTGCATCCGGCCGGGAGAAATTCATCCTGGCCGACTCCGCCGCCCCCTGACCCTTGACTGGATTGGTTTGATAAATCAGTCCGTTCTCCCGATTGCTCACGTCCGCTGTAAATGGAGGTTGATCGCCCGATCCGGAAAACAACGGTGCCATCACCGGTGCATACGCATCGTTCTGATTCATCGGAGGCAGACCGAGCAGCGTCTCCATGGTATGCATCATGTTGACCGTGGTATAGAAGCGGCTGTCCACAAAAGGCTGTTGCGGCGAGCCCGGCGAATATTTGCTGATTTCAAGGGCGATCGAACGGTGCGCATCCACGTGGTCGGCGCCGTCCTGGGCATCGTCTTCGATCACGAAGATCGCGGTGTCATCCCAATAAGGACTATGCGAAACCGCTTCGACCACCCGCCCGACGGCCAAATCGTTGTCTGCGACCGATGCCGCGGGGCGCGGCTTGCCCGGCGCAGTGCCGTTCGTATGATCGTCCGGCAGATAGAGAAGCACAAATGCCGGAAGCTCGGCTCCTTTACCTTCCTTGCGCGCGCGAACGAAATCATTGAACTCGTTGAGAAAGAGATCAGCGCGCAGCTGATCAGGATACGACGTGTTGAAGTCAGGAAAGAACGGATGATAGTGATCACGCAAAGCCGCTTTGGTCGCTTTCATGCGCTTCAATAGCGGCACCGCCCACGGCCACGGACTGGGCGAACCGTGCGGCTGGCCGACATCAGGCGACAACGGTTCGCCCTGACGAACCACAGCGCGCTCGCATTCCGAACTGTACGGCGACGGCGTGCCCTCCTTCGGCGAGGTCCCAGACTGCTTGGGAGCCTTGCACCACACGCCGGCGATGTACTCTCCGTAGTCGCGGTAAGTCAGGCCGTGGCTGGCGAGATTGTCCCAAAGATAGCCGGTGCCGGGATCGTCGATATCAGGTTCGCCATGCTCCAGCGGGAACTCATCGGCGACGGTGCCCCCATAATCGTAGATGTGCTCGTGTCCGCGATAAGTAATCTGCCAGGTCTTCTCGTTGTAATCGCTGGTGATGGCGGCGTTCGACCAATCGTGCCCATCGCCGGAAACCTCACCACTGTCGTAAAAATTGTCCAGCACTCCGAACTGCAGGGCCAGCTTGTGCTGGTTGGGTGTGACATCTTCACCATAAAGGGTAAGCGAGGGATCGCCGTTGCCTACCTTCCGATCGCCAATTTTCAGATCGCCGAAGACCTGATCGTAAGTACGATTCTCTTTCAGGATGTAGATCACATGGCGAATCGGGTTTGAGCCGCTCTTGAAAGTGATCTTGCCGGGCTCGGAGTTGAAAAGATTGCTTTCCTTGACGCGCTGGGTCAAATCCGGCAAACGTTTCTCCGCGTTGCGAAAATTCAATCGGGAGAGCGATCCATACATCAAAGTGGCGATGTAGGGATGCTCGCGACGCCTGCCTTCGCTCTTGAGCCGACTGATTCCGTTGTTCGGACCGCTGCTTTCTCCCTTGGCCGTGGCGATCAGCAAGTCGTCTCCCTGCGCGGCCAGCGCGCTGGGATACCAATCAGTAGGAATGAAGCCCAGGGCCTCTTGCGGAAGCGGGAAAATGATTCCCGGCCTTGCGAGTGTCGCCGTGTCAAACACTGCAACCGCATTCAACGAGGCATCCGCCACGAACAGCCGCGTACCGTCGGGAGACTGGGCCAGAGCGCTGGGATAAGTCCCGGCGTGCTCCTGTCCCGGAAGGTTCGTGGAGGAGAGATGGAGAACCTGTCCCGACGTGGTGTCGATAGTTGCCACCGCATCCGCGTTCGACAAAGCCACGTGGAGCCATTTTTCGTCAGGACTAAGTAGAAGGTCGGTGGGATGAGAACCCGGCGCAATGGGATTTTTCGGGTCCAGCAGCGGGATCAATCGCGTAACCGTTCCCTTCTCGAGATCGAGTTCCGCCACCCGAGAAGAGTTCCACAAACTGCACCAGGCGCGACGCCCATCGTGGGTGGCGACTACGGTATAAGGGAACGAAGACGGAATCATTTCGTGCGTGCTCAAGTCGAACCGCTGTAAGACATGCCCATCGCCGGAATCGAGCAGCACTACGTTGTCGGAAAGATTGTTCGCGACCAGTAATTTGTCGCCCCCCTTGCCGGCAATCACCACCAGTCCGGCGGGATACGGAATCGCGGTTCCCGCCGCGGACTTGCGGACACCAAACGCGACCTTCTTGCCCGGCGCAATTCTCTGCGGCGCAATTTTCAGAAAGCTTTCCGGGCTCACCTTGCCATTTTCAAATTTGTAAATTGCGATGCCGTTGCCGGTATTGCCTGTCTTCGCACCCGTGGGATCAGTGATTGACCCCATCGAAGCGTAAAGATGTTTGCCGTCAGAGCCGAAGGCGAGGCCGAGGAAATAGGTTTGATGAGCGGTGTCGGAGAGGCGAGCATCGGGGAAATCATTCAACTGGTTGGTGGCGAGATCAAGAATCGTGATGGACTGATGCGCCTGGGTCTGCTGCGTCCCGTAACCGTTATTCAGCAGCGCTGCGTAGTGACTGTCCGGGCTTAACGCAATCTTGGCGGGGAAACTGTTGACTGCACCAATCCGACCTGGTGAAGGCGCGTTCAGGACCTTGCTGGTGGGCAGAGGGATCGGCCGCGGTTTGTCTGAATCCTGGGCAGAGAGTGAAGAAAGAAAAATGGCGAACAGAAAGAATGTTCCAGGCAGACGCCTCAAGATTCCTCCAGAAAAAAGTCTGAACGAACTTGTAGCACCGGCGTGCGCAAAAGAAAAGATGGGGTCATGTCCAGTGTCGGCGGTCCAGGCGACGAACAGGTGTGGCCGCCCCGAAGGGCCGCCTGATAGTAGCCTGTCACTTCAGTGGCGGGTACGCTGAGAGAACGATTCACGTGCCGGAGGCATGCCTGAAATGGACCTCTGACGTATGTGGTGAAGCTTCAGCCGTCCCCACGGGACGGAATGCCTGACTACTTAAACCGAGCCATAAATCGCCGGCTGTTATCAGGCTACCCTCCGGGGCGCGTGCCTGACTTGGAGACTCGAACCGGGCGACTCTCTTGATACCAAACCAATACTTTAATGTGTATCTGTAATTTCTAGATGCTCCGGCTGTTCCGGCGCAACATTGTGCCGCACATCCGCCCCACGCACCCAGAAGATGACATCCTCCGCGATGTTCGTGGCATGGTCAGCCACGCGCTCCAGATTGCGGGCCACCAGCAATGCATCCAGCGCCTGACGCGTGGTCTCCGGATGCTCGTTCATGGACTTCACCAGGACAATGAAAGCTTCGTCCTTCATGCGATCCACCACGTTGTCCATTTCAAGAACCGCTTGGGCCAGTTCAGCTTTGCCTTCGATGAATGATTCTAAAGCCCGCCTGACCATGGCCGAAACCGCCGCTGCCATGCGAGGAATGTCCACGGGAAGATCGGCCTTGGGCAGGTCCACCATGTCCATTACGCGTTCGGCAATGTTCACTGCCTGGTCGCCTACCCGCTCCAGGTCGGCGTTGATCTTGGTGACCGCGAGAATAAAGCGCAGGTCAACTGCCATGGGTTGTTGCATGGCGAGAAGGTCGAAGGCCTGTTCGTCAATTTCGCGCTCGGCGATGTTGATTTGAGTTTCGCCTTCGAGCACCATGCGGCAGCGCGTAAGGTCGCGCTCGATGTATGCCTGGCAGGCGCGGTCCACGGCCTGCTCAGCCAGTCCGCCCATACGGAGCAATCGTGCCCGGAGATCGTCCAGTCCCTGCAGAAAACGGGTGCGCGCCATTATCCAAACCTGCCTGTGATGTAGTCTTCCGTCCGCTTATCGGACGGGGTGGTAAAAATCTTTTCCGTCTTGTCGAACTCGATCAATTTGCCCAGAAGAAAGAATCCGGTGAATTCCGCGACCCGCGAAGCCTGCTGCATGTTGTGAGTCACGATCACAATAGTAAACCGTTCCTTCAACTGGAAGATAAGCTCTTCGATTTTGCCGGTAGAAATCGGATCGAGAGCCGAGCAAGGCTCGTCCATCAGCAGCACCTGCGGTTCGACCGCGATGGCGCGGGCAATGCAGAGACGTTGCTGCTGGCCTCCCGAAAGGCTGGCGCCCGACTTCTTTTTCATCGTGTCCTTGACCTCGTCCCACAATGCGGAAAGAGCCAGCGAACGCTCGACGATTTCATCCAGTCGCTTGTGATCATGAAAACCGTTCAGAGTTAACCCGGCGGCCACATTGTCATAGATCGACATTGTAGGAAACGGATTGGCCTTCTGAAAGACCATGCCGATGCGGCGGCGGATTTGCACCGCCGAGGTCCCGTTGTAGACATCCATTTCGCCGATCCGCACCCGGCCCGTGGCCCGCGCTTCCGGAACCGTCTCATGCATGCGGTTGAGGCAGCGTACGAACGTAGACTTGCCGCATCCCGATGGGCCGATCACGGCGGTCGCGTGATTGGCCGCAACCGTCATGTTGATGTCGTGCAGAGCCTGGGTCTTGCCAAACCAGGCATTCAGCTTGTCGACTTGGATTCCCACGCCCATAGTTTCAGTTCGCTCCCTTGAGCATACCGCGGCTGGCCACAAATCGCACAGCGCCGACCGAGGCGACAATCAAAACAATCAGGATCAAGGCCCCGGCCCACGCCTGCTTATGCCACTCGTCGAATGGTGAAATTGCGTACGTGAAAATCTGCAGAGACAAGGCGGCCGTGGGCTGGTTCATCTTCCAGTTCCAATACTGGTTGCCGAACGCCGTAAACAGCAGGGGCGCCGTTTCCCCCGCCACGCGGGCAAACGCCAGCATCACTCCCGTGATGACGCCTGAGGTCGCGGTGCGAAGCGTAATGGAAAGAGTGGTGCGCCAGCGCGAAACCCCTAGACCATAAGCCGCCTCGCGCACGATTTGCGGCACCAGCAGGAGCATTTCCTCGGTCGTCCGGGTAATGGTGGGAACCATCATGATGGCCAGGGCCACGCCGCCCGCCAGCGCCGAAAAATGTCCCTGGCTGAGCACCACCAGGCCATACGCCACTATGCCTACGATGATGGAAGGCACGCCGTTGAGCACATCTGCGGTGAACCGGATCAGGTTTCCAAAGCGTGTTCCGCGGCCGTATTCGGAGAGATAAATTCCCGCGCCGATCCCGAGTGGAACGCCGAAGACGCTCGCGATCATCAGAATGTAGACGGATCCGGCGATGGCATTAGCCATGCCTCCCCCCGCTTCCCCCGGGGGTTTGGGAATCTGGGTCAGGAACGCCAGGTTGATCGAACCAATCCCTTTGTAGATCAGATAGCCGAAGACCGCCGCCAGCGGAAGGAGCACCAGTGCCACCGAGCCTATAGCGGCAAAAGTAACCAGGGCATTCAGGCTGCGCCGCGTAATGCTGATCGGTTTATCAGAAAAATCAGCGGGGAGCATGATCTTCGCGGTTGTATCAGGCATTGCCCCTCGCAGGTGTACCGCGCGTCACGGTCCACACCAGGCACTGCGCCAGAATGTTGACCAGGATGGTCACAATAAACAGTGCCAAGCCTACTTCGACCAGGGCGCTCAGATAGAGGTCTCCGGTAGCTTCGCTGAACTCGTTGGCGATCACACTGGCCATGGTGTAGCCGGGAGCGAATAGCGATTTCGCAATCTCAGGGCGATTGCCAATCACCATCGTGACCGCCATGGTTTCGCCCAGCGCCCGGCCCAGGCCGAGAATCACGCCGCCCATGATGCCGGCGCGAGCGTTACGCAAAACGCCGGTGCGGATCATCTCCCACCGCGTGGCTCCCAAGGCGAGAACGGCTTCCCGCTGCTGTTGCGGTACCGCAGTCATGACCTCGCGCGTAATTGAGGAGATGATGGGAACCACCATGATCGCAAGAATGATTCCCGCCGCCAGCATGCCGATGCCATAAGGCGGCCCCTCAAACAGAGTGGTCCAGCCGAAGTACTTTGCCAGCCAGGGCTGAAGGTATTGGCGGAGCAAAGGCACTAGGACGAAAATCGCCCACAATCCGTAAATCACACTTGGAATAGCAGCCAGCAACTCCGTGGTGAAGGCCAACGCTCCCCTCAGCCAGCGCGGCGACATCTCGGTGATGTAGACAGCGACTCCGACTGCCAGAGGAACGGCAATGATCAAAGCCAGAATCGAGGAAACGATGGTGCCGTATACAAACGGCAGGGCCCCATATTGGTCGTTGACCGGGTCCCACTCGCTGCGGAAAAAGAATTTCAAACCGAAGGCATGCCAGGAGAGACTCGACTTCGTAACCAGTTCGTACACGATCAAACCAACGATCGCGAGGACGGAAAAACCGCAGGCGACCATGGCGTAGAAAAACGCGGTGTCCGCGTGGCGACTGTCCCCGGCGCTGATGAGCGATTGAACGGTGGCTTCCGTGCTCGCCGTAACTCCTTGTCCCGAAACAGGTTGTGGACCGGTCAGTCGAGGCGCTCCTAGAGCTCGATTAGCCATTTCGGGCAAGGTAGCATGATCGTGTTACAGCAGTGTTAAAATACCTGTTTAGCCTTGCCTCAGGGAAGCTTCTGTAAGGACCCGCAAAGGCCGGTTTCACCGAATCTGAATGAGTCCCCAGTTTGGGTCAATCGCAGTTTAACCGCTTTCGAGTCCCATGGTGCTTTACCGTATGCTGCCACATCCCGAACACACTCGCGCTACTTTCCGCAAACTGGCCCGGCAAATGTCGAAGCTCGGGGAAAAACTCGCTCCCGAGAACGTCCATAAATTCCGCACTTCGAGCCGCAGAGTGGAAGTGTTGCTTTCGGACTTGGCCGAGAATCGCACCGGCAATGACAAGAAGCTGCTGAAGCTCCTGGGCCGCCTGCGCAAGAAGGCAGGACGCGTGCGCGACCTCGACGTGCAGAGCGGAGCTTTGCGAAGCTTGAAGATTCCGCAGGAACCCGGACGCAAATCGCAACTCATGCGCACCCTGGCGGAGGAGCGCGTCCGCCGGGAAAAGAAGCTGGCAAAGTCCTTGGACAAGCGGACTGTGGGTGAGGTGCGCAAACGCTTGAAGCGGACCATCGCCAGCCTGGAGATTCCTGAGAACGCTGACCCATTGAGCCGGGCCCGGCAGAAGCTGAACGATCTCGAAGTCGATCAGGGTGTGGTCACGGAAAAAACCTTGCACCAGTTCAGGATCGCCGGTAAGCGGGCGCGCTACATTGCGGAACTCGCAGGCAAGGATGCTGAAGCCACCCGCTTGATCGCGCTGCTCAACCACATGCAGGACGTAATTGGCGACTGGCACGACTGGGTCCAGCTGGCAGACAGGGCAGAAGAACTGTTCGGCGGCGTCCAGGATTCGGCATTGGTGTCCGCACTGCGTAACATCACCCGAGCCAAGTTCCGCCAGGCAGTAAACACTCTTACCGAAACCCGCGCCGCGCTTGCCGGCAAGAAGCCGATTTCGGTCATGCCTTCCAGCCGCGAGCCCTCGCGGCAAGGTTCCGGGGCAGCATCTGCAGTCGCCTGAGCGCGGTCTGCATGGTTTGCTCCAGGGCTGGAGCCGTGCTCTCTCGTGGAATACAAGCCCCATCTCCCGAAGTTGGCAAATCCAATCGTCATCCCGCCTCATCTAACCAAGTTGGAGAAACCACAAAACCTTGAGGTCTCGAATCGCTGTCTTCGTCGCAGTCATTCAAACGGTGTTATTGCTGGCGCACTGGTTCTTGTACAAAACCTGGACTTTTTTCTGGGCGGCGCCTGATCCTTCGCGATTTTCCGGTCTGCAAATAACCCTGACCCTGCTGTCGGTCAGCTTTGTGCTGGCGTCGTTGCTGGCCTGGCGCTCTTCGCATGTCCTCGTGCGCGTGCTTTACACCATTTCCGCGGTTTGGCTGGGGACGTTAAGTTTCTGCTTCTTGGCGGCATGGTTGTGCTGGGCAATTTACGGCGGAGCTCGCCTTGTCGGCCGGCATCCCAATCCACGAGAACTGGTGGTTGTGCTCTTTGCCACCGCCCTGCTGGCGAGCTTGTACGGCATCGTCAACGCCGCCTGGACCCGCGTCAGGCGAGTGAGTGTGAAGCTGCCGAACCTACCCGAATCGTGGCGTGGACGGGTAGCCGCCCTGGTGACCGATACCCATCTCGGTCATGTGCGCGGTTCCAGATTCATGCGACGCATTGTGACCACGCTCACGCGTCTGCGGCCTGACATCGTCTTCATCGCCGGCGACATGTACGACGGAACCGTCGCCCGGGTCCGCGAGCTTGCTTCTCCTTGGGCGCGGCTCACAGCCCCGCAAGGGGCGTTCTTCGTCCTGGGAAATCATGAGGAGTTTACCGATTCGACAAAGTACCTCGACGCGGTCGAGCACTCGGGTGTACGCGTCCTGAATAACGAAAAAGTTACGGTGGATGGTTTGCAGATCGTCGGCGTGCACTACCGGGATTCAACCAATGACGACCACTTCCGCTCCGTTTTGCAGAAGGCTGACCTGGATCGCGACCGTGCCAGCATCCTGCTCACTCACGCACCCGACCGCCTGAAGATCGCCGAAGAAGAGGGCTTTTCCCTGCAGCTTTCCGGCCACACCCATGGCGGACAGTTCTTCCCTTTTACCTGGATTACCTCCCGAATCTACGGGAAGTTTGTTTACGGATTGCAACGCTTGGGCAACCTGCTCGTCTATGTCTCATATGGAGCTGGTACTTGGGGCCCGCCCCTGCGCCTGGGCACAACCCCTGAGATTGTGCTGATCCAGTTCGACTAACATCTGTCTTTCTTGCTTTCTTGGCGTCCTCTATGGAGCTTTAGCGGGTTAAACGCCTTGCCGCAAAGGACGCGAAAGACTCGCAAAGAGGGCAAAGGAACGTCCCTTGGAACGATACAATGTCCCAGATCATGCGGATGCTGCTGGACATCTTCGCGCAGATCTTCCGCACGCTGTGGGCGCACAAACTGCGCTCCTGCCTCACTATGTTTGGCATCGCCTGGGGTGTGGGATCCCTCCTGCTGCTGGTAGGCCTTGGCGAAGGCTTCCGATCCGGTAATAAGCGCCAAATGGCCGAGTTCGGCAAGGACATCATGTTCATCTTTCCCGGCCGAGCTCCCGCGATGACGGGCAGCATGAACTCCGCGCGCTCCTATTTGCTCACCTATCAAGACTACGTGGACATCAGTAAAGGCGTCTACATCCGCCGCGCCTGCCCCATCATCAAGCGCGATGACGTTCGGGCGGTCAGCGAATTCGCCAATGGCAACGGCGAGATCCTGGGCACGGAGCCCCTGTTGAACGAGATCAGCTATCTTCCTGTCAAGCAGGGACGCTGGCTGAACCCATTGGACGAAACGCAAAAGCGTAACGTGATCGTTCTTGGTGACCAGCTGAACAAAAATCTCTTTCCCGGCCGCCCGGCAGTCGGTGCGACAGTCCTGCTGAACGGAATCAGATTTGAAGTGATCGGTGTCCTCGAACACATCGGCCGCGGCAACGACACCTGGCTGAATGTTCGCAGCTACATTCCCTTCCAGGTGATGGCGACGTACTTTCCGCTGAAGGGAGAAAATCACGAGAATTCGATTTCCTACGTCAACTATCAGCCGCGGGTAACCGATGAGCACCTGCTGGCCGAGGAAGATGTCCACAAGATTGTGGCCCGCAATCACGGATTTAGCTGGAAAGATCCCACCGCCTTCGACGGCTGGGACACGATCCAGGAATCCAAGATGATAGGCACCATTTTCGACGCCATGAACATGTTCCTGGGGACCGTTGGCATGGTGACGCTGGCCCTGGGCGCCATCGGCGTGATCAACATCATGCTGGTGACGGTAAGCGAACGGACCCGCGAGATCGGACTTCGCAAGGCCCTGGGTGCCACCAAGCACAGCATTCTGCTCCAGTTTTTTCTGGAAGGACTCATTCTGACCCTGGGCAGCGGGCTGATCGGAATGATTCTGGCCGCAATCCTGATGGCCATGCTGGGCAGGATCGAGGGCGTGGGCGGATTCGATCCTCCGAAGCTGGTGCCCATGTCGGCCTTGCTGGCAATCGGCAGCCTGGCCCTCGCCGGTGTCGTTGCCGGTCTCTATCCCGCGCGCAAGGCGGCCATGCTGCAACCGGTGGAAGCGCTCCGGCAGGAGTAATCATGTTTCGCGATCTGCTTCAGGAAGCCTATGAGGCCATGCGGCACAATCGTCGCCGCACCGCGCTCACCATGCTCGGCATGGCCTGGGGTATCGCGACCGTGGTCATGCTGCTGGCCTGGGGCAACGGTTTTGGCCAGGCTTGCGCCAACATCTTCGCCAACTTCGGCACCAAACTGGTGATCGTCGTGCCGAATCGCACGTCTACCGACGCCGGTGGCCAGAAGGCGGGCAGAGCCATCCGATTCACCCTGGAAGATGTGGACATGCTGAATACCAATCTTCCCCAGATTTCTCAGATCACGCCCGAGGCCAGCAAGCAGGTGAGCACGCAGTACGAGACCAGAACTTTCACCTTCACCGCGACCGGCAACTATCCTAATGTGCTGTCCGTCCGCTCGCTCAGCGTGGGGCAAGGACGTTTCTACAACGCCGAAGACGAGATGCAGCGCTCCCGGGTGGTAGTTATCGGGTCTGAAGCCAAGGAGAAGCTCTTTTCCGGACGCAACGCTTTGGGAGAGCACATTCGCATGGACGGTCTCAGCTTCGAGGTCATCGGCGTTGCCAGTCCAAAAATGCAGGAAGGAAACAGCGACATCAACCGGACGCTGTATGTTCCCTTCACCACCATGGGAGATCTGAAGGATACGCGCTACCTCGACTCCATCTGGTTCTCTTATGCGACTCCCGAGTACGAAAAGCTCGAACAGACCGTGCGCTCTCTCATGGCGGTGGAAAAGAAATTCAACCAAACCGACCGCCAGGCCGTGCTGGTGTTTAATTTAATGACGCAGGTGCACCAATTCGAAATCATCACCATCGGCCTGAAAATCCTGTTGGGATTCATCGGCACCCTTACGCTGGGCATCGGCGGCGTCGGCCTGATGAACATCATGTTGGTTTCCGTGACCCAGCGCACCCGCGAGATCGGCGTGCAGAAAGCCCTGGGAGCCCGCCGGCGATATATTCTGATGCAATTCCTGGCCGAAGCCCTGACTATTACCTTCATCGGTGGAGTGCTGGGAATCATCCTGGCATACGCGGTCGCGCTGTCCGTCGGCCGGTTGACGCTGTACAGCGCCTTCGCCAAAAATGGCGAGGCCGGCGACATCCGCTTGATCATTGCGCCAGGAACATTGATCGCAGCCACTCTCATCCTCGCAGCTGTGGGGCTGGTCAGCGGAATGGTCCCCGCATTCCGCGCCTCCCGCCTCGATCCGATCGAAGCCCTGCGCTACGAGTAAAGGCGGTCAGTGTAAACTCCTCGTCGTTCGACACGCGAAGCGCCGCAAAGAATAGAGCTCAGGGCGCAAGCCCTGGGAAAGATCGGCGAATGACTAAGCCCTGAAAGGGCAGAAGAATCGAGCTGAGAAGTATTCAACCGACGAATGAACGCGCAATCGGAGCCGCCATGAAATTTGCCAAGATCACCTTCCGGGTTGCCGGCATCTGGGGCGTGCTGACCCTGACCCCGCTCTACTTCATTTTCAATCTGATTGGGCAAAAAGATCCTCCGCCGATCAGCCACCCGGCGTTTTTTT
>Ga0157379_10001620_pt1 | contig 18565 bp, 16 predicted proteins | sample S25metaG_FD_121802 | JGI IMG/M metagenome (GOLD analysis project Ga0157379, IMG submission 121802) | Switchgrass rhizosphere microbial communities from Kellogg Biological Station, Michigan, USA - S2-5 metaG | ecosystem: Host-associated > Plants > Roots > Rhizosphere > Soil | place: USA... | reverse complement strand
TCTACAGCTGAAAGAACTATCGAAGATTACGGCTAAGCTGAATGCAGATAAGTTGTTGAAGATGTGAGAGGTTACAATGTGAGATGAATAATATATTGACGGTGCTCTAGTTATCGCCAGAACGAGCTGAAAGAAGGAGCAACGCGAGCTCAAGCGAGGCAATACTATTATATCGATTACAAGCACTTTTGCGATGTTGTCAAATGGCGAGTCAATACAATGTATAAGACAATTGACAATGAGCTTCGTAACGTGAGTGTATTTTGGTTGTTCTGAACTCCTGCATACTATTAGAAGCCCAGGAACTCGATACCAAGGGATATGTCTGCCCGCAATGCAAAAGAGTATACTCGACACTTGATGCTATGCTTCTTATGGACCATACGCGTGGATGTTTTACGTGCGAGGACTGCAGGGCAGAGGTTCTTGAAAACGAGAATGCAGAAAGTGTCAAGGGTAGCCAGGATCGTATGCAACGCTTCAATCACGACCTCGCATTTATTCAAGGCGGATTGAAGAAGACGGATAAGATGGTACTACCCGCTTTTGATGTACAAGATTGGTTGAGGAAACATCCCTCGGAAGAGGCGAAACGTGCACAGGAACGGGACGGTCTGAAGAATGCCGGAGAGAATAGTGCTAAGAAAGAGGACGGAATGGAGGTTGTTCTCACCGAGGATAAGGATGAAGCTACAAAACGTGCTGAACGAGAGAAGGAAGCTGAAGCGAAGATGTATGGACTTCTTTTTCTTTTTCTTTTAATCTTTTATCCTAATCTCAATAATAGGAAACAAAACTCTATGCCAAGTTGGCATGCAAGATCGACAGTTACGGGCGAGCTTACTGCATTGGGTCACGCTGCAGTAACTCAGTCAACCTCGCAACTTTCACCAACCTCTGGATCGAATGCTACTATTCTTGAGTCGCTGACGAACCCTGGATCACGCCCGGCTCCAAGAGCTGGGGCTAGTTCAAATGCCGCAATTCTCAGTAATTTGGGTAAAGCACCAAAGATTCCCACAAACAATGAAACAAGTGTTAAACTTGAGGTCGACTCGAAGGTGGAGGCCTCAAATCAGCCCCATTGTACGTTCTTTCTTTTTGGATACGTATTCTTAAGTTTCTAATGTAATTCGGTAGATTATGACGCCTGGATTGCAACGCTACAAGCTTCAGCAGTTCAACCATCACCACCGACGGAGGCTTGGGGAACAACATACAGTGCAGAACCCGAGGATAACAAACCGGACCTTACCTATCTCAACGGCAAAAGGCCATCATTTCCTTCCCAATCGCCCACTCCTAGTGTTACCCCTCGTGCATCCTGGAGCGATGCCCCAAGTCCCACGACGAATGGCAATGGTCTCAATGTTTTAGGAAAGCGTGGGCGAGAGGACGACAATCTGAATACCTTTGCAAAACGTGCTAGAGAGGATGACAATTACGGTTTTGGGGGCGGAGAAATGGCTCTGGCTGATGAAGTTGGATTTGTCGTAGATGGTGCAGACGATCCTACTGTTTATGGTACGTCATATTTACGCACCGTGGTTTTTGGTATGATCTCATCTTTGTGTTCAGTGGATGGTAAACCGTTGAAATACTCCGAAGTTACCGACGAGATGACGGACGAGATGACAGCCGAGGAGTATACTGCATACTACGAGATTTACTCTACACGGAACGCAGTGGAATAGGACTTCTTCATGACATGTAATGCGACTTATAGCTTTGTTCCCTAGTAGATTGTATGGCCTACATAATGTGATAATTTTGTTGTGTTTTATTTTTGAGTTCAGCTACACCAATAAAGCATCACCGACTTGAGTAAACAGATGTGGTGCGTCTAGTTAGTGACGTCCGGACCCGGACGAAAATCCTTTTTAACGCTTTCAATCTTCTTCCCTACTACCACTACCATCTTAACTCTCAGCCACCACGATTCAACATGAATACTGCACGATCCACCGTACGTACGCAACTACTTTGCATTGTTCATTCTAATGCTCACCCTCCTTTATCGAAGGTCCTGGGATGGGGTGCTCTAGTCGCTGGTGCTGGGATTAGTTTCTACTACGCCAAGAAGGGCATCGACGAACGTAGGAGATATCAAGCAGAGTCAGGGATTCGTCCTCCAGACATTATGGACTGTGAGTGATGTCGTCTTTCACGCTGGAGCGGAAGCTGATCATCCGCGGCTTGGTAGGGAAACAACGAATTCAGGTCCACCATGAAGGTCAACCTACACCCCAACGTCCTAACGAGGCGAACACACATAATTACACAAAAGCTCCATCAACTAGAGAAGGGTATCATGCTGGACTTCCACAGAATCAACCGACGACTCCCACTTAGTTGTTATACTACTAGTTGTACGACCGTGACATTACAAGCCCCACTATTCTACCTTTACCCTTCTACTGGTGTCTTTTGAACTTGCTGCTGGTCAAGGATATATGTAAGAGTTGCGTTATTGTTTCCACAGCTACAAGGAAAAACATCAATATCTGGGATCGAAGAGTTTCATGAAGACAAACGACCGTAACTCACATTCTTGAAACCATCTCTTGATACCCTAGCAATCCACGTTGAAGAGCACGGAAAATGCTGGCATATTGTGTAGACCTATCTCGTAAATATCGACCATGAACACCGAGCAGACTGTTGATCCAGAGCAGATCGAACTCCATGTGCGGACTCTTTTCCATGTGAGACGCAATGAATTGCAGTAGCTGCGGAGCATACGAAACCGGTAGCTGCGATGAAGTTAGACGAATTTCCGTCCGTGGGACGGCCTCGTAAACTTTTTGAATAAGTGGCTTCTCGTTGAGTCGGAAAGCCATTACTAGCGCTTTGAGGAATTCGCGGTTGGCCAATACTTTGAGGAGTGACTGAGGTGTTAATTCGATGTCGAGATCGAAAGGATCGAAAGCAACCGAATCATCCAGCGAATAGATCAAAAGGCCTTCCGTCGACGCTGCTGCCCATGCTCGACCAGTTGGAGAGAACCGGACGCATTTCGTTCGAGCCTCTTGTCGGTACTTGCGTTTGGACATGTCACCTCTTTGTGCTCCGGGCAGTGTTATGTCCAGCCGGTCCTCTAAATCGCTCTCTTCACTGAGGGCGTTGATTAGGTCCAACGGTCCATCTTCCGTCACTCTTCGGCTGTCCAGGAATTCCTCTGTGCCGTCTAGCGAAAGGTTTTGAGAAACCTGGAACTTCTTGACCATCACACCTTCTCGAATATCGTAAATGACGACGTATTTGCTATTACCTCCAGCAATGATACATCCTCCATCCGCGGTGTACGCCAGACTTGTGAAGGACTTTCCTGAGGCATTGTTGTTAGCAGCCATACGATCATCGACCTTTCGGCCACCGGATATATCTTTTCGACCCTCGATTACATTTGTTTGTTTCCCATCTGCCACATCCCAGAAGGCTATTTGTCCGTCGAGAGTTGAAGCAGCAAGTTCATTACCATCGGGACGGAAAGCCAACGCAAGGACATCAGAATTCAGTGAGAAGGGCTCGACAGCTCTCGAGCGACCGAATATAGACCATAGTCGAACCGTCTTGTCCCACGATGCACTCGCAAGAGTATTTCCAGTCGGCGAGAAAGCAAGAGAACTGATCGGACCCTCGTGTCCCGTCAGGATATCCAACAGTTTCCCCGTTTGTACGGACCACATGAACACCTCGAAGCTGTCTATTGAGCCAGCGGCGACAACTTCTCCACTTGGATCAACAGCAAGAGCTGAGTATTGCACTGGTGTGGGGGATGTGAAGGTCCGAAAGTTGCGATATCGAATGAGATCAAAAGCACGGACTGTGCCGTCAAGTGAAGCAGAGAAAAGAACTTGTCCTTGCTTAGCAAATTCGACCGCTGAGACTGCTGAGGAGTGTTCCGTGAATGTTACAAAACAGAAGCCAGATATTGTATTCCAGACTTTAACCTTCCCATCATCACCGCCAGTTGCAATATTTTGGCCATCCGCCGAGTATGAGAGAGTATTCATATCGAAGTAATGACCTTGTTGTTTTAGGATATAAGATTCTGATTGCCACTCCCAGACAAGTAGTTGTCCAAGCTTTGTGCAACCGAATGCGATCCATTCGCCGCTAGGATTAATAGCGACGCTTGAGATCTTTTCTTGGGAGATGCTGAGGGTATAGACGTTGGTGAAATCGGGCATCTCCCACAAACCAAACACTCCAGTCGAGAAGCCAATGACAAGCAGGTTCGAACCCTGATGGAATGCACTGCATACGACACGGGTATTGGCCCGATTGAAGTAATGTCGTTCGCTGACAGCCCAACGTGTGTTTGCAATTGGATTTTCTGATTCTTGCACACTGGATGTAGAGGCAACTAGCTGCTCTGGCGCTTCTTCGTCTGAATCTGAGTCGCCTTCTCCCATAACGCCTTCTATGACTTTGCTACGCCAAATGAATACTGCACCATCTCGACTCACAGTGTAGATCTAAAGATATGTCGGTAAATCAATTTAATTGAAGGTCTGGTGAACATACCGTTTTCGCATCTGCAGAGAAGTATGCATGTAGAATACCATCACGATGACCCGCGAAGGTTTTTGGTCTGAATCCTTGCAACGGGTTCAAGGTGAATAATCGGGCAGTCATATCCCGAGATGTCGTAATAAAGCATCTAAGGAAGATGAATAGATGTCACTCCATAAAAAAGTGGCGTACTTTGAATCTGGAGACCACTGGATGCTCAAGACTTCGTCATGGTGCCCAGTATATTCGCGATGCAAGACAAATGGCGCAAATTCTCGAATCAAGTGATTAGGTGTCTTCCAGACTTGAACGTGATGCCCATGAGTAGCGGCAATGTATCTGAAAAACAAAATATCAACCTACTGAAGAACGTAGAGGATCAAATGGACGTACTTTCCATCGGGAGAAAATTCAACGGCATTCACTTTCTGTTTGAAGTTGAAATAGTGCAGAACAACGCCACGACGGAAATTAACCAGAAGAGCTCGTCCATCTGAAACTTCCATATGAGCAAGGACAAAAACGGAGTGAGAGAAGAGACGTTACCTTCGTCGACGCTAATCAGCACATTTCCGTCTGGACTCAATGTAATTACAGCAATATTTTTTCGATTTTCAAAGGGTAACGTCCATGACTTGTTCCTAAACCTTCATCAGTAACAAATAAGCAGTAGGAATGCAAAGACCTACGCGACCAGGTCAAATACAGAGACTCGATTCCCAACAGGGCTCAAGACGCAGTTTCCATCCGCCGTGAAGATGACATTACCCTGTCTGTAGACGGTACCACATAAATTAGAAAACTAAGTAAACCATAAGTTAATAAGCGTTGTTTTCATGAAGATAATGATTTTCTCTAACTTTGTAATTGGCCTTCATGAAGCAGAAAGAGTCGTCGGAGTTTGCCGAGTGGTTGGTTTGAACGCCACAGTTGACTTTCTCTTCCCTAACGCTCCATTTTGCTCCCCATGTCGCAAAAATATGAGGGTCCAGATCCATATGAATTGCTTGAGGTTGCTCTTGAGGCAACGGAGGCGGAAATCCGAAAAGCCTATCGCCAGCAATCACTCAAGGTCCATCCAGATAGGGTGAGCGTTCTGCGTTATATTTTCCGAATATTTCTAACGAATTCTCTTAGCATCCTAACAATCCAGATGCGGGTATATTATTATTATAATATGGCTGCTATTTTGAATACTGGACTAACTTTGGCCCTTTAGCTGCGAAGTTTCACGAACTGAACCAAGCTTACGAGCTACTCCTTGACCCAACAAAGAGGTCATCCTTAGACCTCAAGATCCGATCTAAACTTGCCCACAAAGAACGCTACGCTAAGTTCGATGCCAAGCGAAAAGAAATGCAAGACGAACTGGAAGAAGCTGAACAGCGGGCGGCAAAAAGGGCTAAGATGGAGAGAGATGAGAAGCGAAACCGGGAGGCTGAGGCCGAGAGATTACGAGACGAGGGTCGAAGAATGATGGAGAAGAAGATGGCAGATATGAAGAGAAAGGAGGAAGAAGAACGAGGTAAAACGATGGAGACTCAGAAGGTGTATGAAATAGGTAAGTTTTATCGCACCAGCCCTCTATCCCTTTTGTGCTTATATTTTATTTCCTAGGTCCACTTGACACCACAGTACGGGTTAAATACCCTCTATCCAAACACCCAGACCTTACTACTCCCTCGTCTTTATCAACTCTCCTTTCTCCCTTCGGCAAAGTCGACGAAGCATCCATAGTCCTTTCCATGAAGCCTTCGAAGAAAGCTCCAAATAAGCCGCCAAAGTTCGCCACAGCATTAATACCATTCTCGAATGTCCAAGAAGCCCATGCTTCTATCTGTGCGTCAGGTCTGGAAGGCCGTGGCTTGAAGGATATCGAAGTTTCGTGGGCGGGAGGAAAGGAGCCTGCTATTCTGGAAGCGCTGAAACGAAAACCTCAAGAACAAGGGTCTACTGCGAATGTCCCTTCAGTGGATCTTTCATTTACCACAAATCCTCATGCTCAATCGACTTCCACTGGTCCCTCCACCGCACCTTCATTTGTAAGTCCTCCCTTTCGGGCATGTTTCCATGTTTGCTGATTTTATTGTTATAGTCTTTTGATCCATTCGAAATTCCAGACCCACCCAATTCTTCGACATCCTCTGGTCTGGATTACGAATCGATTACGTTAATGCGCCTGCGTCAAGCCGAACGAGAAAGGTTGGAGCGGGAGATACGAGAACAGGAGGCTGTTAACTCGTGACAAGATTGTATTTCATCTTCATTCCATTCCTATATCTTTCGGTTTGGTGTATTTGGTAGTTGGGATTTATCGCCACCATCATTACTTTCGTTTTGTATTTCAATTGTACACGCGGAGCAGATCGCCTCTATTATATATCTACAACCGGACAGCGCAGAAAACCAATGGAATGTACTAGGTATAATATTACAGAGATCGGGATAGAAAGCGATAGAGACGATGACGATGGCGGCAATGGCAATGGCAATGGCAATGTTGAATCAAACAAGCGATGTATAATACGAATAGCGGATTGAGGTCAGATAGTCCCGCTGTTTCCAGCCCAAAGGAAACGGAAAGCCGCATCTAGCGAATTACGAAGCTGAGGAGGACGGATAAACCGCAGACACCGGAGCAGATGAAGAAGCCTAGAGGGTAGCCTCCTGGATTGTCTTGTACGCTCATAGACCAGACCTTGAGGTTATAGAGACATGAGATGTGAGCATGATAAGAGAGATTGGGGACTTACATAACCACCTAGGACTGGTCCGATGAAGCGTGCAAGACTGACGATACTTTGGGCTAGGCCATTTGCAAGACCGACGACTGGTGGGGGTGACACTGGTTTGGGAGTTAGGGTTTGAAAACAATTATATTCTGATGCATCATACCATAGTTGAGCAAAATGGCCACAGATGTGTATCCGAACGTTATCCCACAGTATCGTATAGCGCTGCAAAATATGTCAGTAAAGTAAATGACGATTACCTTGCTCGAAAACGTACGTGCTAATTGCCAACACTAATATAATTTGATAAGAACAGGAAGTCACGTAAAGATAAAAGGATACTTACATCCCATAATAGCCCAGTTTCCACTTCCATCTGGACTTGCAAACACTCGGTACAGCGTTACGGAAATGTATGCAGGAATGAACAGTAACGATCCAATGCGGAACATTGCTAGATGCGAAAATCGTCCTCGAGGAGGCCTGCAAATTCTTTTAGCAATTTCTATAGATAGAAATGTTGATCACAATTACCCCATGTTCCTATATAAGATACATATCAGCTTGAACTCCGATAGAAGAAATGGACAACGTACGGATAAAGATAAAATTGGTAGGCAATTTGAGCCAGTGACATCAAAGCAACTGAAAATCGAGTAAGAACATGGCCTTCAATATCGACGAAAGATCTTACTTAGTTGTGCGAAGTTTCCGGCCTTCAACCCAAGACCACCGACTTCATACTTTCTGCAAATCCACTGATCAAAATGGAAAGTTGAATGATTGAATGATTGACTCACGAAACAAGATACGATAGGAAAACTTGATCATGTGTCGTCGAATGCAGAGCAAGCATCCCATACTGAAGGATGATCATAAAAGGAAGCTGCTTGAACGCAGATGGAGCTTTCACTTGCTCATCTAACGGTGTATTTCCCTCCGAAATAGGCCTTAACCCTTCAGCAAATGGTTCCTCAAGATCCGCTGTCGTCTGCAGTGGTACAGATACTTGATGACCACCTGGAGGAGCCCTGACACCAGCATTCGAATAAATTGAGGGCATCTGTGACGAAGCAGTAGAGTATGCTCTTGTTGACCGAGGACGAACGATTGGCACAGTCTCTCTGGCTCCTGGTGACCGCGTAGAGAACCTACCCCGCGACCCCGCGATGTTCCGGTGCTCCGTCCCCGCAGAACCAAGTCTTCCCCGAGATACGGATGATTCGATGGTCGAAGTGCGGGGAAGTCCCAGACGAGGACTCGGTCCGACGGAATCCATAGTCTGTGTTCGGCCCATTTCTACACCAGCTAGCGATACCTCAGCCTCACCAAGAGCTGGAGCGCGCCCTGATTCCAGCTCATCTTCGGAAAGTTCCATTTCTTCATCAGATAGGAAAACTTCTTCATTGTCAACATTCATAGCCGCGGCAACCCAAAGGTCGGCGATATTCGTTACGGCCATTTCATTTGCCATCAAGAGCCTTTGTGCGAAGTTTGTGGGTTCGTGTTGACTTCTGGTATCTGTGGCAGAGCCATCACCATTTGTACCGCGTCGACGGCGCATAGTACTAGCCATGCTTCCTCGACGTAGACTTAATGCCGTACTTGGAAGACGGCTGCGGCCACCGCCATAGCCGTATGCTGAGCCTGTGGCGCGACTTGGTCGGAATGACGTTGCCCGACTGGTCCGACCTTGTTGAGAAACGGCGATAGCCGGTGAAGATGAAAGTAAAACGTTATCATGAGGGGGAGAGGAGGGGGGGTCTGCATCCTGAGGTTGTCTTGAAAACCCTCGAGAAAAAGGGCGAGACACTTTCCAACGAATTCGATCAATGATCCCCTTAGGAGCCGTGGATACGGCTTCATCTGCGACGAGTTCTTCTTCCTCATCTTCTTCGACTATAGGCTCTTCCTTTCCAATAGGAAGGCGAATTGCACCTCCACGGGATCCACCGTCTCGGGCAAGGAAAAGACTGAGAATAGCTCCTAATAATTTATGCTATATGAGATGATGACTGGGGTGAATTCGCAACAACGTACCTGTGAAGGTTATTGAACCCGCTATTAAACAGGGGAGAAGATACGGTAATCGAATAAAGATGGGGAATTTAGAGAAAAAGCCGGGCCATTTTTTCGCAGGGGTTTCAACTTAAAATCGAAATTTAGCAATTATATTACACATTTCGTTAGATAGGAATTTTACACGCACATGTACCGCCGACTATGGCGCCTGCCACACCTCCTAATCCCCAGGAGAAACTAGTATTGATGAATTTGTTAGCCTACAGGACAACCGAAAGTGGTGGAAACTCACCCAAGAATGGCGTAAGCCCTACCTTCATTGGTGCCATCTGTAATATTTGTTACACTACTCCGTGCAACCCCCATACTCCCAGCAAAAATTCCTTGAAGCAACCTAATCGTAAGAGCCTCTGGCAGCGACTTTGATGTCCCGAACATAACGCAAGTGAGCGAACTACCCAGCAGCGAGACAAATAGGACTGTTCGTTGGCCATGACGTTCAGCCACTGTCGCCTGTTGAACGTTGGTTAATGTTGAGATGATTATACACAATAGGCATTAGTATAGACATACCCAGAGTAAGGATGTTAGGAACTGAGAAAGGAAGAAGGTCGACACTAGAACCATGAAGGTAAGACGAGTGCCAGTGCTTCACGTTCATCATGACCCACCCAAGACTCCAGTCCAATATCCAACATCAGCATTAACGTCATTAGAGAAAAAGCCTAATCCATGTTGCTTAGATGTGTATTACGGCCTAATATCCACCACGTACCTTCCACCATGAAAAGCAAAAAGGGTGTAGAAACATTGGCCGACAGGAACTCTCCGAGCATCGTCTAAATAAAACTATGAGAATAGAGCAAAGCAATAGTCGTTTTCTCTCACAATACTTAGCACAATCATAGGTAATTTGGGTAATGGGGTAGAGTATAATCCTTGGAAGCCTCCAGACGACAACGCATTGGGAATCGGCGGCCTCTCCGAGACCGGACTCAGTTGAGCCTCTACATCTCTTCCACTTCTTCCTCCACTTCCACCAGTAAATGTACGTGTAAAAGGAATGCCTTGACTTGGCCTGCGAGTAGATTGTCTGTGTATCGAAATCCTGCCAGAATCATGACGCGTCAAGGGAGGTCCTCTTTGACCCGGAGGTTGAGAAGTTGTAGCATTATCCTCAGAAATGTCCATTATATTTCGAGGAGGTAATGTAATGTGTCTTGGAGAGTTGGTGGCCATCTTGAACAAGATAACGCTCAAGTAAGGCGTGACTGGCAATGTGAGTGATGTCACAATTGCCACAGTGGACTCAAAAGGGGCCAATGCCTTTGACGCTTTCCATCACCCTCTGGGTACTTTTGCTATCGAGTCTTGCGGTGACGAGCTTATCTGGTTGATTCAATACGCTTTTTATGAAATTATTGTTCGTATGAATCCTAATCACATGCGTATACGTATGTATAGTGGTTGCAATTACATCGTTTCATTACACCCCTACATCAGCTCAGTCGATTTCTTAGAATTCTCTGGTGGAGATTAACCGTGACGCAGAGCATCTTTCTTCGGAAGATATTTACCCCCTTTTTTATTTGACAAACGTTTCGCTTATCAGTGAGTTAGCTTCATCATGAGAAAAGCAATGTTTACTGCTTTCCTGCGACGTTTGGATGGTAGGATGGTTAGTGAATCGACCAGATGGATGGAGGTTCTTTAACTTTTAGAATTTCCGTGTGACGGATTATGCATGGAGAGATAACAGTGAAATCATTCTTAGCGACTCTAAGGCTCGAACGGTTGAATCTCTGGGAGGATCCAATTTATGCTTAAATGATCCCTTGAACTGGTATTGAGTATTTGTATTTCTCTCCTTAAAGAGCCATTTACCTTCCACTTATGGCTTTAGGAGACCGGCGCATGGAGCTGTCGCACCCCCGGGTACCACAAGTATTAAGCCGTATTTCAGTTCCACGACTATTCCATGGCAGATGTTTGGAATAGGGGTTTTTTTTTTTGAAGTCGATATTGGAGAAATTTCTCTGTAGTACAACGCACCCATACAATATAATTTATCCGTCACAATAGTGTTGTCATGATGGAATCTTTGGGTGCGGAGATGTTTTCGTTCCCAGGTTAATTTCCCTTCATCTTATCACCCTTTCGTATTATGATCACCCTGAATATGTTGAAAACCAGAGGATCCTATCCGCATCTTGGTCCTTCATCGGTTCGATATATTTGGCGACGAAAAAGTGTCAGAATCGTAGCCAAGTGTCCACACGTAAATATCCCCGTAATATGTGATATATAATCTCTTGATTCGTTCTTCATTCTTGTTTCCAAGAATTTCCCTTTTTCGCGTTTTTTAAATCACGTGCATCTCATGTAAGACTCGGACGGGTGCGGCTTCGGATAGAAGCAGCCATCTTTGTCCAATTGAATCAAGGTACTGAAGCCATGATCAAAGTCTATTTCCACCTCAAGGACCATCCAGCTAGGAGAAATGTTCAAAGATACCGTTCAGCCACCAATACTCTCCTTCTTTTCATCAACTTCTACAGACTGCCTTTCAATCTTCTCTGTTGTTACAGATGCCTCTCTTCCTTCGTCTTTTGTCCATCTCCTAGAAGATGAAACGTCACTTCCGCCACCTTCTCCTCCGAAAACTCTGCTAAAGCCTATGGAAATCGAAAATGGCCTCGGTGATAGCGAAAACGAATCGAAACACGGTTTTTCCATCTCGGCACCCGTTTTACATATCCAATCTTCTTCTCTCCAGTCAACATACATTATTTGTCCTCCCCTGGACTGGAAGAGTTCATCTTCCCCTAGAGACCGTGACCTAGGAGTCAAGCTTGGGTGGCTACACATGCAAATACGAAATTTAGGAAAAGAATGGGCCTTTGAAATCGGCGTTGTTGATCAATCCTCTCGCGAAGGTCGTATCCGGTTTTCCACATTCCAAGTAAGCTTTCAACTGCAACCAACAATCCATCCATCCGACTAATGACTTTATTCATCATCTCTAGAAACAAGCCGCAATCAAATGCGCCTCTTGGGGGACACCGATCCTACATATCCCTCTCAGATTCCCTCCTGCTTCATCTCGTCCTTTGACCGCATGGTGCACGATATCCCTACAATTTTCCATCCTAATGTCCCATTTTTCTTCATTGCCACCCCCATCAAACCCACCCATCCCTCTAACTTTACCCAATGGCCGATTCTCGCATGTCTCTTACGTCAAAGTATACGCCAATTGCAGGTTGCGTAGGATTTGGTTCACAGCGGAGAAGCTGGACACTCTGCAGGAACCATGGGAGTTTGGATTATACAGCTCATGACCGTTGCGCTTCTCCGGCAGACTTCATCTGGACACCACGTCCCTCTCATTAAATCAAAGCTATAATGTGCTACAAGAGGAACCCGAAGAAAGCCGTCACTGGTTCCGGACTATATGAGATAAATAAAATAAATAATGCAGGGTGAGATGGAGGAAGAAATAGTCAAATCCCTCCATTGACTGACACTACGTTTGTCGTTGTACGCCTTCAGACACCAAATAACTAGCACCGTAATACCCAAGGAATGCCATTATGGTTACGAAATAATATATGAAATTACCACCTGTCAGATTAACGATGAGCGGAACACAGTTTCATGAGCCTTCTATAAGCCCTAATCTTACCTGCAATATTCCTCTCTATGGATAACGCGAAGAGGTAAGTAACTCCTACCGGGGCTACCATGCGAACCACCGCCGCTGATGACTGCATAAGGCCATTGGCAGCGCCATAGGACGAAGGAGGAGTTGCTGCTGTAAGTAATATTGCAAAGCAAGCTAAATGACCCTTCATGAACACAGGGACGCATGGACGGAGAATAAAAAGAATACTCACTAACTCCAACCAGGCCAAAAGGGAGGACGGTGCATTGGATCAATAGCAACAACCATGTCATGAAGCCTAGGCTTCCTGACTTCGCCATCCATGCGTGAATCGGAAAGATCAGATAGATGACAGCCATCGTTATCATCCCTCCACGAGCTAATTTCTTACTTCCCCATCTAGATTCCATTCTCGCGAAAACGAAAATCTGAAACACAGAATTATAGAAGCTGATCATGGCGAGGCAGAATCCAATTTGACCTGTGGACAGGGCGAGGCCTCCAGCCTTCAGGGGCGCCGCCAAAAATAAGGGTACGATCGAACTGACTGTAATATCGTGTATACAGAAAATGCCATAGTTGATAAGTATGATGATCATAGGTCGTGTGAGTAGAGCGCGCAAACTGGGTCTGGACAGTGGCCCGGGGACATTCGTAATCAGAACTCTGTTGGCCACGGAATTGTTACGTGTTTCCAGAAGTTCGTATTCTCCTCGGTCATCAGAGTGCGGAAGAGATTCGAGTCCGTGACGGTGGTTCTTTGGTAGGGTCTAAGATTAAAGCCTGTGTCAGGACGTCGCTAGAAGCTATACGGAGAATAACCTATATACCTCTTTAAACCGAAAGAATCCCAGAATGAATATGATACCGGAAATAGTTGCAGAGACGAGAGAAGGGAGGAGATACGGGTACTTTTGCCATAAATTATTACTACCGAAGATGCTGGGATACTTCTCGTAAGGATGCGATAGTGCACCACCAAAAAGGGAGCTACCGTCGCTCGGATATCAGCATGTCGAATAAACAAAGGGTTAAAGGCTCCCTCGCTCACCCTACCACACTTCCAGCGCTCCATATGGCGGGCTGCCATGCTATGGTCCGGGTAAACTGGGGGCTATCAAGTACATCCGCCATCGCACTTCGGGTTAAAGCCCAATTGGCATTGAGGACCCCAGCCAGCGAATTGCTGATCAGAACTCCGAGGAAAGTTTTTGACAGCCCAAAGAAGATGGAGGAAAGTGCAAGCCCAACAACTCCGATCAACAGAACGGGTTTTCGTCCAATCCTATCGCTCACTCGGGCCCATTGAAGGATGAAAATGCCTTCAGTGCAAAAATACACGGTGTCCTGAACTATGGTCTATTCCTCTCTATGAATCTGGGCGTCGAAGACACTTACAATTAAACCGGAATAATAACCGACTTTACTTTTATCGTCTCCAATAATACCGAGGTCTTCTATTAACTTTAGAGAATGGTTATGGTGGTTCAATATCAAACATCAGATAATAAAGCACATGGAGGTAACTCACTTGCGGAATATTTGGAGATTTCTGGGAGACTTGGATTGGCTCAGCAAGAGCAAGTATCAACAAGCAGATGATTTGCTGAGTTGGGTATGGTACTGTGTCTTCCTTTTCCAGCGAGATGTCGGGTGTCACATCCAGATCTGGGTTAGCGAGTTCCACAACTTCTGATTGTGAGACCGCATGGTATGGAAACCTAATCAAAGCCTTAGTAAATTATCTAGGGTTTATTGAGGTCGTGCTGAGGGATTTACACTGGCTGTCTTGAGATCAGACCCCGTAGCAAGTTGTGAAAGTTTGTTCCCATGCGAGAGAGTTAGGGCTAGCTAACAGCCTTGAAGGGCAGTCTCTAGGCCAGTATGAACTGAAGCTTGTGTGACAGTAAAGTAAAGTATAAAAATCCCTAAGGAACGGTGTGGAAGAGGTTCATCACTGACATTGATGAGTTGGCGGACCTCCAAATTGAGCAAGCAAAGACCTGCCGCCCACACTCAGCTCCGAAGCTCAGCCTCCCTTTTCTCGATTTATTTACTGATATCTTTGCTCTGTTCCTTGACAGCACTTATTCGACGGCTTACAGGACTACGTTATATCTCACGTCTTAAAGCCTCGTGATGACGTCCGACATAAGTATGAAATTTGGGGTGAACCTTTTCTCTAGGGCTATTGACAACGATCGGTCCGTCTGCTGTAAATGGCCTTTGGCGCAGGCTAAAGGAGACTGCGGTGACATTCATTTATGGTCTAAGACTCGTTACTTCCATCTGATCATCTTATTTTTAAATACCATCGAAAGCCTATTATGTCGACCATGTCAAATATCAGGGGTGCTTCGTCGTTTTCACTGTAAATCTATGATCGTAAAAGCTGAATCTCCAACAATTATCAGATTTTTCATTTAGAGCATGTGTGCTCTCTGGGCATATGATGCTCCAGATTCAGAAGCCAAAATGAAGACCCCGCACGCCGGGAGAAGCTCACTTGAAGGTGTATTCAAGAAATAATACAGGCTTTTTTCGCTACATTATTCCAAGGAGTTAAGCTGTGCGAGAGCACTTCGACTACGCACACGCTTGGAAGGCATCTTTATCAAATAAGCGAGTCATGTCTTGGAATACGTCACAGTAAAAGGTCTCCCCACTGGATAAACATCCAATGTGATTGGCTTTCAAAGTCAATTTCTGTGGATCTGAGATGCGTCGGTATTTCCCCCTTCACCTATGGTCGTGATGTGAGCCTCGGAGTCCTCCATAGTTTCCTCACGCGAATATCCGGAATTTTCTGAAATTTTCATAGTTATTTGGGCCTCTTAACGAGATTCTCTTGCCAGCACAGCAAAAGCACTCATTATTCTCAGAATGGCCTACAATAAACCTAAAGTGACACCTCCGGCTTTTTGGAATTTTAACTTGACTACTGACCGGTGTAGATAATATATTATCAAAGACCTCGGATTATCATCCAACGTCGAAGTTTGATTTGCCACGATTTTAATCAACACGCGTTGCGATCGATTCTTCGACGCAGTGTGTTCCCGCTCACAGACAGATGGCGTCCGGGCTCGGTTCATTTACCTGGTTCATCTTATCGATGTCTTACGTCGATGATAGCTATACCATGCACATCGCTTTGCTACAGATGAGCGGCGTTTACTTCGAGAATATCAATTACAGACCATTTCGTTCTCCCGATTTTCGTTTTATTATCTTTGGCCTTGCCTGGAATTTTAGGCTGAAAATCGACAAGAAACCCTAGAAACCCGTCTATTCTCCAAGAAGAATTAATAAATTGTAGGTATCGTGCGGGGCGGCACTCCGAAATGGGATTGATTATGAGTGCGTTATCTCCGGGACTGTCTATGGAGTATCTGTATTTGACTTACTCTCCGCCAGCAGACAGGGGTTAATTCCTCGGTCATGTCCGGGATGGAACGACTGTGATGTTGCTAACGATGCAATTTCAGGCTCGAGGCAAGCTCAACGTTTGCAGTACACGTCAAGAATAATAAAACAAATCATTGTTGAGCTTCGTTGGGTCTGGAGTGACCGATGTGTGGGTTCCTTGCAGTGTTGAAGAAGCATCAGAATGTTTATTCACCGGAGAAGAGCCACCACAGACTTCTAACAAGCAATGCTGGGACGAGGAGGTTCACGTTGCATGCCGCCAACCATATGGACAGCATCCCCGAGCAAAGGACTTGACTGTGGTTTGAGGCTGAAAGAATTCCTGGTGCTGAACAGTCGTGTAACCTTTGCATATTGTTTCAGAGACCAACCAGACTGATGAAAACAGAAGAATCAAGGATTTAGACTCGTGGGGCTGTGGTTCAGCCGGGTTTCGGACGTTCAGAGCTTCTTCATCACGTCTTACATCGGTATCCATCTACGTAAAACAAGCCTCTTTTTCACCTGAAAGAGGATCAAGAGCGGGAAATTATTCAGTAAATACACAATAAACCGCACGTGCTATTATAACCCGGATTCGAAATCCGACGAACTCTAGAACCATTGACCTGCCCCGTCGCATCTGAAGAGTTGAGTAATGATTCCCCCCTCATCGTGACTTGCCACCAAGTTCCTGAAGTCCTCTGACACCCTCGTTGACAAAATATGTCAGAGCGGTATGAAAATGGGCCCCGTAGCATGTGTTCCCACCAGTGCACACGCCAACGGCGTTGGTGAAGTGTTACCAAGGCGGGAGAGCGCTCCGACAGATAGTGGACCCTCCTCCCCTTTCCAGTTGAACTCAAAAAATTATCTCACCCTAACGGGGATGGAGCTCGGGACGCATGTTGTCCCTCGTATTTTCGACTAGATCCGGCGTCGCATTCACAGACGATGTCTTCTCATTAAAACAAAGAATCCTCTGGATTTGATATACATAACATGAAATGAAAGCAAAGCTACGTCGAGGCAGGTAATTCAGCCATATTATTGGTTGCATCATATTCATAAGCGGCGCAGACGTGCTGACTCAAAGGCTTCGTAGGGGCTCCCGCTCATTGGAATATATTTCCTCATGGTGAATTCTTTTGCTTGGTTTTTTCAATACGCCACAAAGTGCCCGCAAACCTCCAATCAATAATGATATCCCTCTCCCATTGGCCTCTGCCCCTTTACCGTGAACCGGAGGACGGCGTCAGAGAAGGGATGGAGCCGCCATGTGCTTTTATCTGATTTTGGAGTGGAAAAACTACCTTGGAATACCACCAAAAGACAGGTCAGTACGTCACAGCCCTTGCTCAACGTGCTTCGCCTGGGCACTACCCGTTTCGACAACCGCATTTCTAAATTGAGTTGGCCCTCCCTGAGAGGAGAGAAGAAGCGTCGAGCTTCGAAGAACAAGTCCTTTCAATAATTTGCTTCACTTCATCCGTTGTTTTATTTCACTTTTAATTTCATCTTTGTGGTCTCCTCTCAAGCTTCGTGGATCGGGCTGCCCGATGCACGAGCAACCAAAGAATGAGATCCTCTTATCCAGATTGCGGGGGAGAGAAGAACGAATCCATTTCATTTCGAGCTTGCTCTAAACTGTTCATTTCGTCTCTAGAGGCCTTTCATTTCCACGGAGGGTACCTGTCTCGGCTAAGACATGATGTTCTCCAGCTTGTGCACACTTTTGCACGAAGAAAGATGTCGGGGAATTACCTATAAATTACAGACCGCGTATCGGCCTTCCAAAAATCAGCTAGCAATGCACATGTTGTGTCAAATTCAAGAATTTCGCCGAACACGAAACGCCTTGAGGTAACGACGAAGTCCTCACCGCAGTGGATACGCCTGTCAGCCTGGCAATCAAAGTCCTTTCCTCCTTGCGTGTCAATTGGTGCTCTCACCCAGGTAAACTAGGGGGATCGGGCATTAACTTCGCCCGATCTATGCGGGGGTGGCTCAAAGAGCTCAGATTCTCGAGATTGGAACGCGTTTCTCAGATAGACAGATTTACACATATCAGAAAATCACATCTCCGTAGCCCCCAGGTTTAACCGAGGGAAGACCTGCCATGGCCCATTTGCTGGTGGTGCCCAGCTGGAACTACGACTCGACGGTGTGCCTCAGTTCTATGAAGGAGGCGAGCAAATTGGGAAGACCAGCTTATTTTACG
>Ga0157379_10001616_pt1 | contig 18584 bp, 19 predicted proteins | sample S25metaG_FD_121802 | JGI IMG/M metagenome (GOLD analysis project Ga0157379, IMG submission 121802) | Switchgrass rhizosphere microbial communities from Kellogg Biological Station, Michigan, USA - S2-5 metaG | ecosystem: Host-associated > Plants > Roots > Rhizosphere > Soil | place: USA... | reverse complement strand
ACCTGGCAGTGGGGGCCGGAGTGGATCTGCCACAACTGCCTTTCCGCCGACCTCGCCTGGACGGAGATTTCCCAGGAAGGCGTGATCTACAGCTACGAGCGTGTCTGGCACCCGGTCAGCCCGGCGCTGAAGGAGCAGACGCCCTATGTGGCGGTGCTGGTGGAGCTGCCGGAGGCCGGCGGAATCCGCATGATCGGCAATCTGCTCGGCGACTCCAAGGCCGAGGTCCGGATCGGCGACAAGGTCCGCGCGGTGTTCGAGCCGCACGACGAGGGCGAGGAGCCCTACACCCTGGTGCAGTGGGAGCGGGTGTAGGACGCCAGCCGGGCGGAAAGCTATCCTGTCGCCCATGCTGTGTCCGGCGATCCATGCGCAAGACGAGGTTCTCGACCCGGCGTTCGCCGAGGAGATCCTGCGCTACGCCCTGGATGACGAGGCGGCGTTCGAGCCGTCGCGGGTGGGCGACGCCAGGTACGATGCAACGATCCGCAGCTCATTGATCCGTCGCGACGGCCTGGGTCGTCTTAGGCCGAGGTTCGAGGCCGCGATGTCGGACGCGCTTAGTCAGGTCTGCGTCGGCGTCGGCGTCGAGCCTTTCGTCCCGGACCGCCTGGAGATCGAGCTGGTCGCCCACGCCGATGGCGGTTTCTTCGGCCGCCACCGCGACACCTTCGTAGGAAGCGACAAGGGGCTTTCGGGATTCCGCAGGGTGGTCAGCGCCGTGGTCTATCTGCACCGCATGCCGAAGCCTTTCGTGGGCGGCGAGATCGACTTCTACGCCTTCGATACGGACGCCGTGTGCCGGACCGTCGAACCGTCGCACAATCGGCTGGTGGCCTTCCCCGCCTTCGCCGAACACCAGGTGCGGCCGGTGCGGCGCCTGGCGCCGGAGTTCGCCGCCTCGCGCTTCTCCGTCAACTGCTGGTTCTGCCGGAAGGCCGGGGACGAATCCGGGCGTTCATAAAGCTTGCGGCCCCTGGCGCATTGGCAGCGGTCTGAACCAAACGGCCTTAGCCGCGTTTCGACTTCGCCCGTATTCCCGAATCCTGACCAGGAGAAAAAACCATGCTTCGCAACGCGTTGTTCGCGTCGCTGCTCGCCTCGAGCGCTATCGCTCTGGCCGTGACCACTCCGGCCGAGGCCGGGAAGGGCGATCGCGCCCGCCAGGCCATCGCCGCGGCGGAAGCCAAGGTCCACACCGCCGAGTCCCTCGGCACGGGCGTGGAGGTCCCGGCTGCGACCGCCGCCGCGCGGGCGGCGCTCGCGACGTCGAAGGAAAGCCTGGCCGCCGGCCACAAGTCCGACTCCATCGCCCAGGCCATCCGCGCCTCCGCCCTGGCCGACACCGCCATCGGCGAACTGCAGCGCCGCAAGGAGGCGTCCATGGCCGCGGTTCAAGCGGCCGAGCGTGACCGGGCCGCCGCGGCCCAGGATCAGGCCTCGGCCGCCCAACAGCAGGCTGCGGAAGCCAATGCGCGCGCCGATGCCGCCCAGCAGGCCGCGGCCAGCTCGGCCGCCGACGCTGCGGCCGCCCGGGCCGCCGCCGCCTCGGCGCAGGTCCCGCCCCGCGTGGAGACGACCGTCACCACCGAGCAACGGGCCGCGCCTCGCACCTCGTCGAAGACCCGGGTGACGCGGCGTACGACGACCGTCACGCCCGCGCCCGCAGCGACGAACCAGGTCACCACCACCACCACCAGCGTGACCCCGCCCTGATCGGCGTGCACGCCTGAGGCGCGCGGCCGTTCCGACGACCGCGCGCTCCGCCCTTCAGGATGGCTGTCGGCCTTAGCGGGGCAGGGCGTGGAAGCCGGGCAGCTTGTCGGTGCCCGCTTTGTTGACCACCTTGACCATGGCGTCGATCAGTTTTTCGTCGGTCAGGAAGACGGTCTCGCCTTTGACCAGGTTGCCCTCGAACTTCATGAGGATCGTCAGGTTGCGGTGACGCGGATAGTCGTCCGCGAACAGCGCCATGTGGAAGATGACGTGGTCTTCGCCCCACATCGCCACGCGCGGGTCGGTGACGCCCTTGATCATTTCCTCCGGCCCTTCCGGTTCGAAGGGAAAGTTACGCCAGTACATCTCGCGGACAGTGTCCCAGCCCTTCCAGTAGCCGATGGGGTGCAGGTCCCATTGCGGGTTCGGGCCGACCGTCGCCATCAGCCGCTCGAGGTCGTTGTCCTTCTCGGCGAGCATGTGCTCGACCATGTTCGCGATCCGCGCCTCGCGGGTCACGGGCTCGCGAAGGCGGACCAGCTGCATGTCCCGGGTGACGCGCGGGGCGTCTTTGTTCGCATCCATTCTATTTCCTCCTGGTCGAAAGCCGTCTTCGATCCGCTCTTCTTATTGGCAAACGGGTCTTTGGAAAGCCATCCCCTCCGCGCCTGCGGCGCAGGCTGAGCTGGGTGCGGCTTATCGGCCAGCCGGCCGGAGGTCACGCCGAAATATCGAAATCGCGGTTTTCGCCTCTGCGCGCGCGACCGCGTCAGGCGGGTTTCCCACAGGCGGCATTATGGGTTAATCGAGCCGTCGGGTTTTGCCGCCCTGGCCGCTGGCGCTTAAGCGACCGGGTCCGACGGGCTGCTCAGGAAGACATTCAAGTCCCCGCCGGCCGACCGCGGGGATGACGTTCGGGAGTTGGGAATGGCTAAGGACTTCAGGGTTTATTTCGGCTCGATGGGCTCGGGGGTCTTCGCCAGCTCCGACGGCGGCCACACCTTCAGCCAATCCGCCTTCCGCATGCCGGTTCCGCCGTGGGGTCCCTGGATCGACGTGCGGGCGGTGGAGGTTTCGCCGCACGATCCGAAGCTGGTCCTGGCCGGCTCCCACATCGGGGTTCACCTGAGCGAGGATGGCGGCAAGAGCTTCGACTACCTGCCGTCCCCGATGCACAACAAACAGGTGTGGGCGGTGTCCTGGCATCCGGCCGACCCGGATTTGATGTTCGTCGGCATCGCCGGCTGGGACACCGACTATCCGTTGTTCCGCTCCAAGGACCGCGGCAAGACCTGGGAACAGCTCCCGATGTTCGTGTCGCACTTCACCCCGCCCATCGGGGCTTCCCACGTGACCAAGATCGCCATCGACCCAGCCGACCACGACACCATCTGGGTGACCTGCGAGATCTATGGGACGTTCGTCAGCCACGATCGCGGCGACAGCTGGAAGAAGATCACGCCGCTGGGAAGCCATGTGCTCTACGGCGACAACCACAGCGTCGCTGTGCACCCCGCCGGCTATGTCTATGTGACGAGCCCGCTCGGCATCTTCGTCAGCTGGAACCGAGGCGAGAGCTTCGAGCGCTTCAACTTCCCCGACGTCTATCCGTTCGACGAGACCTGCTGGCTGCCGACCGCGCTGAAGATGAAGCAGGAGCTGAATCTCACCCAGTACGTGCGCCACATCGCGCTGAACCCCAAGGATCCGGACGTCATGTTCGTGGGCACGGGCGACAACACGCCCGGCGTCATCGGCGACGTCCAGCGCAGCCTCGACGCGGGCAAGACCTGGGAGACTTGCCAGTTGCCGGCGAGGCCCAATTCCCACGTCAACACCGTGGCGGTGAATCCGGATCTGCCGGGCGTGGTGGCCTGCGCCAGCCTTTATGGCCAGGTCTATGTGAGCACCGACAACGGCGAGAACTGGATCAAGGGCAAGACCGATTACGGCGAGATCCGCGGCCTCGCCATCGGCCCCGCCGTCTAGATCTTCTCGCTGACGCGGATGGCGGCGCGGCAGCCCGCGCCGATCACCGCTGACAGCAGGCGGTAGCCCGGGGCCTCGCGGGCGCCCTCGGCGAGCGCGAGGTCGCGATGGGCGAGCTCTTCGTCACGGAAGCGCGAGAGCTCCGCCGCAAGCTCCGGCTCCACCTCGGCGAGCTCCTGAGCCTGGCCCGCGTAGTGCTCTTCGATGGCGGTCTCCACGGCCTCGGTGCAGGCGTGGGCCGCCTTCTCGCCCATCAGGGCGGTGGCGACCCCCAGGGTGAAGCCCGCTAGGCGCCAGACGGGCGCGAGCGCGGTGGGCCTCACCCGGCGCTCGTTCAGCAGTTGGTCGAAGCGGGCGAGGTGGACCGCCTCGTGGGCCTCCATCTCCGCAAGCTGACCGCCGATGCGCTCGCATCCCTGCGCCTGGGCGAACACCGCCTGCTGACCGCGATAGATGGCCACCGCGCCGATCTCGCCGGCGTGGTCGACGCGCAGGATCTCGGCGAGGCGCGCGCCGAGCGCGCCGGCGCCGGGCTTGGCGGGCAGGGGCTTGCCGGTCATCGCTTGGACCTTTCGCGAAGGGCGGCGCAGACGCTCAGGACCGAAAGCTTGAGCGAGACGAGCGTGTTCCATCCCGCCATGGACAGTCCCAGGAACACCCAGGCGGGCTTGTCGCATGCCGGCGGCGCGATACGCGCGCCGGCCAGCAGGTTCTGCAGGTCCGCCGCCTGCACGCCGGTCGCGCCGGCGCTCGAACAGGTGGTCGGCCCGGGCCAGAACTTCCATTCCACCCCGGCGTGATAGGCGGCCAATCCCGCTCCGCCCAGGAAGATGAGGCCCAGCATCCAGCAGCTCGCCTCGCGCCAGCGCGGGCCGCCGGGAAGGCGCACGATGATCATGCAGGCCAGGGCCACGGCGGCGGCCGCCCAGTAGACCTCGCGCTGGCGCAGGCACAGCGCGCAGGGCGCCAGGCCGCCGAACGTCTCGAAGGCGTGGGCGGCGGCGAGCATCACCGCCGAGGACGCCAGCGCCGCCAGCCGCCACCGGTCGAGCAGCAGACGGAGGCCGCGCGTCATGGCGAGGACGCCGGAAGCCGCCTCATCCCACCGCCTTCAGGGCGACGACCACGCCCACCACCAGCACCGCCGCCAGGGCGGCGTAAAGGCCCATCCGCCGCTCGACCTCGGCGCGGATGTGCGGCCCGAAGTGCTTGAGCAGGGCCGCGGTCAGGAAGAAGCGCGCGCCCCTGGTCAACACCGAGGCCCAGACGAAGGTGAAGAGGTCGAAGCGGGCGAGCCCGGCTGTGATGGTCACCAGCTTGTAGGGGATCGGCGTCAGGCCCTTCACCAGGATGATCCAGACGCCCCAGCGCTCGAACCAGGCGTGGAACTCGGCCTGGCCCTCGGGGTGGCCGAAAAGGGCCAGGATCTGATGACCCAGGGGCTCCAGGAACACGCCGATCGCATAGCCGAACAGCCCGCCCAGCACCGAGGCCGCCGTGCAGAGGCCCGCGTAGAGGTAGGCCCTCTCCGGCCGCGCCAGCACCATGGGGGCCAGCATCACGTCGGGCGGAACGGGGAAGAAGGAGCTTTCGGCGAAGGACACCGCGACCAGCGCCTTGGGGGCGTCACGCGACCCCGCCAGGCCGATCACCCAGTCATACAATTTGCGCAGCATCGGAACCCGGCCATAGGGATGTGCGCGTTGAGCTAGCAGGCGGCGGCGCTCTTGTCTCCCGCGCCGATCGTTGGGTCCATACGATATGCCGGACGAACCGATGGCCAGCCTGGCCCAAGACCTGCAAGCCGCGGCGCTCGACGAAATGGAGCGGGCCTGCACGCTCGCCTGGCCTGACCTGGCTCGTCATCTTCCGTGGGGGGACACCTTCGAGGGGTTCACGCCGCTGGGTCGCGAGGTGGCCTTCGAGCGCAGCTATCTGTGGGACGCCGCGCCGGGCGAAGATATCCGCGTAGAGGTCGTGGTCTATGCGCCGTTGGCCTACGAACAGGGCGTCCGCCTGGTCCGAACCATCGCCAAGCCGGGCGGTTGAGGGCTTAGTGGATCGCGGCGCTCTCGCCGACGCGCACGCCCCAACGGTGCGAGCCCTCGCCGAACGGCAGGTGGAAGCCCAGCGCCGCACGACGGCGTTCGTCCCGCCAGGCCTGCTCGAAGGTCTGGATCAGCGCCGTCTGCAGGTCCTCCGGGATCTGGCGGACGTCGTGGCCCAGGGAGCGGGCGACCTGCTCGATGACGATCGTCCGGTGCGCTTCGCCGCCGAACGACAGGAGAACCTCGCGGACGCGCTTGGCGAGGGTCTGGCTGACCCGGGCCGGCTTCCTGCAGGCTTGGATGATAGGGGAGGTGTTCAGCTTCTCTGACATGGCCCCAGACTGTCTTCCCTCGTTTGACGTCCGGTTAAATTCGAGGTTGAACAGCAAGTTAACGCATATCGCAACTTAGCCAAGCCCCGCCGTCTTGGCGACTTCGTAGGTGATTAGCGACGCCGCGTAGGCCAAGGCGGTCATGTAGACGAACATCACCACCGGCCAGCGCCAGGAATTGGTCTCGCGCTTCACGACCCCGAGCGTCGAGGCGCACTGCGGGGCGAAGATGTACCACGCCAGGAACGACAGGCCCGTGGCCACGCTCCAGTGGTGGGCGAGGGTGGTGGCGAGCGCGCCCGGCGCGCTGTCGGCCGCGCCGACGGCGTAAACCGTGCCCAGCGCCGCGACGGCCACTTCGCGGGCGGCGAAGCCGGGGATCAGGGCCACCACCATCTGCCAGTTGAAGCCGATGGGGGCGAAGACCGGTTGCAGCAGGCGGCCGAGCTGACCGGCGATGGAATAGTTGATGGCGGGATCGGTCGCGCCCGTAGGCGCGCCCGGGAAGGACGACAGGAACCACACCGCGATCATCAGCGGCAGGATGATCCTGCCGGCTCGCATGATGAAGATCTTGGCCCGCAGCAGCAGGCCGCGCGCCACGTTCTCCGGATCGGGGGCCTTATAGGTGGGCAGCTCCATCAGGAACGGCTCGACCGCGCCGCGCCAGAAGAACCGGCGGGTGACGAACGAGACCGCCAGCGCGCTCAGGATGCCGGCCGCATAGAGCCCGAACATCACCAGCCCCTGCAGGCTCATGCCGGCCACCCGGCTGTGAGGGATGAAGGCGGAGATGATCAGGGTGTAGACCGGGATGCGCGCGGAGCAGGTCATCAGCGGCGCCACCAGTATGGTGGTCAGCCGGTCCCGGCGGTTGTCGATCACCCGGGTGGCCATGATGCCCGGGATGGCGCAGGCGAAGGAGGACAGCAGAGGGATGAAGGCACGGCCGTGCAGACCCGCTCCGCCCATGATCCGGTCCATCAGGAAGGCGGCCCGCGCCATGTAGCCGAAGTCCTCCAGCAGGATGATGAACAGGAACAGCACGAGGATCTGCGGAAGGAAGACCAGCACGCTGCCCACGCCGGAGATCAGCCCGTCGGTCAGGAAGCTGGTGATCAGCCCCGGCGCCAGGTGCGCGGCCAGGAAGCCGCCCAGCGCCTGGAAACCGACGTCGATGAGGTCCTGCAGCGGTGCGGCCCAGGTGAACACCGCCTGGAACATGACGAACAGCAGGCCGAGCAGGATCGCCAGTCCGGCCGCCGGGTGAAGCAGGACGGCGTCAATGCGCCCTGTGAGGGTGTCGGGGCGCTCCGGGGGGCGGACGTGGGCCTTGAGGATGCGCTGCGCTTCGCGATGCGCCTGGCGGATCTCGCCGGCGTCGGGCTCGCGCCAGCGGTTCTCGGTGGTGAGCGCGCCGGCGTCCAGCATCTGCTCCACCTGGGCCAGCAGCTCGTCCAGCCCGCGCTTGCGGGTGGCCACGGTGGTGACGATTGGACAGCCCAGCTCGCGCCGCAGCCCGTCCAGGTCGATGCGCAGGCCCTGGCGCTGGGCGATGTCGTACATGTTCAGGGCCAGCACCATAGGGCGTCCGACGGCCCGAAGCTCCAGGATCAGCCGCAGCACCAGACGCAGGTTGGTGGCGTCGGCCACGCAGACCAGCACGTCGGGGGCGGCTTCGCCGGCCAGCGCACCCAGAACCACGTCGCGCGTGACGGCTTCGTCGGGGCTGCGCGCGCGCAGCGAATAGGTGCCGGGAAGGTCCAGGACGGAGAGCGCGCGTCCGCGGGCCGTTTGCACCCGGCCCTCCTTCCGCTCCACCGTGACGCCGGCGTAGTTGGCGACCTTCTGCCGACTGCCGGTCAGGGCGTTGAACAGAGCGGTCTTGCCGGAGTTCGGATTGCCGACCAGCGCCACGCGGCCCACGGCGGCGGCTTCGACCGCGCTGGCCGCGCTCATCGGCTGGGGCGCTGGCCGCGGGGCTGCAGCCGCACCCACACCTCGTCGGCGTCCCGTCGGCGGAGCGCCACACGCATGTCCTCGAGCCGCACCGCGATCGGATCGTGACGGATCGCGCCTTCGTGCAGCACCTCGATCTCGGCGCCCTCGACGAAGCCGAACTCCAGAAGCCGCCGCTCCAGCTCCGCCACGCCCAGGCCATGGGCCGCGGCTGAGGCGTCGGCGCGGACCTCGACGATCACGCCCCTATCCCCCGGGCGCGCCCGGCTCAGGCGGACGAGCCGGCTCTCCACGGCCTCCTGGCCGTGGCGTGAGCTTTCGATCGGCTCGGCCAGCATGTCGTGCATCGGCTTCCCTGTCGCCCGCAATTGCGAGTGATTATCAATTACGGCTCAACGCTTTGAAAATCAAGGCCACGTTCTGTGGGATCCGCTCCGGTGAGCTTTTGCGAAAACCAGGAGTCCACTTTTTGCGAACGCGCTCTAGAGTGCGCCCGCTTCGCGCTGGCCCCAGTGGCGAAATGGTAGACGCGGCAGACTCAAAATCTGCTTTCTGCAAGGAAGTGCTGGTTCGAGTCCGGCCTGGGGCACCACCGCGTCTTCGGCGGGCCGCCCTCCGGACGTGCCAGCAGCTCTGCGTCCGCGCGTACGGCTGACGCTTCGCAGCGCCGCTCGATGCGCGCCGGTTTCCGTTCGATCGGTGAATCGCATGTATATTGGACGCATCGACATTGCGCCGGCCGCGCCCGCGCCGTCGTTCCTGGAACGCGATGACCGCTGAATTTCCCAAAGACCTGGCGGCTCATTCCGCCAAATGGGGCGGCGACCTGGAGCTGGTGCAGGGGGCCGGGGGCAATACCTCGGCCAAGGCCGGCGACCGGCTGTGGATCAAGGCCTCGGGCAAGCAGCTCGCCGACGCCTTGCGGGAGAACATCTTCGTGGAGCTGCCGCTGAACGCGGGCTGGGCGATGGCGGACGGCGCGCCCGCGCCCACGGACCACCTCGCGGGCGGTCTGCGGCCGTCCATCGAGACCAGCCTGCACGCCATCATGCCCAGCGCTGTCGTGGCTCACCTGCACATGGTGGACGCCATCGCCTACGCGGTCCGCAGCGACGCCCCGGCCGCGCTGGGAAAGGCGCTGGCGGGCCTGCCCTGGACCTGGGTCCCTTACGCGAAGCCGGGGGCGGGCCTGGCCCAGGCGGTGCGCGCGGCCGTCGCCGGCCGCGCGGTGGAGGTCGTGATTCTCGGCAACCATGGCGTCCTGCTCTGCGGCGACAGCTGCGAGGCGGTCGACCGCCTGGTGGGCGAGGTGCGGGGGAGGCTGGCCGCGCCCATGCGGCAAGGCCGCCTGAACCTGGCCAGGCTCGCGGAGATCGGCGAGCGCCTGGATCTGGAGCCAGCGCGCCTCGCCCATGCGCATCTGTCCGCCGCTCATCCCGTCAACCTGCGCTTCGCCACGGCGGGCTCGCTCTATCCGGACCACCCGGTGTTCCTGGGCCGCGGGGCGCGGGTGCAGGCCGAGGACGCCCCGCCGGACGCCGCCGCTGAGACGGCGCTGCATCTGGTCCCTGGCGTCGGCGCCCTGCTGGCCCGGGACTTGCCCGACACCGCCCACCAGATGGCCGCATGTCTCGGACTGGTGACCGCGCGGATCGCCGAGGACGCGCAGATCACCTGCCTGACGCGTGGCCAGGAAGACGAACTGATCGCCTGGGACGCCGAAATCTACCGTCGAAACCTCGCCAGGACCTGACTCTCGAGCGATGCAGATCATCATCCCGATGTCCGGTTTCGGCGAGCGCTTCCGGCGCGCCGGCTATACCAAGCCCAAGCCGCTCATCGAGGTCGAGGGCAAGCCGATCATCGCCCATGTGGTGGACATGTTCCCCGGCGAGCATGACTTCGTCTTCATCTGCAATCGCGACCACCTGGCCAATCCCGACTTCCGGATGGCGGAGATCCTGCGCGGCCTGGCGCCCAAGGGACGCATCGTGCCGATCGATCCGCATCGGCTTGGGCCAGCACACGCCGTCCTCCAGGCGCAAGCGCACGTGGCGTTGGACGAGCCGGTGGTGGTCAACTACTGCGACTTCACCTGCTACTGGGACTACGACGACTTCAAGCGCTTCGTGGCCGAGACCGAGTGCGATGGCTGCGTGCCGGCCTACCGCGGCTTCCACCCCCACTCCCAGGGCTCCACCTTCTACGCCTACATGCGTCACAGCGGCCTGTGGATGACCGACATCCAGGAGAAGAAGCCGTTCACGGACACGCCGCCCGACGAATACGCCTCGAGCGGCAGCTACTATTTCAGGTCCGGCCAGCTCTGCCTCGACACCCTCGAGGCGCAGATAGCCCAGGGGCTGTCGGTCAACGACGAATATTACGTCAGCCTGGCCTACAAGGTGCTCGCCCAGGCCGGCCGCAAGGTCGCCGTCTACGAGCTGCAGCACTTCATGCAGTGGGGCACGCCGGAGGACATGGCCCAGTACGTCGGCTGGTCCAACGCCTTCCGCCGGCTCGCGGCCGACGACGGGCAGCGCGCCCGCCAGGGCGGAGCGGTGCTGCTGCCGATGGCCGGCTTCGGCAAGCGGTTCGCCGAGGCGGGCTACGCCCTGCCCAAGCCGCTGATCCCGGTCTCCGGACGGCCGATGGTGATCCAGGCGGTGCGCGACCTGCCCGACGCCCCGGTGCAGAAATTCGTGCTGCGCAAGGACCTCCCGGGGGCCTCGGAGATCTCACGCAAGCTGCGCGCCACCTTCGCCGGCGCGCGGGTGCTGGAGCTGGGGAAGCCCACCGACGGGCAGGCCGTGACCGCACTGCTCGGGGCGGAAGATCTCGACGTCGGCGCGCCCCTCACGATCGGCGCCTGCGACAACGGCGTGCTCTATGATGTCGACGCCTTCATGCAGCAGATGGACGATGGCGGCGCGGACGTCCTGGTCTGGGTGGTGCGGGGCCATGCCGACGGCGTGCGGCGGCCGGAGATGTTCGGATGGGCCGACGCGGACGAAGCGGGCCGGGTGTCCGGGGTCAGCGTAAAGGCGCCCCTGCGCGACCCGGCGGTCGATCCGCTGATCATCGGCGCCTTCACCTTCCGGCGGGCGGGCGACTTCGTCACCGCCGCCAAGCGGCTAATCGCACGCGACCACCGGGTGAACGGCGAACTCTATGTGGACAGCCTGATCGAGGACTGCGTGGCCCTCGGCTGGAACGTGCGGCTCTTCGAAGTGGACGCCTATATCGGCTGGGGCACGCCCGCGGACCTGATGACCTTCGAATACTGGCAGTCCTGCTTCCACAAGTGGCCTGGCCATCCCTACCGGCTGCAGAAGGACAAGCGGATCCCGAACGCCGCCTTGGCCGCCCTGGAGGCGCGCTATGCAGGCAGGCCCGCCCCGCGTCCGGCCGGCGTCCGCGCCGAGCGCGACCGGCGGGGGGTGGTGCGGCATCCTGTGGTCGGCGAGGCGATGCGCTTCCTGCCGGTCGGCGGCCTGGCGGTGCTGATCGACTTCCTGGTCTATGCGGCGCTGACCCATGCCGGGGCCCCGCCCGCGCCCTGCAAGGCGTTGAGCTTCATCGCCGGCGGCGTGTTCGCCTTCTTCGCCAATCGCAGCTTCACCTTTCGGCGCGGCGGGCGAGACCTGGCCAGCATCGCGGCCTTCGCCGTGGTCTACCTGCTGTCGCTGGGCCTGAACGTCACGGTGAACTCGGTGCTGCTCGCGCTGCTGCCGCCGCCGCGCGCGATCGCGCTGCAGGCCGCGTGGTTCGTCGCCACGGGCGCGTCGGCGGCGTTCAACTTTGTCGGGATGAAACTCTTCGTCTTCGGCCGCCGGCCCGCGGTCGCGGCCTAAGCGGCCGCGCTCGGCAGCTTGGCGAAGTGCTTCCGCAACTCGCCGAAATGATCGAACACCGCGTCCGGCGCGCCGGTCCCTGACTTGACGACCTTGATGCCGGGGTGCCGCTTCTGGATGCCGACGGCGTCCACGGCGGCGCGCGCTCCGGCGATGTCCGACAAGGGCTCCTCGCCGACCATCCAGACCACGCCTTCGACGCCGCCGAGCTTGGCCAGCGCCAGTTCGAAGTTGCCGGGCGCCGGCTTGTCGACGCCGGTCTCCTCGGAGGTGACGACCCAGTCGACCAGCCGGTCGAGCCCCAGGTGGATCATCTTGCGCAGCTGAATCTGCGCGGTGAGGTCGGTGACGATGACCGCCGGCACTCCGGCGATGCGCAGATCGTCGAGGAATTCCGCCGCCTCCTCGAACAGCACCGCCTCGTTGAGGAAGGCGCGCCAGTAGGCCTGTTCCATCTGCAGGGCGACCACGGGCTGGCTGGCGTAGCCGGCGAGCTCGAGGGTCCGCTGGAAGTAGAGCAGGCGGCTATGCGAGGCGGCGGTCCTGCCCAGGCGGTTCTTCAGTTCGGTGGTGGCGTCGACGAAGCAACGCGCGAAGTCGCGATCGCCGAGGTTCAGCTGGTCCTTCACCAGGGCCTCCACCGTCGCCATGCCGGCCGCGTGACAGGGGGCGTAGGCGTAGAGGGTGTTGTCCATGTCGAGCAGCACGCAGCTTGGCGCGACCTGGAAGAGTTCGGGGCGGCGGACCTGCATTTGCTCAAGCCCTCTTGGAGGTAAGGCGCTGATCGATCTGATCGAGGATGACGAGTTGCATGACGCCGGTCAGGCCGCTGGCCCATCGGGGCGTCAGCGACAGGAAATCGAGCATGTCCGGAACCATCGCCTTGGCGACGGCGGCGATATCGTCCGCGGTAGGATCACCCTCGACGAGCAGCCGCTGCCAGCCCGGCCGCGAACTGGCCTGGACGACGCCCAGCCCGCCGATGCCGGTGAGCGCGCGGGCAAGGTTCGACAGGTCCTGGGCGACGGACACTTCGATGGACAGGCCCAGCGGCGGTTCGCCCGCAAAGGAGGCCGGCGCCGCCAACAGGCGCGGATCCAGGCAGTGCAGGGACAGCACCAGGTCGGCGACATCGATCTGGGGACGGATGTAGCGGTCGCTGTCGGCCTCGCGTGCGGCCATGGAGGCCGCGACCGCTTCCAGGCTGTGGCCGCGCTGGTGGACGTCGCGGCGGATCTTGAAGAACCGGCGCAGCGCATCGTCCATCGCGAGGAAGACCTTCAGGTCGTGGGCGGCGTTGAGCGCAGGCGTGTGCAGGGCGTGCAGTCCGGCGGCGATCACCACATCGGTCGGCGGCATGATCCGCGGCTTGGTCATCCGGCCGACGTTGTGGTCGTAGTGCGGCGCGCGGATCGGACGGCCCTTGCCCAGCGACAGGGCGTCTTCGTTGAAGCGCCGCAGGTTGTTGGCCTTCGGATTGAGGTGGGTCAGCGCGCGCCACATCGGCTTGTGGCGGTCCCAGATATGGTAGTCGTCGCCCGACACGATGGCCGTTGAGGCCGCTCCGAACAGATCGGCGAGCGCGTGGGCGAGCGTGTCCTTGCCGGCCCCGCTGTCTCCCGCCAGGCCAAGCAGCAGAGGCGCGCGCGATGCGGCGTAGAACGGATGGCGAAGGACGCCCTCGCGCAGCATCTGGAAGGCGATGGTCCCGCCGGCGGCCACATAGACGGTCAGCAGCATATTGCGCAGCCGGGGTTCGCCCAGCAGCAGGCCGAGGTCTATGGGCTGGGTGAGGTCGGCGCCGCCGATCAACGGCCCGGTGGAGGCCGTCAGGTTGAACAGCACGAACAGCGCCGAGAAGCCCGCCGCCAGAACCCAGATCCCCGAGCTGGACCGGGTGAGGTGGATGACCAGGAAGGGCATCAGCCACAGCGCCCAGCCGGGCGAGGCCGGCGTGAGCAGGAAGAGGACGAAGAACGCGACGCCGGTCAGGTTGAACAGGACGTCGAAATTGAATCGGCGGATGCGCCAGACCGCAAAGATCAGGCCCACGAACACAAGCGGCAGGACGTAGAGCCGAAGATCATCGCCGTAGGGCACGGCCACAGCGAAGGCCTTGTTCCGCTCTGGCGTCTCCAGCACCATCCGGCGGAACCCCGGTGAGAGGGCGAAGGGCGCCAGCGTCGCCATTCCGGCGAGCGAAGCGCCGATCAGCCGGCCCGCCATGGGACGCAGGCGCCGCGCGGTGGTGACGTAGATCCACATGAAGGGCGCCCCCACGGCCATGCTGAGCTTGGCCGCCACCGCGGCGCCCAGGGCCAGGCCGGCGCTCGCGAACCGCTGGCGGCTCAAGAGCAGGAGCGAGGTCGTCAGGATCAGCACCGGGAAGACGTCCAGCTGGCCGTGCCAGTAGCCGACGTAGAGCACCACCGGCGAGAGCCAGTAGGCGAAGGTCGCCAGCGCGCGCCGCGACCGTCCCGCCAACTCGCGCAGGGTCGCCAACAAGGCGATGTCCAGAAGCAGAACCGTCAGGCCCAGGCCGACCGCCGCGCCCCGGGCGCCGGCCACCGCCGATCCCGCAACCGTCAGCGGGCCGAACACCAAGAGGTAGAGCGGTCCATACGGGAAGGCCTCAGGAGGTCCGCCGTGGGCGAGGAACGAGGTCCAGGGGTCCAGCCCGCCCGCGGTCCAGGAGTGCGCCAGGAAAGGGGTGAACCAATGGGTGAAGGTCCAGGGGATGGCCAGCGCGATCAGGGCCAGGCGCAGGGCGGAGCCCAGAGCCAAGCCGAGCGGCTCGAACCGCGAGAGGCGCTCTAGGTCCACAGTTCGGGCGCCTTGGTGCAGACGGCTCGGGCCGCGACGCCCAGGACGTCGAGCTCGGCGCGCAGGCGGGGGATTTCCGTCTGCGCCGGCCGTCCCTGCAGTTCGGGCGAGACGAGGCAGAGGTCGAAGCCGGCCTCGGCCAGCGTCCGGGCGTCCTTCGCCGTCAGCGGAAACCGCGTGAAGCAGTCCACCCAGATCCAGCGCGCCAATCCCTTGAGGGTGAGCGCGGTGTCGATCGACTCGAACTCCGAGACCCGCACCGCGCAACGGGACTCTCCCCGCCGGGCCGTTCGGATGAGAAAGGGGAAGGACTGGTCGAGGAAGAAGAAATCCTCGATCCCCGCCTCAGCCATCATGGCGAGCAGGGCGTCCTCCAACCCTTCCTCCTTGACGTTGAGGATCAGGGTCCCGTGGCGGTATTCGGCCAGCCAGGCCTCGAAATCCTCGCCTTCGACGAAGGGGTCGTGGTGCAGCACCAGCCGCGAGCCCCGGCTGCGCAGGTCGACCTCCACGCCGTAGGCCGTCGGCGTCTCGCGCAGTTGCGCCAGCGTGTTGCGCCGGTGGGCGATGATCTCCATGGGCCGCGTCAATCCACGCCCTTGAACCGCAGCCGCAGGCTGAAATCCATCGTCCGGCGGATGAACCTCCACTTGCCGGCCAGGCCGGTGTTCCAGTGGGACGTCCCATGTATCCGCTCGGGGAACTGGCAGGGGATCCGCTTCACCGCCAGCTTGGCGCGCTTGGCCTGCCAGTAGGCGTAGAGGTCGAGCGAGAAGTCGTTCGGCGGGGCGCGCCAGGTCTCGAAGAAGCTGCGGTGGAAGATGTTGGGCTGGGCGTTGATGTCTTGCAGCACCACCCCGGTGAGCGCGGTCTCGAAGGCCGACATGGCGTGGGTGAACAGGACGTCGAACCATGGCCGGCCGAGGCGGCGGCCCTTCACATAGAGCCGACGCGGATCGGCCGCCTGCTCGAACAGGTCCAGAGCGCGAAGCGCGTCCGCCGGATCGGTCTGCAGGTCGGCGTGGGTCCAGCCAAGGACCTCGCCCTTGGCGGCGCGCAGGCCGGAAACGACGCCCAAGCCATAACCCCGGTTGACCTCGATCCGCACCAAGCGAATGGCGCTGCGCCCCTTCAAAAGCCGCGCCAAGACCTGCGCCGTGTCGTCCGTGGAGCCGTTGTCCACCAGGACCACCTCGGCGGTGGGCGCGCGCGCCAGGAACTCGCCGCAGCGCTCGACGAGCAGCGGCAGGTTTCTGGCTTCGTTGTAGCAAGGGATGATCAGCGAAAATTGGACCGGTGGTTGCCGCATTTGCCCCCGTGCCGCTTTGAAACGCCGGCGCCCGCGTGTTGTTTAGCTGCAAGCCCGGCGCCGCGGAAGAGCGTCTCAGGCGCAAGCGACAGGGGTGCGTGTCGCTCTGAAAGGCTGCTCCGAGCACGGTCGAGGAAAGATCCGACTCCCGTTAGGAATCTGTGACCTTTCCGGGGACGGACCCAACGATGCCTGAGATCTTGGACCAAGACGCGGGCGGCTCCGGGGGCGGCCGGGCCGCGACATGGCTGGCCTCGTTGCTGATCGTGATCCTGGTCGCCTGTGCAGCCGTCGTGCGCGTGGTCGAGCTGCCGCGGGCGTTCACCCAGGTCGACGACATCGGCGTCGCCTCCACCATCCTGGAGGCGCGTCGCGAGATCCGCACGGCGGGCGATCTGCGGGCGATCATCAACAATCCGCAGCTGCGGCAGTACGGGTCGACCAAGTTCAAGCTGCTGCGCAAGGCCGATTCCGCGGGCCTGCTTGGCCCCGCCTTCGGTGCATTCGCGGCGGCGCGCGACGTGCTCGTCGTACCGGCGCGCTGGAGCTACGCGCCGGCCCAGTACGCGATCACCGCTCCGCTGCTGTCCGAAGACGCCTCCTATCGGCGGACGCTGGTGGCGGGCCGGGCGGCGTCGGCAGCTTTTTCGATCGCCGCGATCGCCCTGGTGGGCCTGGCGGCCGCGCGCCTTCGCCTGGGCGGGGAAATGGCGCCGGCGCTGGTGGCGACGGCGCTGACGGCCCTTTCGCTCGAGCTGTTCGTCTACAGCACCCACATGAGCAACTACGCCCTCGGCGTCCTCGTCTCCACCGTGCTGCTCAGCGTTCCAGCGATCGACATGGGCCGATGGCGCAGCGCCTGGCCCGCGATCGGCTTCGGCGTGGGGTTCTGGGCGCTGATCCTGGCGAGCTACCAGGTCCTGCCTCTGATCGCCGCGGCGTTCACGAGCATCGGCCTTTGCCGCCTGATCGCCCAATGGCCCCACGGATCGAAGCCGCCGGACGCGGTCCTGAGCGTCGCCCGTACCGCCTGGCTGCGGCGGCTGGCCGTATCGGTCGGCGTGTTCGCCCTGCTGATGATTCCGACCTATCTGGTGCTGCTCTCCTCGGTGCGGCCGATCACCTGGAACGCGGGGCCGCATGGCGAGTTCGTCTTCCCCGGCGCGCATGCGGGGCTCGGCGCCATCGCCGGCTTCGTCGGCCGCAACAGTTGGCTGATCTTCTCCGCCATGACGACGCCCATGGGCTGGGACGACCCGCTCCGGGCGCCGCTGACCGCCGCCTTCGCCGTCCTTTTCCTGCTGGGGTTGGCGAGCCTGCTCTCGGACCACAGGCGGCCGCGCCGGTTCGGGACCGGCCTTTTCATCGCCATCTCCCTGCTGGTGACGCTCGCCATGGCCCTGGCGGGGCTGACGGCGCTCAGCCCGACGCGCCACGCCCTGATACTGCTGCCCCTCTTCGCCCTGGCCGTCGGCGAGGGAACGGGGGTGGCGTTGCGCGGGCTCGTTCCGCGGCCGGCTTGGCGGACGCCGGTCGCCGCCGGGCTCGTGGCCGGGCTCATGGCGGTGTGGGCGCTCGCCCTGCCTGACGAACTTGCGCGCCGGCGCGATCCCTTCGACGAGGGGAAGCTGGCTTCGGCGATCGCCGTCGGGCGCCCGGCGGCGCTGCTGGCATACGGCTACACCTACGCCTTGGACCTGATGCCCGCGGTCCGCGCTGAGGTCCCGCTGTTCAATCGCGAGAACCTCAATTTCCCCTGGTTCGCCGGACGGCTTCCAAAGGCCGACGGCGCCACCTTGGTGATGTCCAGTTCCGGGCCGCTGACGCCGGACGAACGGCTGCAGCTGGGCCAGGCCGTAGCCCGAGCGACGCCAGCCATGACGCCCTGGCGCTGGTGCCCGGAGGCGCGGATCCTGTGGCGCGAGGAGAGGCCGGCGCCCAGCGACATGGAGGTCTATCTGATCCCGGCGGGGGGCGCGAACGGCTACTTCGCCTATCTCACGGCGCCCTGCGCCGGCGGCTCGTAGTTGCGGGCTGGGGGACGCTTTGATCCCCCAGCCCGCTATTCCGGTTCCGGCCTGATCAGGCCGGAGTCGGGTCGCTTTGGAAGGAATCCAGGTTCATCTCTTCTTCGATGAGATGCTGGTCGGTCGTGTAGGCGTATTCCCTGATTGCGGAGACCTTGTCCCCGCGGAATTCGAAGACGAAGACGTACCTGAGCCTGATTTCGTGCCCGGTCTTCACCAGAGGGCGCACGCTCGTCGCTTCGACGACGACGGTCTGCTTCTCGACATCGATGATGAAGTTGTTGAGCGAATAGATGCTCTTGGCGAAGACGCCATCGGTCGCCTTGATGATGCTCATGAAGCCTTCGCGGCTCTCGAAGTGAATCTCCTTCGGGATGAAGGGGATGGTGTGTTTCACATCGGGGGCGAAGTGCGCCGCGATCCGCTCCATGTTCCTGCGGCCGCCAGGCCCGATGTCCGCCAAGGACTCGTAGATGGCGCGCGTGAGCCGCTCGAGCTCGCTCCTGGAATTCATCGTATCCTCCATT
>Ga0157379_10001614_pt1 | contig 18587 bp, 25 predicted proteins | sample S25metaG_FD_121802 | JGI IMG/M metagenome (GOLD analysis project Ga0157379, IMG submission 121802) | Switchgrass rhizosphere microbial communities from Kellogg Biological Station, Michigan, USA - S2-5 metaG | ecosystem: Host-associated > Plants > Roots > Rhizosphere > Soil | place: USA... | reverse complement strand
TTAATCAGGTTCGTCAGGGCCTTCAGCTGAAAACGATTTTTGCGACATATTACGTGCCGAGCCCTACGTATACATCATCTTTCATAGAGATTTAAACTAATCTGACGAGATCCTTTTGACGCAGGAACTTAGAAATTTTTTAGAATTTCCATAATAGATCAACGGGGGTGGAAGAGCCTCGGTACACCCAGAGTTGAAGAAATAAATCTCGTTTTCTTGGTGGCGTTTTTGCAGAGTAGGAGAATGATCAGACATCCTTTGGAGCGGATTTTTCTTGGGGGCGACTCCAGGGTCTTTTGCGAGGGAGGTTCACATGGATGAAGGACAGAGTCCTTGCGGCCGAAGGGGTTGAAGTATATCGATGGTCGAACTAGTCCTCCAGATCCTGAGATCACCAAAGACTCAATGAGCTGGACACGCTTCACGCTCTGTATATTACCTTACGAAAATATCCTAGCCGAGAGGTGCTTTGTTGCTGTGTGAGGAAACACAAGTTTTTCGTTTTGCACGTTGCCCTTCAAAAATACAGATATGGGTTTACCAGAATGTCGCAAAAATCCAAATTTCCGGATATGGCCTGATATGGGTCATGACTTGGATCAGGAGAAAAAGGATGTTTAGATTGTGCTGAAAACGCTGTATACGAAATCTGACAGAAGGAGGAAAAGCCCTGATAAGTCCTGGGGGAGCTTGATCAGGCTGAATTAGGACCTTCAGGGCGTCAGGTAAAATGTATTTTTGCGACAGAAGCATTAGAAAGAGGTCGAAGAACATGAAAGGTGTACATGATCTTGAAAGGGTGGACAAGCGCCATAATACATCATTTGCTATGGTTTCACTCATTACCTCTCCAAGTAAAAGATATTCCATGGTCTCCCATTTTTCATACTGGCAGCTCCATCCCAGAGATTCGATAGGCCAACGTTACCCCCTTCCATCTCAGACGGGGGGGCGGTGCAAGCCGCTTCCCAAACTCTTTGTTCATCGATGAGAAGATGATCAAACCATCTTGTGTTGGAGAATCTGGCACAAATGCAAGGATACACTGCATAAGAGTCGTCAGACAAACGGGAAGGAGAATAACATAAAATAAAAAGACCCTTTTCCCGTTGAATAAGTCCTGCTCTAAATTCACCAATTGGTTCTTCTGCTCAGCCGTCACATTTTTCGCCGGGGAAAGCTTGATCAGGCGCCTGACATCCATTCCAGAAAGCCCAAGCCAATTTGGGATCAAAGGTTCGACTTCCGAATGTTTGTAGGGCCCATGGGATGTGAACACCATGGAGGGACGGATATCCTCGAAAAATGAGCGATCGTAATCTTTGATTAAGAGCGGGATTAAGATTTTATCGGAGAGACAGAGGGTAAATCCTGGGGCTCCGGGAGAGATTGTGGAGATGAGAGATGAATTGGAAAGACTTTGCGTAGTAGCGGGCACCGTTGGCGTAGGCTGGGAAATTCGGGTAGAAGCCATCGTGCGGGATATTCTACCGGAGCGTATTAGATAGAGAAAACTCGCTGAACCGCCCAAAGATAACTTACCCAGTAACGGGAGTAGCTGGTGATAGAGGAATATGGGAGTGTCTGGGTCTATATAAGAGCGCTCAGCAAGCGCGACGGGGTTGAATGTAAAGAAATACCGACGGCGAGTTTGCGGTGACTTGTCGTAGAGGACTGTCTAAACTAGAAACGGAAGGAGGCGGCGTAAGTATCGATGGTATTCCCGTATTTGGCGTATGAACAGAGTTGGTATCAGGTGGGTGAGGATTGACATTTCTCTGCGTAATTCTTGGTGAAGCTCGGGGCGGCTATAGAAACACCGGACTTTGAAAAATATTGAGTGAATGAAGACATGCGGCACTTACCACCACAGGATCATACAAATCTTCGTCGTCGGTTCCAACACAGTGCGGTGTCATCCTATTTTCTTTGTACACAAAACCAGGGACTGGCGAGTCAACATTATTGTGCGAGGGAATTTGAGGATTATTCTGATCGCCATTGCTGCGAAGGATGGGGTCATCTTCATCCTCATAGTCGGGCAGTGGCTCTTCAAAGGCTTCTGGGTTGATGAAATCATCCATCGTCAAATCAAGCGTTGGAGGTGTTAGGGTGATATCTCCTGCGGGCCGATCGAGGTCCATCGCAGTATATTCCTGGAGTAAGTGACAATATTTAGAGACGTCACACAGAAGGGAGTAATCAGTACCTCAAAAATTTTCTGGGACAGATCGACTAGACCAAGTGATCCTTCGGGTCGAGATTGAGCTGTGCGAATACTATCCTGTGTCTTATGGGTCGTTCCATTTGCGGGATTGGAATATGGTCCACGGGTAGTGCTGTTCATCGTAGATGTCTTTGTAAAAACGGGGGGATCAATCATAACAATATCACTATCGCTATCAAGATCCCCATGCGATGTCAGTACGGACGGCCTTGAAATAACGGAAGTAACTCACTGTGTTTTAGAGGAGGATGCTTGGGCAGGCTTCGTTCGAGCTTTCTTCTTGGGAGGTTCTTCCTCCGATGATATTTCATCAACGGGGACTGTCTTTGTGGGTTTCTTTCCTTCTACAACAAACTCAGCAGGAGATAAAAAATCGCCATAACATTGAGTATTCACCGAGATAGTGTTGGGAAGGAATTACGAGGCTGCCGGGGGAGGATATTGCAGATTCATCGGGATTCCAACCAGACGATTTCCAAAATTCTTCCAAGATTGATAGATCCTCTTTGAAATCGAGGAGATCTTTGTCCTCCCACCTGATCAAGAAAATAAGTTTGTAGTCGATCTACTATTGGTGTACTTACGAAACAATCCAGGGATCACCACTCCACTGCTAAATGTTGATACTTTGATGTTGTACGAGAAAATCCACTCACTTTCACAAAGAATTTCTATAAACTGTCAGTTGAGTGGCAGAGTTGAAGTTGAGCCCACACATACCCATTTAAGCGTCTTTCCTTTAGTTTTTACACGCTCAGCTCTAAGGATACGTTCTTCAAGAGGACAATTGATTATATACACCTTCCCCTAAGCCCGCAAGATGGTCTCTTACCAACACGGAACTTGCGCTGAGACATTGTCAGCAAATCGGCGAATATTCAATCAAAATCCTTCTGATCTGCAAACACAATTATTTTTCCAATATTTTTACGGATGTATCACTGGTAGAGTGAAAGTCGTTAAGGATGAAACTGGTGAAAAGACAAGAGTAAATTGCTGGACGTTATTGTTGCAAATAGTGACAAACACTAACGCGGAGTCTGAAAGCAGCTCAACACCGTCTCAACGACGGAGAACACAAAGACTCGTCTTTCATTCCTACTCGCGTCTTTTAATCGTGCGGTGACCCGTGCCTCTGAATTCAACGCATGACTGACATCCCCTCAGGCTTAAAGCGAACGTATGAGGGTGGCAATGAACGTGAGTGGAAGCGGCGACGAGAAGAGGAGGAGGAAAGGGAAAGGTCGTGCCAGAAAGATTGGCGGGATGTGCACTTGAAAGAGGGCGGACAAGACTCGTCTAGAGATAAGTACAGGGACCGGAGAGGTCGAGGTGGGTATAGGACACACGACCGCCGCAACTCTAGAGAAAGGGAACGGGACAGGGAGAGAGACCGGGATAGACATCGAGAAAGGGACAGGAACAGGGATAGATATAGGGACAGAGACAGAGGAACCGGTCGAGATAGGGATAGACGTCGTTCACATTCCCGTTCACGTAGTTCTCGTCCTCCAAAGGAGGAAGAAAAGAAGCCCTCAAATGGGGTGGACGCCAATGTACCTCCCAAAGATAGGGATTCTGAAATGGAAGAAGGAGAGTGAGTATCGTATTTATCTCCAAAAGTGTTAAACTAATGCTTTATCCGATTTCCTCATTCTAGGATATCCCCGGCACCTACGCGTTCTCCACCTAGAGACTCTTCACGAAGACGTTCTGTCTCTGCATCTCGTCCTCAAGACCATGATTCCGAACCAACCCAGCCATTTCAAGAGTCCAAGCGACCAGCAGAGAACCAACCAACACAGCCACAACTACAACCCGAAATCGAGCTTGCTATTCAAGACGAGGAGCAAACTGTTGAGCAAGTAATGGCAGCTCGTCGTGCCCGGCGTGCAGCTATCCTTGCGAAATATCAAGGGGGTTCTTCTACAACGTCTTCGCAAGTCAATACTCCAGATCGTGGGGTTACTCCCTGCTCGACTGTCCAGCCTATGGTGCAGAGGCTCACGATTGAAGACCCTGCTATCTCTAGGGAGCCATCAGTGTTTCAGCAAGAAGGCGAACCCGTCTCGGCTGCTACTCGTACCGCATCGCGGTCAGCATCTCCTGTGGCGGAGGATCTTGGCAACAACGTCTTTGACCTGGCGAAGGAAGGTCCAGAAGAAGAATCGGCGCCAGCTGCAAAGGCACCTGAAGATGGCGAACAAGTTTCAGCTGCCGATTATGACCCCAGTCTCGATCGACGGGAAGATGAAGCACGCAGGGTTGGAGCTTGGAGACCGGATGGAGGATCGAAAGAGGAGCCGATGGATGTAGATGTGGTGGAAGAGGAAATCATCGAGGAAGCAGAGGATGACGAGGTGGAAGATATGTTCGCCATCGTCACGTCAGCGCCAAAGAAAAAGGTGGCAGTAAAGAAGACTGTACGCTCTCTTTGTCTCTGACACTCCGTATATTCTAACCCCACATTATCTCCAGAATCTCCCAAAACCTGTTATTACAACAACAACCATGGACAGCGCTGCCGATCCCGAAGGTTATTACCAGATTATCTTGGGCGAACAGCTTGATGGTGGTCGATACCAAGTCTTTTCGTCCCTTGGGAAGGGTATGTTTTCGAACGTGGTGCGTGCGAGAGTCCTTACTAGCGAAGGCTCTGAGGTGGGGAAGGAAGTGGCTATCAAGATTGTGAGGGCTCAGGAAAGCATGTAAGTGGTCGTTGGTTCCTTTGACTTGTACTGATGTCTGTTGTGTAGGCATCGTGCGGGACTGAAAGAAGTTCAAATTCTCAACAAGCTTCGTCAAGCCGATCCGGATGATAAGAAACATGTTGTCAGGCTAGAACGAACCTTCGAGCATCGTGGACATCTCTGTCTGGTATTTGAGAATCTCAGGTCTGTGTTCCTCCTGACTTGTCTTACATCCACTAATACGATACCATAGTATGAACCTTCGTGATGTGATCAAGCGCTTTGGGAAAGACGTCGGGCTAAACATGCGTGCTGTCCGGGCGTATGCAAGTCAGATGTTCTTAGCTCTTACTCTGATGCGCAAGTGTAATATCATGCATGCAGATATCAAACCTGACAATATCTTGGTGAGATTGGTTTTTCCGTCTGGTCGCGCTGCATTCTAACGTTACTCTTATAGGTAAGCGAAAACAAAGCTTTGCTCAAGATTTGCGATTTCGGCTCGGCGTCCGATGTTACAGAGAATGAGATCACCCCCTACCTTGTGAGTCGATTCTATCGAGCTCCTGAAATTAGTATGTAGCATTTTCACCTTCTGTCTTCGTTTTCTCACCTTTGGCTCTTTATAGTTCTTGGTCTTCCCTACGACGCTACTCTCGACGTCTGGTCCATCGGTTGCACTCTATACGAACTCTACACAGGAAAGATCCTCTTCCCTGGTCGTTCGAATAACCACATGCTGCTTCTTATGATGGAGCTGAAGGGGAGGTTCAACTCGAAAATGATCAAGAAGGCCAAGTTCGGGGATATTTATTTTGATAATGTCGGTGGATTCATGAGTCTTGAGCGGGATAAGGTCACTGGTGCTGTACGTTATTTTATTTTATTTTTCACCCTCAGTATTCTGATTGAGATTTATCTTTCTTCTGATCAAGGACGTCACTCGTACAGTACACATCTCCAAACCAACTCGCGACCTCCGTTCCCGTCTCGCCCCACCACCCTCCGCCAAGATGAAAGACGACGAGCTCAAAATGATCATATCATTTATCGACCTGCTTGAGAAATGCTTGGTGCTTGATCCCGCTAGACGCATAACGCCCAAGGATGCGCTGATGCATCCGTTCGTGAGGGGTATGTGAGGTAGAAAGCAACGTTAGACTCACGAGGGCTTTTATTTATTTCAACTCCCTTTTTCTGAATATACTTGTGCTGTTATCCAGTTTCCCACTCTCCTGTTATAACTCTTATGTATCAAATGGAAAAAATAAAATGCTGTACTTTGTTATCGTTCGGCGAGTCGGTGTGGTGCGTGAATAATTTCGCGGCTCCATCAACTATACTAATTTACAGAATGGGTATATTGCCCCAGTTCGGAATCCCAATCAGTCATCGTTCAATCAAAAGCCATTAAAACGCTTGTGTGCTGTCAAAATATTGCGGCAGCATTCGGGGGAGAGGCAACGCCTCCGAGGACATTGAGTGGCCAGGAGGAGAAGAAAAACGTGTACCGCCCTGTTTCTTTCGCCACCTCCGCCAGCTTCTCGAGATTGAAGAATTCCCCTGGAGTTTTAATATTTAATACGTGAATGGAAAGGGGAAAGCTGACTCACCGATTGGCATTCCCCAAAGACTGGAAGACGCTCAGAGTTATGCAGAAGCAACTCGGCAGACCTCAACTCACCCAAGGATAGTCTGAGGGAGAAATAAGCATTTTTACTGTATATGGAAGGTCTCTTAAACCATACCTGGTGCAAATGCACTTCATCCGGTGGCCATGCCTCTAAGGCTGGTTGATCTGAGGCGATGGCGGCGAAATGGTTATTCCTTCCTAGTGTCAAAATGAATTTGAATGGTACAGCGACATTCCCTCACCAGATAAACTCTTTCATCTCTTCGCTTTGTTGAATTCCAGCACTGTCGAACGACATGAGTGGGTAGAATATTCTGAAGACTCGAGGGATAGGCATACAAGGTCTCTGGCCTTTCGGATAGTTTATCCCTCTCTTCTTGTGACTGAGAATTATATTTCTAGAGGGATATTCAATAAACCTGTACCTCCGTATAAAGACGGTTGAAGCTTTTGTACCTGCATGAATCCCATCCTCAGTACCAAGATATCCGCCTGCCTAAATGTGACCCCTTGCTTTTCGGCAGCTGCCTTTATGTCCTTAACAGGGATTGGATGAGTTGTCCAGGGATCATAAGGGAGGGGCTTTGTTCCGTCCTCGGTGTAGAATTTGACCATATCCACAAGAACGCCTCTGCAGCAGATACCTGTCAGAGTATTATTAATAGGCACCCTTTAAGATAGGACTCTATCCTCAGGAATATGTGAGAACAAACCATGCTCCGCCCAATCTGAAAGCAGTGCTGTGAGTGCGAGAAAGACACAAGAGATTATTCAGTGACGCGTACTGTGGATACCGAGCTTGATAGATTCGTGGTCGATGTTCATGGGGTCTACAACATTTGATTTCCCTTGTTGAATTTCTGTCTGTTTTACGCTGTAATTTGAATTCGTCACCAAAGAATTTAATTTAAATATTCTAAAGGTCTCATCTTTATGTGTTCTTACTCACCCTTGGTAGAAACAAGCCTCTGAAAATATTCCGAAGTGTCGGAGTCCATCCCATTGAGTACCAGACTGCGTATTCTAAAGAATTGTCAGACAACAGATAATTTGGGATGATATCTTCCCGACTCACTATGTGTAGTTCATCGTCATTGGTTGCAGGCCTGGCGGTAAGAGTCCTAGAGATTATGGTGTGTTCAGGGATCCTTCTGTTGAAAACAGGCTGTGTTGACGAGTATCATCCTCTGGAATTCAAGTGCTATCTAATAGTAAAGTGATACAAACTCTCGCCGGGAAATTTATGGGCCTGTATGAATTGTTGCAGTTTTCAACGGTTTTGAATGAAAGTGTATGACTATTTACGTACCAATTCAAGCTGACTCGTTTCCCCTTCCTAAATTGTGGCCATTTGCATTTTTAAAATCAGACGATATCAAGCTATATCGCTTACTGAATCTCCTCCTGTGCAGCCCTTGCGACGACTGCGTCGGTTAACATATTGACGGTTCCCAATTCATCTCCCTTTCCCCACACATCCCATGCACATCCCGCGAGTCCCCCAAAGCTAGGGAGCTCGTGAAATCGAGGGAGATTGTCGAAAGTCTTGGAGGGAGACATAAGTTGTTCTCACAGACTCAGAAGTAGAGATCGGCCTGGATCTACCTGAGTCTCAGGACTCGTACCACTGTGAGAGATGGAAGGTTGATATCCGTATCGGGCTCAATGCAAGCGAGAGAAGTGCACTGCAAGTTCGAATCTAATTATTCGACATACTTACGAGATAACATGAGATCATAGGACCCGATTTGAAGCGGTCGTGTCCTTACTAACGCATACTACTTACATTGGCCACCCGCGGAAGTGATATCCCCTCTGCCACTAACTACGGAAAAGAATCTTTCGGAATCCTTCCACAAACAAGTGGTTCTCAGCATCGGCAAATACAGATAACTTTATTTCTTTTCTTCTGTTTTAAATGTCCTTACGAGCCAACTTAAGTAATGCTACAACACTCCAACATCCGTTAACCAAACAGAGCGGTTTAGAAGATAGCAGCGACATTGGCAGGAGAAGCGACCCCACCAAGAACGTTAAGTGGCCAAGAGGAAAAAAAGAAAGTATATCTTCCAGTTTCATTGGCGACTTGGGCAAGTGCTTCGACATCGAAAAATTCACCTATAAAGGACGATTAAGAGATGTCCAATTGAGTTAATATATTCTATCTTACCGATCGGCATGCCCCAAAGACTATGCATAAGAAGATGGTTAAGTGGATTTATGAAATTAAGCGAACAAAAGAATCTCACCCAAGGACGGTCTATAAAGTGTCCATTAGCTGGTTTGAATGTGGAGAAAACAGGGAGAGTATACCTCATGCAAGTAATTCGGTCCTTTCGGCGGCCAAGCTTCAATTGCTGGCTGATCAGATGCAATTGCTGCAAAGTGATTGTTCCTATTGAAATGGAGAGTAAGCGAGCTATCTTTGAAAGAGAACATCTAGAAATAGTAACCAAAGGAACGCCTTGGTCTCCTCGCTCAATTCAATTCCAGCGCTGAAATATTACCAGGTAAATGCTCATGTAACAGAGAGGCGAAAATGTCAGCGTACAAAGTCTCCGATTCGCCTGCTAGAGCATCCCGCTCTTCTAGATTGGAATCATTGAATTTCTATGCTAGAGTTAGTAGGCCCAAGTGTCCAAAGCCCAGGGGGCTGCATACCTTCATAAAACCAATTCTCAGGACCAAGATATCTCCTTGCCTGAATTGGACACCTTGTTTTTCGGCGGCAGCCTGAATCTCTTTGACTGGAATGCTGTGTGTGGCCCAGGGATCATAGGGTAGGGGCTTTTTTCCGTCATCGGTATAGTACTTGACCAAATCAACCAAGACACCGCGACCACAGATTCCTGGAGAATGTCAGGGCTATGATGTATGATTGAAGCAGCATATACTCACCATGTTGGGCCCAGTCTGTGGTTTATTTGTCAAGGTTAAGCTGAAAGTATTGGTAAGGAAGAATGGCATACTATGAATTCCTAGCTTGATGGCCTCTTTGTCGACATTAGTGGGATCCACAAGGTTCGAAACGCCAGTGGGAATTTCGTTTAATTTAACACTGAAAGGGAAAGGATTATAATTGCCTTTATCAACTCTCTAACTTTAAAATTCGGAGTTACATACCCTTGGTAGAAGCAACCATGAGCCAAAACTCCAAAGTGGCGTAATCCATCCCACTGAGTTCCAGATTGAGTGTTCTAGGGAAGTTAAACAAGTCGATGAGAAATTCATGCATGTCCATGGCGTAACCTACGATATTCAGCTCATCGTCACAGACGGGGAGAGGCGGATCAAAGGGGAAAGGAATAATCTTATGCTCAGGACCTTTACGATGGAACATGGGCTAAAGGGAAACCCGATGTTATTGACAGAACTTGGACTGTTCTGAGCGACGCACCTTGGACGGAAAGTTGAGAGGCCTTATTGGATTATTCTCTACTCTACAGGTATGCAGGAGGTAACATACCAGTTCAATGGTACCCTCCGTCCAGTCCTACAGGTGTGTCATTATTTCAACTCATTCACTAGGCGTAGAAACGACCCACCTAATCTCCTCTCTTGCCGCCCTCACGACCTCTTCGTCAGTCAACAGGTTAACTGTCCCTAACTGATCACCCTTTCCCCAAACGTCCCATGCGCAGCCAGTATACTCTTCGAAATTGGGGAGCTCGTTGAACTTAGGAAGATTGTCGAATGATTTAGACATGTTGGGGATTGACTTGGGGGTCAATAGATGACTTGCGAGAGTCCTTATACGATCCAGGGTGAGGTACGGATGTAATCTTTATTACAGCCGCAAGGTCATGCAATATCTCAAGATGCCCCGCCTACCAGGTCGGTCTCAGGCATATTTAAAACTTCGAACCGGTGGCTCAAGTCCGACGGCATCAGAGCGATGGCCTAACCACAGCTGACTTCTGTGATGTCAGATACTCGAAGCCACTCAACCTTCCCACGAATTCCCACACTAACAGCGTCACAGGATCCTTTGGTCGCAGACCTGAAAGGGTATATATATACTCCATGGGCCCTACGATCGGAGCCGTTGGATAACCTCAGCTGGGATCGCTTCGAAGCTGAGTTGGAGGCAATGGCTGACGATACTCGATATGGTAAAGATAAAGGTAAAAGGTACAGGATAATGCTTCCGCTACGCCCCTATGGACTCACAACCTCGCTCTATCTCTTCCGCCGTACGCTAGTGATAAGGTAGTGGTCATGCTGGCTGAAATTTGTATTACTTGACTTCGTACAAGACTTTGTAAGTAGTAGACTGCTTGGTTTGTATAATATTAAGTGATACAAAAGTCTAGAACGGCTTACCGAGTGAAACCGGCGGAGGGATGTTTGCGACAATAAGATAACACGGACTTCGGGTCCACCCATGAGTAGTGTATGATACGGTCAAGGATTGACCCATCAAAAGCGGTTCGGTCATGGTTCGGTTCGGTTTTTGATCGACTCGTAAGCCGAGCCGAAGCTGAGGAGGAGACTTGAAACCGGTCAACGAATAAATATTGCCATATGTACGGTTCATATGTCCGATTTTATATGTTTCAGCCTAGAATTTACCCTTTAATATATTCAATTTCTGTCTCCCGTCATTAACTATTGATACCTGAAGTGCTAAAAACTTATCCTTTTATTTATGCCTTCTCTCTCTGCTTCCTCGCCCCTATGAGAACGCGGCCCAAATGCTTTGCAATATTGGAAGGTAAGCCTCTCCTCATTTCTACCCATTCGATTACGAACTTATTTCACTATTATAGTCAGTGCGACATGTCTATCCCTAACTTAGCAGAATGTCTGCCACGCCAGTGAAATGTATGTAGGGTGCCGCAAGCGACACAGATACCAAGAAGGGAAACCGCCTCGGCTCTAAACGTCTCACAGCTTTCCAATTCCTCAAGAATATCTACCGTAAGCGAAGGGTTCGTAAAATGATGCCGGCAAAGAACAAGGAGTGGCGGGGGGGAACTGTTGAGGCAAATTAATATGACGGATTGGCGAGATGACACTATGGGTGGTCGGGACATAAAGTTCTTGAATATAGAGCTTGACTTCTGCTAATTAACTCATAGCTTTATTAATCCTTGTTATATGTAGCATTTGTGGACAATATACTATTATTTTTGATAAATTTTGACCAGTCAAGAACCGGTTCCAAACCCGTTAATTGACCGAACCGACCTTTGACTGAACCGAAGCTGAAGTGGAGTGGAGTTTCACAGTCGACTCCTAACCGAGCTGAGCCGAACCGAACCGTATCCAGCACTACCCATGAGCAACCATAGCTGTCCACAGACCGTCCCAATTCGTGTTGGCGGATTCGTCGAAGCTAAGAATTCTCATGTATGTCAGGCCTTTCTCCCAGCCTCAGTATTCACCCATCCGATTTCATATATCCGTCTCTCAGGATCGAAAAACAATATTCGAGAAATGGGGCAATTCAGTGAGGAACGTCACCCTGTCCCGATCCTTCCATTAATATCTTCCACAGAGAGCACTTATTTTATGTTATAGACCTCAAATGACGCAACCCAGAGGTCTTTCTTAGCTGCAAAGAATCGAAAATATTCGACACTTCGGTGGCATACATACTGACGGAACGAAGTCCGGCATCAACCCAAGCTTAAATTTGTCCCTGACCTCATTTGGGCCGAGCTTTTCCCGCGTCTTTTGGACGTAATGGAACGACCTTATAATGTGAGAGCCATGCTCCGCGCGCGTTTACGCTTTTGACTGATCCCCAACCCCAACCAGCATGGGTTCAACTGCAGACTTCCGACAAGCAAATATCCTAGATTTGCTAAAGAAATTAACCAAGGATGAAAAGTTTCTACTGACCTCTGCTCCGAACTGGTGGAATACCAATCGAATTGATAGACTCGGAATCCCGTCTGTGCGAATGAGCGATGGTCCAAATGGTGTCAGAGGCTCCTCCCATTTCGTTTCCACTCCTGCTCAGTGCATCCCTGTAAGATTAGTCTCCCTATGTTCGCTGTGAATATTAATCGTATTCCACCAGTGCGCAACATCTCTTGCATCAACATTTGATCCTGATCTTGTGAAGGACGCTGCTTCATTTCTTGCAGAAGAAGCCAAGATAAAGTCAGCTGTAATTCTACTTGCCCCTACTTGCAATATCCAAAGGTCTCCTTTGGGTGGCCGGTCTTTTGAGTCTTTCTCAGAGGATCCTCATTTATCAGGTAGTTAAACATGCTGCCATTGGGAATTTATCCGGACAGCAGAATTATTTTAGGTACACTCGCTGCCTCTTACGTGAACGGGCTGCAAACCAATGGGGTAGCTGCAACCATAAAGCATTTTGTTGCCAACGACCAAGAGCATGAACGCACCAGCGTCGATTCCGTCGTATCAGACAGAGCCCTTAGAGAAATCTATTTATATCCGTACGTGGTTGCCAAACTTTTTGAGATGATTCTATGGGAAATAAGTTTTACTAATGGCAGGTTTATGCTCGCCCAACGGGATGCAAAACCTTTCGCATATATGACGTCGTATGTTTTCCACCAATATCTACTGTTTCAATTCCAACCTGGCCGTAGGTATAACCGTCTCGGGGGAATACATTGTTCGGAAGACCCCCGACTTCTCAAGGATATCCTTCGCCGAGAGTGGGGTTTCAATGGACTAGTGATGAGCGATTGGTAAGTTCCATACTTAAATCAGTTCTCCTGAAGATGTGCGAGTGCCGGAACATGACACTATTCCCGAAATTCGGGCGAAACAACCTCATTCATTCAGGTTATTTTGACTGGGACATCGATGGAGATCGAATTCTATTCACAACCACTCCATAACGAGAAGTTACATTATTCTAATGTCTTGTTTTCCAGGTTTGGGACGTACAGTACTTCTGAGGCTCTTAATGCAGGATTAGACTTGGAGATGCCGGGACCTCCAAGATGGAGAACACCACTCCTTCTCAACCACTCGCTAACCTCGCAAAAATTGACACTGAATACCATCGATGAACGTGCTGGAACTGTCTTAAAGTAAGACCCCAAACATTTTCTGAGTCATCAAATAACTCATCCCTTAATTTTAGCTTCGTGCAAAAACTCGCAAAGCTCTCCCCTGACATTGTTTTCGGAGATGGGGTTGAGCGAGAAAGCCAGCCAACACCCGCAATGAGATCATTTACGCGCAAATTAGCGAGCGAAGGAATGGTTCTTCTTAGGAACGAACAACAGGTTCTGCCCATCAAGGCTGACGGTCAAAAACCCACGAAGATAGCTATTATCGGACCGAATACGAAAGCCCGTGTCATTGCAGGCGGCGGATCGGCTAACCTTAAAGCGACCTATGTCGTTACTCCTTATGAAGGTCTTGTGGCCAACAAACCAGAAGGGGCTGCTATTGACTATACTGTCGGCTGCTATGGTAAACTTTTCCTCGAGGTAAAATTAAGATATGGCTAAATGAACACTTCGACAGCCCACAAGTTCCTTCCCACACTCGAAGAATATCTTACCACTTCTTCGGGAAAATCTGGTTGGCTATGTGAATTTTTCAACAATGCGCCAGGAAGTGACTATCCTGCGCCGGACGCCAAACCCGTTGCAGAATTTGTATTGAATGACACCCGAGTGAAGTTGAACGACTTCCTTCCCGCTGGCTTGGGGGAGACATGGACTATTCGACTTAAGGGTAGTTTGAAGCTCGACTATGAGGGGACTTTCGAATTTGGGTTAACGGTCGCAGGTAAGTGAGGAGTCTCGTTTTATTGACCAAACATCTGAATATGGTGGCTATTAGGTCGATCCAAGCTTTACATCAATGAAAAGATGGTCATCGATAATTGGACCAAACAAGAACCTGGAGATTTCTTCTATGGGTACGTCAACTTCTCAGAATAAGGAATGACCACTCATTATTTAATTTGTGTAGTCAAGGAACAAGGGAAGAGAAAGGTTGTTATGAAATCAAGGCGAATGAACCAGTACAAATTTATGTGGAATATACCAATACCCTTCCTCCCGCCGCTGGTGACGATCGCAGCAACTCCCAGCCCAGTCTTATGCGGGGCGTTGTACGTTCGTTAGATTCAAAGGCTCGATTTCGTTCTGAATCTTTTTATTTAGCGATTGGGAGGTGCGCCAAAGATCGACCCTGAAGGTGCTATCGATGAAGCCGTGGAACTTGCTAAGAAAAGCGATGTCGCTGTCATTATCGTTGGATTAAATAGTGATTGGGAAAGCGAAGGGTTTGATAGGCCCACTTTCGACATGCCTGGATTGCAAAACGAGCTTATAGAACAAGTCGCCAAGGTGAATCAGAAAACTGTGGTGGTTATTCAGGCGGTAAGTAAACATCAGTATTATGTATGCAATATTCACTCTCTTCTTAAACAGGGTTCGGCTGTCTCAATGCCATGGCGTAACTCAGTGGCTGGGATTATTCAAGCATGGCTCTCTGGGAATGAGCTCGGCAATGCCTTGGCCGATATAATATATGGACGGGTCAATCCATCTGGGAAGCTTCCGATCACTCTCCCTGCCCGCGAAGAAGATGTTCCCGCTTACTTGAATTATGGAGCAGAAAATGGGGAAGTCCACTATAGGGAAGATCTATTCGTTGGTTACAAGTGGTATCAAGCCCGGAAAATTTCACCGTTGTATCCCTTCGGGTGAGCTCGCATGCAAATGCCAACGCTACATTTGATTGACCTTCTGGGTTTCAGTTTCGGACTCTCGTACACAACCTTCTCATATTCTTCCCTGAAGGTTGGTTCTCCTAGAGGATCTCCGCCAACCGTCTATATTACCTTTACCGTTACAAATACGGGCTCTGTCACAGGTTCTGAAGCCGCTCAACTCTACATCACTCTCCCCCCGAATGGGCTTACCACCCCAAAATTACAATTACGCGCATTTGCCAAAGTTCGGGACCTCAAGCCAGGTGCAAAGAGGGACGTTACTGTACAACTGACGAAGTATGCTCTGTCATTCTGGGATGTCACAATAACTGGCGAAAAATCAAAGGAACGGGGCGCGTGGCGTGCAAAGGAAGGCATATATTCCGTAGCAGTCGGAGGATCGAGCAACAATTTGCCTTTGCAAGGGGAGTTTGAACTGAAGCATGGATTCGTTTGGGAAGGACTCTGATATCAGTCTGTCCTGTAACTCGACTCAGACTCTAAACATGTAACTGTATTTGGGATGATCGACCATGGGGTTCAGATGATCCCGCGTAGATCCTCCCATAGATAAATAATTGTCAAAGCTCGCGTAACTTCCATAATTGTTCTCGCAGGTGTCAATCATTATTAAATGAGCGTGCCGGTATTGGATTAATTCTATAAGGTCCACAAACGCCCATAGATCTCCGCTCCTCGCTCGGCGTGGTACCGGGTTTTAACTCACCGAAGCAGCTACCACTGACAGTACAAGACACCCCGTGATGATGCCAGATTCCAAGGCGTAATCACTTCGAGTCAGCCCTGGTGCGTTATCTATCCATCTTCAATCCAGCCCACTATGAGTCCTATAGCTGTTCTTCCAAATGGCAGGTTCCCCTCTACTCTTGACAGCCAAAATGCTGACATTTGGGATAAAACAGTTCCTGAAGCTCCAATCATTGATTTAAAGCAGGCGAATTTGAAACCTGCTGCAGATTCGAAGGCGTTCAAGAATAAATCCGAAGAAAGAGAGTACGTGAAGGAGCGTCTAGCTCTAGCTCTCCGCATTTTTGGGTATTTAGGTTACGACGAAGGTGAAGAATAAGAATACTAATCCAGTGATTGATGTTGATTAATTATTGACTAGGTGTTGCCGGACATATAACGTTCGTTTCTTCTCTTTTTAACAAACTTTGGCTTGACGAAATTTTATATCCCTGGACAGGGTTCGAGACCCCATAGATCCAACCAGCTTTTGGGTGAGCTTCTTTGAGATGTTATTCTTTCTGGTGGGGCTAAAGAATTCTTTCCATAGGTAAACCCCTTCGGCAAGCATTTCGCCTTGATTCAAGCTTCCGACTTGCTACTGGTCTCACATGATGGCGAAGTCTTGGACGGGGGGATCAACCGCTTCTTAAACAAAGCGGCATTCACAATCCACAGCGTATTACACAGGGAGCGTCCCGATGTACTATGCGCAGCTCATTCTCATGCAATTCCCGGTCGGGCGTTTTCCACACTTGGCAGACCACTGGAGATGACATCGAAGGAAAGCTGCGCCTTTTATAAAGTGCGTTCTTTTCCCACGTGTTAGCTCCCGAGTATCATTTCGACTGACATTTCAAAAGGATCATGTCGTGCATACAGAATTCAAGGGAGTCGTCGTGGGGGAAGAGGAAGGTCTCCATATTGCACAGTCATTAGGCGACAAGAAGGTTGGGACACCCATCACATCTTATTGTTTCTATCACAGTGATATGTTTGGTAGGCCGCTATTTTGAAGAATCATGGTGTCTTGATAGCGACATCTTCGATTGAAGCAACGATATACTTCTTCAAGTCCCTTCAACAGGTTTGCCAGGTTCAGTTGATGGCTGATGCAACGGCCGAGGGAAACCCTCCGAAGGTCTGTTTGTTGCAGAGACATTTATAATTCGCAATATTGACGTTAGAGGGTTGTAGACTGTATCTCATGAAGAAGCCCTTCGCATTTGGGGTGAAATTGGGAGTGATGAATATGGCCATCGTTGTGGACTGTCAATTTTTGAAGCAACAATACGACGTGAGACCAGGACCAACCTTAAATGTTAAATGAGGAGTGTTTTCCATTGTAATACGACTCAGTAAGCCCACGGACTTGTCTCCGTTATTCGGGAGCTCTCTGTGTGATTTTGATGTGGTGAATTTTAAGTCTTAATCTTTTTCTTTTCAAGACTGCATATTGCTTCAAGCTGCTCTCATGTTAGCAACCTATATGTTTATTCAGCGAAATCTCGCCAGTATAGCAAGATGATAGCTCCGTAAAGCCGAAGTGTTTATTCGCAGTCTTTCGGCCGACGGGGTATAAGGAAGCTCTCGAAGAATCGCATAGCCAATAGAAGGCAAATTGCAGCGTTCTGTGGATATCCCCCATATGTCGGGTGCTTCTCACCCGAACCTCAGTCCCGGACTTCCCCGACTTCTTCGCTACTCAGTTTATTTTCTCAGGTAGAAAGTATGGGCTTGTCTTTTATCGATGTCCTTTAATTCTAAGAGAATGCGAAGCTCCTGTGTGCGTATATATATGATGCACCAGAGAAAGCCTTAACCAACGCTACCCCGCCACACCAACGAAGATGTTGCTACTACAGGTCATTTTCTTCTTCTTCGCAAAGCTGTTCGGGACTACACTGGCGTTCCCTGTCGCTGTAGCGTCACCTACGGCCACCGAATCATCCGGCGCCCCAGCAGTGTAAGCAATTAGACGAGAAAGTAACCTTTGCTGAACCCTCTCTGCAGTATAACTGCGATATCAAGTATTGAGATTCCCACTGCAACGTCTATTTCTTCACAGGACACTGGTAATCACGCACTTCGTTTAGTGACCCCTGCACTCGTAGGAAGTGTGGTGGGAGCTGCTATACTTCTTGCGGTATGTTCTCTAATACTGTCATCATTAAACTCGGGCTGTAACGACTCACATCACTGCGCTGCAAGACTCTCGTCGGGTACCGCTTATATCAGAAGAAAAAACGAGCCATTACCCTCGAGAAAAATATCAGGTGGGTAAGGCTCTAAGGCTCTCTTTACGAACCTGACGTTTATCTGCATATTCAGAAATTCCCGAATGTCCCGTCGTCCTTATCTTCCTCCGCTTCCGTGACGCAGCTCAGTGGGAAAGTACTGCCAAGACAACTTTTACGGCCTGAAATGTTTATCTAAAGCATGATACGAAGGAAATCGAAGCCAATATGCCTTATATTTTGCATTCAAGGGTGTATTCTTGGGAAGCAATATTTCGAGGATACGAGGATGACACAGGCTAGTAGCCAACTCGTTAATCGTCGCTCGACTGGCATGAATTCAGATTGATGTCCCAGTGTCCCAACAATGCCAAATGTTAGTGTGGAGTTT